>OBHU01000075.1_pt1 | contig 88687 bp, 75 predicted proteins | sample 1519071 | NCBI WGS metagenome assembly OBHU01 (sample SAMEA2452135, study PRJEB22498) | human gut metagenome
GTTAAGATGGATATAGTATACGAGGATAAAGATAAGATTATATTAAACAAGCCGGCGGGACAACTGTCGCAGAGCGGAAAGTCGTTTGAGATGGATCTTGTAAGTGAAGTTCTTACATATAGAAAAAGCAAGGGTGAAGAAGCTTACGCAGCTATAATAAACAGACTTGACCGTCCTGTATCTGGGCTTGTGCTTATGGCTAAGAATAAGAAAGAGGCGGCTAGGCTTTCTGCACTTATGCAGAAGGAGTCGCTTTGTAAACATTATCAGGTGCTTGTTTGTGGAAAACCAGAGGCATCCGAGGGTGAGCTTGTTGATAATCTTTTAAAGGATGCTAAGAATAATGAGTCGTCAGTTGTTCCGAAAGGAAAGACAGGTGCAAAGGAGGCACGTCTTTTTTATAAGCTGTTATCATATGACGAGGAAACGGACATAGCAAGACTTGATATTCATCTTATAACAGGAAGACATCATCAGATAAGAGTGCAGCTTTCATCAAGAAATATGCCAGTCATTGGCGATGGAAAGTATGGTGGTGAACGTGCTTTGCAGGCAGTAAGGCAGCTAAAGGGCACACGCCTTAAGAGAGGCTGTATCGCACTGTGCGCTGTCAGCCTTACAGTTGACGGCAGGACATATGAAGTGTCACCGGGATTTTAGGATATTTAAAATAAAAAGTACTTTAAATGTATATGCTTAACACCTCTGTGGAATACTTCTACGGAGGTGATTATTTTATGTGCCGGTATGGGAATAATGGTTATGGTGATAATGAAACTGCCAATAATGAATATGGCAGGAAGCTTAAGTATCTTGTTGGGATAATTATAATAACGCTTGCAGTGTATGTGAGCTTTAAATACCTGCTTGTATATGTCTGGCCTTTTGTGTTAGGTGTTCTTGTCGCGCTTATTGTAGAAAAACCGGTCAATAGTATATCAGGCTGGATATATAAAGGTGTAAGAAAGAACAAAGATAGAACAAGGAAAGATAAAGATGAAACAAGGAAAGATAAAGGTGGAATAGAAGGCAGTGATAATAGTGGTAGAAATAATGATATAAATAAATGTCCTGGTGACAGAAATCATTATAGTAAAAATAATATAAATCAGAATGATAAAAGTAGAAATAATGCATATAAAAACGGCATGTATCAGAATAATGCCAGGTCTTATAATGAGCATAAAAGTAACGATAAGAAAAATAAAAAACATCCCGAGCACCGAATAAAAAGCATTATAGCAACAATTATCATGTCTGTTATTACAATTATTATAGTAGTGCTTCTTATACTCGCAGTTATAACGGGTGCGAATGAGGTCAGCAGCTTTCTTAAAAACTGGGATTATAATACGATAGGAATAAGGCAGCAGACAGCAAGAATATGTCTTCAGACGGACGAATTCCTTGGGCTTGAGGGAGGCTGCTGTCTGGACACGCTCATAATGTGCGGGCGTAAGGTGGCAGGTATAATGCCTGAAAAAATATTTCATATATCAGTTCCAGTTATAAAAAATGTAGTTATAGTTGCAGGCGGACTTGTAGTAGGCTTTATATCGGTCATATATCTGTCGGCGGATATGAATGAAGTGAGATTGCAGGTGCGTAAAAGCGTATTTGTGGAAGAAATATATATGCTGTGGGGTGAAGTGAAGCGGCTTATCAACATTTACTTTAAAGTAGAATTAAGAATTATGCTTATAAATTCGCTTATAAGTATGGCAGCATTTTTTATAATAAGAAGTCCTTATGCGGTAGTGCTTGGAATTATTGTGGGTATAGTTGATGCGCTACCTGTGTTCGGAACGGGAACTATACTTATTCCGTGGGCTGTGTTTAATGTGATTATGAGAAACTACTGGGCGGCAGGAGTATCGCTTGTGGCATACGTGATAACATATTTTGTAAGAGAGATTATGGAGTCAAAGTGTATGGGTGACAGACTAGGAATATCACCATTTGCAATGCTGGTTATTATATTTGTTGGACTGCTTGCCTATGGGATACCTGGATTTATCACAGGACCGGTGAGTTATGTCATAATAAAAGCTTTAGTGGGAAGGCTCAGAGATATTATGTGGCATCGAAAATGAAGGGGAATTTCACTGACATTATCTAAAACTTTTATTTCCAAGTAATAATACTAGAATGCAAATTTTGATTGTGGAGTGGGAAAAAGTTTCCAACAGGTTTTTGGCGGATAATTAAAATTTCCGTTTTGGTTAGTTGTGGATTATAATAAATGCCTTGAAAATAATCGGTGGAAATGTTAGACTATTACAGATTATGTGAGTTTGTAATGTATAATTAACGGTCATTGATAATTAGTTGACTTTATTGCATAATTACAGGCTTATGGCACATTTAACAGGAAGCGCGCACAGCGCAGGAATGAGGTATATTTATGGCAGAGGATAAGAAGTTAGTAGAAGCGATTACTTCCATGGATGTAGACTTTGCACAGTGGTACACAGATGTATGCAAGAAGGCAGAGCTTATGTCATATTCAAGCGTTAAGGGATGTATGATATTCAAGCCGGCTGGATATGCAATCTGGGAGAATATAAAAAATGAGATGGACAGAAGATTTAAGGAAACAGGAGTAGAGAATGTATATCTTCCTATGTTTATTCCGGAAAGTCTTCTTGAGAAAGAAAAGGACCATGTAGAAGGATTTGCACCAGAAGTTGCATGGGTAACTTACGGCGGACTCAATCCACTTCAGGAGAGAATGTGTGTAAGACCAACATCTGAGACACTTTTCTGTGATTTCTACAAGGATGAGATACAGTCTTACAGAGATTTACCAAAGGTATATAACCAGTGGTGTTCAGTTGTAAGATGGGAGAAAGAAACGAGACCTTTCCTTCGTTCAAGAGAGTTCTTATGGCAGGAAGGACATACAGCACACGCAACAGCAGAGGATGCAGAGGCACGTACACAGCAGATGCTTAACCTTTATGCAGACTTTTGTGAAGAGGTACTTGCTATTCCAGTTATCAAGGGACGTAAGACAGATAAGGAGAAGTTTGCAGGTGCAGAGGCTACATACACTATTGAAGCACTTATGCATGATGGCAAGGCACTCCAGTCAGGAACAAGCCACAACTTTGGTGATGGATTTGCAAAGGCATTCGGTATACAGTATACAGACAAAGATAACAAGCTTAAGTATGTTCACCAGACATCATGGGGAACAACAACAAGACTTATCGGCGCTGTTATCATGACACACGGTGATAATTCAGGACTTGTGCTTCCACCTAAGGTTGCACCAGTTCAGGTTGATATTATTCCTATTATGCAGAAGAAAGAAGGCGTTCTTGATAAGGCATACGAAGTAAGAGATGCTGTCAAGGCAGCCGGTCTTAGAGTTAAGGTTGATGATACTGACAAGAACCCAGGATGGAAGTTCTCAGAGCAGGAAATGCGTGGTATCCCGGTAAGAGTTGAGATGGGACCAAGAGATATCGAAGCTAATCAGGCTATCGTTGTACGCCGTGATACAAGAGAAAAGATTACAGTAGCTATAGATGAGCTTGCAGTTAAGCTTCCAGAGATACTTGATACTATCCAGAAGGATATGCTTGAGAGAGCAAGAGCTCACAGAGATGCACATACATATGTTGCAACTAACTATGATGAGTTCAAGGAAACAGCAGCTAACAAGCCAGGCTTTATTAAGGCTATGTGGTGTGGTGAGCAGGCTTGTGAGGACAAGATTAAGGAAGAAACAACTTGTACATCAAGATGTATGCCATTTGCACAGGAGCAGTTGAGTGATGTGTGCGTATGCTGTGGCAAGCCAGCTAAGAAGATGGTTTACTGGGGTAAGGCATATTAATCTGAGTTGATGAGATGAGTTATAGCTATTTTTATAATGGTGCTATAACGCAGAACTATAATATATAAGATAATGGCTTAAAAAGCTGGATTATGTTATAAATATTATAGATACAATAAAAGCAGAGAAATACACTGGAGGAAGGTGTGTTTTTCTGCTTTTTATTACGTTAATTCCCCTCATATTTCCACACAAGGGGTTAAGGAATATCCGTAAGCAACCGATACATTAATCATAAAGAAATAAAAGCAAAGAATAAAGTAATGATAAAAGCATAGCTTTATGATAGAAAGAGAGGCGGTTAGTATGCGTATAGATGCTTATAATGCTGTCAGCCAGGTGTATAAGACAAGTGCTTATGCCAAGGATAAAAGTATTGCAGTAAAGAAGACTGAGAAGGATAAGTACGAATTATCAGATACAGCCAAGGTATACAATACAGCCAGAACAGCAGTTAATGAAGCTTCAGATGTAAGACTTGATAAGGTCAACGACATCAAGGCACGTATGTCAGCCGGAACATATAATATAAGTTCAGAGGCAGTAGCGGATAAGATGCTTGAAAGCATTTCAACATTAACATTTTAATATAACAGGATATAGAAGATAAGAGATATACATACAAGATATAGGATGTATATTAACATTACACGCAGACGGAGGGAGCAGAATGGCAAGCTTAATAGATTGTTTAATCGAAGATCTTACTAATGAGAATGATGGATATGAGAAGCTCCTTGACTTATCTAATGATAAGACATCTGCGATAGTCAGCGGAAATGTTGAGAAGCTTCAGGAGATATTCATAAGGGAGCAGAAGCTCATAGAAGAGATAGATGTATATGAAAATAAAAGACAGGAAGATGTCAGGGATATATGCAATGTGCTAAGACTTCCATATGAAGAGATAAGAGTTGAACATATAGTCCAGATACTTGAGAAAAAAGCGAAAGAGCATGATGCTCTTCAGGACATATATCTTAAGCTTAAAAGAACACTTAACCAGCTGACGGCGGTTAATGAGAATAATAAGCTGTTACTTAAAGAGTCTATGGATATGATTCAGTTTGAATTAGATCTGGCTAAGAATGCGGTGTTAAAGCCACAGACAGGTAACTATGGAAGAACAGCTTATGAGGAAGCGGAGATTACTGGTGCAACGGGTTTTGATGCCAAGCAGTAGTTGATAAGCTTGAAAGAATAAGATAAGTGACATATGCAAGTGGTGTATATAAGGATATATAGAGGCAGTTAAAAGCTTGCAGCAGAATATAAGCATAATCTGAGGAAAAGGATTGATACAGATTAAGGCTTGTAATACTAATAAAGGTAATAAGCTATATTTACATATGCTTTTTGGAGCAGATTAAGAATAGCTATCAAATAAATAAAAGATAATATAAGAATCACATTTTCAAAGGAATGAATTGGGATACTTAAGCAATTATTGGAATTAATGTTTAGGATCGTTCTTTGAGGATGTGATTTTTAAAGTGGAGGAACTATGGCAAACGGAATGGCATCGCTGATGGTTGGCTCCTCAGGACTGAGGTCAGCACAGACAGCACTTAATACAACAGCACATAACCTTTCCAATGTAAATACGCAAGGGTATACAAGACAACAGGTAACATTTACAGATACGACATATGCTAATGTATTCAGCAGCAGTATCGTGCCTGGCAAGTACGGACTTGGTGTAGATATAGGAGCAATAAGCCGTGTAAGGAATGATTTTATAGACAGGTCATATAGAACTGAGTATTCAAGACTGGGCTTTTATGAAAGTCAGGCAAATGCAGTGTATGAAGTGGAAGACTGGTTTGGTGAGATGCAGGGAGTTACATACCAGCAGCACATAACAGACCTTTATAACTCAATAAATGAGCTTACAAAAAACCCAACAAGTACAATAGCAAGATCCTCTCTTATACAGAATGCAACAGCATTTATAGACAGATCGCAGGCTATATATTCAGGACTTAAAGATTATCAGATAACGCTGAACACAGAAGTCAGCAGTATGGTAGATAAGATTAATGAACTTGGACAGAAGATATATAGTCTTAATAAGAGTATATCAAAGGTCGAGGCAGGAGGAGTTGAGCGTGCCAATGATCTTAGAGATACAAGAGACCTTGCACTTGATGAACTGAGCCAGTACCTTGATATCGACTATTATGAAACAACAGATGGACAGATTATCATATCAGCTGAGAATATTCCGTTTGTATCAAAGAGCGAAGTAAATACTATGGATGTAAGACAGGAAGGTCAGTATGGACTGCTTATACCAGAGTGGCCAGCATATGAAAAGGATGTGTTCAGCTTTGAAAAAGCAGCATCCAATGCCAACAATAATGATAAAGGAAAGCTTAAAGGACTTCTTGTTGCAAGAGGAACTATAGATGTGAATTATCAGGATGTTCCTGTTATGCCGGATAAGTCAGATTATGACCTTACAACAGCAGAGGGTATGGCGCAGTATAACAGTGCTATGGATGATTACCAGAAACAGCAGGATTACTACAATAAGTATATAGAGCCTTCAGCTATCCTTAGTGCTATAGCAGGCTTTGATAAGCTTGTAAATGGTATAGTGACAGCCCTGAATGATGTTTTATGTCCTGAAAAGGAAGTCGAAACAACAACAGAGATGACAGATGATGAGGGTAATCCTCTTCAGGCAGATAAGTATGTATATAATGCTTCACAGTATGGACGACTTTATGACAGATTCGGTAATGTTGTTGAGGGAACTGACAATGGAGATGGAACTTATAGTTATACATCGGGAGAAAAGCTGTATATAGATGAACAGCATACAACAGCAGAAGATATAGACAGCATGACATATCTTATTCTTGATATGGACAAGGCTGGCTTTGGTACAGATGAAGATGAAACTGTAGGTGTTGAACTTTTTAAGAGAAAAGGTACAGAAAGATACATAAAGATTACAGGTGAAGATGGCACAACAACATATGTAAGAAATAACCTGAATGCAATAGGTTATGAAATAGATTATACACTTGGCAATCTTTTAGTTAATCCTGAAGCTTCACAGAATGTTGGAAAGATACCTCTTTCAACCATTCATGGAAAAGAAGACTTTGCAAAGGCAAACGAACTTATAGATACATTCAGCAACAAGTTCGCCTCACTTAATCCACAGGACTACGCAAAGGCGGATTTTAATACTTTTTATAATGATTTCATAGGTGAGTTTGCTACGATGGGCAGCGTACTTACAAAGTTCGTCAATAACCAGACAACTATGGTAAACGGCTATGATAATCAGAGATTACAGACATCAGGTGTATCATCAGATGAAGAACTTCAGAAGATGATTAAGTATCAGCATGCATATAATGCAGCATCAAGATATGTAAATGTTGTCAGTGAGATGATGGAGCATTTGTTAACATCATTAGGAGCCTGATGATAATATGTTGCAGAGGTAAAGGGTCAGAAGATCATTTTGTGTCTGCACGACAGACTTAACTGAAGAAGTAATAAAAGGCTATTATATATGAAAAGCTGCGAAAAAACGGCAGAATGGAGAAAAAGATATGGCATCTACATTTTTTGGCTTATCAATATCATACAAAGGATTACAGGCAGCGCAGACATCTATAACGACTGCGGCACATAACCTGTCTAATATAAATACTAATGGATATACAAAGCAGACAGCGGTTCTTCAGGCTTCAGATGCTTTAAGAACATTTTCAACATATGGAACTATAGGTTCTGGTGTTAACGTTGTTGAGATTAATCAGACAAGAGACAGTTACTACGACCAGAAGTACAGAAATAATATGTCTAATTATGGACAGTATGAATCTAAGAATAACTATATGACACAGATAGAAGATTATCTGAATGAATTCATACTTAATGGTTTCTCAAAGGAATACAGTAACTTCTTCTCAGCAGTAAACCAGCTTACTATAACACCAGGTGATGAGTCGGCAAAGAACCAGCTTATCAATAATGCAAAGAGTATGTCAGATTATTTTAACACTCTTTCAACTAACTTAAGAAATGTGCAGACAGATGCTAACAATGAGATAAAGGATACTGTAGATCACATCAATACACTTGCACAGAATATAACAGCGCTTAACAAGCAGATTAATCAGATAGAAGCATGCTATGGTGATGCTAACGACTTAAGAGACCAGAGAAACGCACTTGTTGATGACCTTTCAAAGTATATTGATATAACAACAAGTGAGGAGCCAATAGAAAACGGACTTACATCATTCCAGATAACTGTAAATGGACAGTCACTTGTTCATAACTATAATTATAAGAAACTTCAGGTTGTTGCCAGAGAAACTCCTAGAAATGATAGTGATGCAGCCGGATTATATGATGTACAGTGGACAGATGGCAATCCATTTAATATATACAGTTCATCACTTGGTGGACAGCTTAAGGCTCTTGTTGATATAAGAGATGGCTGTAATGGCGAGATAGAGTCAGTGGCAACTAATGAAGATGGTTCCTATAAGCTTGATAAAGACGGCAATATTATTACAGAAACTAATCCTCAGGTTGAAGATAATGTTAATTACAAAGGTATTCCTTACTATCAGACACAGCTTAACCAGTTTATACAGACATTTTCTGAAGCTGTTAACCAGATATTTAAGAGTGGATATGTGTCAGATGCCAGTACAGAGGATGAGGCTAATAAAGGTATTCCACTTTTTGTTGTTGGTGGAAGCTCAGGAAAGCTTACAGCATCAACAGTAACAGTAAACAGTGAACTCCTTGAGGATTCTAATAAGCTTGCAACTAAGACAGAGGTAAGTGATGGAGAAGGTAATGCGAGCATTATGGAAAAGCTTAATGCACTACAGTCACAGAAAATATTTGATGGTGGTACAGGAGCTTACTTCCTTGAAAGTATTGTCAGTGATATGTCTATAGATGCAGGAAAAGCTAAGTCTTTTCTGTCTAACTACAACAATATGAAGACAACTATCCAGAACCAGCGACTTTCAGTTATGGGTGTTGATACGGATGAAGAGGCAATGGATATTATGAAGTTCCAGCAGGCATATAATCTTAACTCAAAGATGATGTCAGTTATGAACCAGATATATGACAAGCTTATCAACCAGACAGGATTATAATAAATGAAGCTGAGAGGATATATTCAGTAACAATGGACAGATACGCTATTATAACAGCAGTAAATATGGAGGCTGTGATAAATTATAGCGTAATAAACATGATGTTTATTGCAGAATAAAATTATAAACTAACAGTATATCAACATGAGAGGTGGAATATATGAGAGTTACTAACCAGATGATGATAAACAGCTCTATAGCCAACATTCAGGCTAATAAGAGCCAGATTAATACAATGGATACACAGTTATCTACACAGAAGAAGATAAATAAGCCTTCTGACGACCCTATTATAGCCATACGAGCATTAAGATTAAGAAGCAGTCTTGACCAGATAACACAGTATGTAGGAAAAAATATACCTGATGCTTCATCATGGCTTTCAGTTACACAGGATGCACTTGACCAGGGCTATGATATAGTTTACCAGTTATATGGCTACTGCAATCAGGGCGCTTCAGATTCTTATTCATCTTCTGAACGTAATACTATTATAGAATCGCTTGATGAGTTAAAGAATTCTTATTATATACAGGGAGATGTCGACTACGCCGGAAGATATGTATTTACGGGGTATGCTACAGATAAGCCGCTTACATACCAGTCAGATGCGGCGGCAGCAGATGTGGATTATACTATTACACAGAAGTTTGACAGGGAAGGCATATCTGAAAAGAAGGTATACACTAATGCATATACTAATGAAGATATCATTAACCTTAATGTAAAAAAGGATGCCAACGGCAACATAATAACACCTAATGTTACAACAGTTCACAGGGTGCAGCTTGCTTATTCAGAAGTGGATGAAGATGGAACATTTAAGATTACAGATGCAAGTGGCAATGTTGCAACAGTGACAAAGAATGATGATGGAACTGCTAATGTAAGTGTTGTTGACAGTCAGGGCAATGCGATAGCTTCGCTTGATGATGGAAGCGGTAATCCTGTTAATATAACATTTACATCTGATGACAACTATGTGCCGGGTGATGATGAGATAACTATCAACACACAGCTTGGAGAAGTGCTTCTTGGTGAAAATGTATACAACAATACATACACTAACAACTCATTTTCAGTACAGTATGATAAGTCTAACTTCAAGAAGGGCGATGTTAACCCAACTATGTACTTTGACTGCGTAGACAATGTTACTGGCATAGTATATCAGAAAAAAGATGAAGATATTGAATACAATGTCAATTTTACACAGAAGTTAAAGGTTAATACACAGGCAAGTGAAAGCTTTAATATATATCTTGGAAGAAATGTAGATGATATTATGGCGGCTGTTCAGAATACCATAGACATTGAGAATCAGATTAAAAAAGTTGAGAGCATGAAAAATGAGGAAAGATATTCTAGTACAGAAGACCAGAAGGCTCTCGATGACATACTTGAGGGACTTAACAAGCAGAACGACCTTGCAAAGGACCAGATGACAAAGGCATTTGAGAAGGGTATCGGACAGATGCAGGGCTATCAGGAACAGATATCGAATGCAAAGGCCGATGTAGGTAACAGAATACATAGACTTGACCTTACAAAGTCAAGACTTACAGAGCAGAAGACTAACTTTACAAGTCTTAAGTCAGAAAATGAAGATATCGACCTTGAGGAGGTAGTTGTAAACTATACAGCAGCACAGCTTGTATACAATGCAGCGCTTTCTGCGGCAAGTAAGGTTGTACAGCAGACATTGCTGGATTTTATAGGTTAGTTGATTTGAGGTAAATATACCCCTCCTCACCAGAGGGGTTCGGATTTTTGCTTCGCAAAAACAAGGAGGCAAATATACCTCTCCTCACCAGAGAGGTTCGGATTTTTGCTTCGCAAAAACAAGGAGGTATATATGCAGGTTAACACTAAGTGGTTTGGGACTGTAGATATTGATGATAATAAGATAATTACATTTGACCTTGGAATAATAGGTTTCGAGTATTGTAAGCAATTCACACTGATATACGATGTGGATAAGGGGGATGAGGCTGCTATTATGTGGCTTCAGTCACTTGACGAGGCGGCACTGGCACTTCCGGTTATGAAGCCTGAGTATATCATGAAGGGATATGACCCTGTAGTTGAGGATGAAATTCTTAATAACCTTGGTGGAGATATTAAGAACGCTAACCTCGCAGTATTCTGCACAGTTACAGTACCAGAAGACCTTACTAAGATGACAATTAATCTTAAGGCACCTATTATAGTCAATGCGGACACATTAAAGGGTGTACAGCTTATAGCTGACAATGAAGATTATGCTGTCAAATATCCTATATATCATATACTCAAGGAAAGGCAGGGTGAGTAGTATGCTGGCGTTATCAAGAAAAAAAGATGAAGCAATCATCATCAATGACGATATAGAAATTACTGTTATCGAGATAAAAGGCGATCAGGTAAAGCTTGGAATTGCTGCTCCAAAGTCTGTTCCTATATATAGAAAAGAAGTATATGTGCAGATAAAGGATGCTAATAAAGAAGCAGCCTCACAGAATATAGATGTGGCGGCACTTAATAGTCTTTTTAAGAAGTAAATACAAATCCTTAACAGTGCAGGTAAGGGCAATTTCTGAGTATGGTATTATATTAATAATAGGCATATATTTAGGACTTGGGTGTTATTTTTTTGCTTTGCCTTGCCGATATAGGGTTTAAGAACTGAAAAGCTGAAGGTATAGTTATGCAGTCGGGAGATACCTGTCAAAGATGATATATTAAAGTGATATATACATATGCGGGCAGATAGATACGAATATTTATAGCGGCTATATTATATAGAAAGAAAAGGACTTCTCTCTAAGGCTTAAAGTTTAATATTAAAGATACATTGTTATACACGCACACGGAGGTGAAAGATAATGGGAATTGAAAAGATAAGTGGTCAGGCAGGATACCAGAGTCAGGCAGTGCAGGCAGCACAGGCAAGTAAGGTAAATGTCCAGCCATCATCAGAAACTAATAATTCGCAGGATTCAGTAAATAACTCAGCACATACAGCAGCAGTTATGCAGATAAGTTCTTCACAGAAGGCTAACACAGATGGAAGCAGCAATGGTGCCGATGTAAGTCCTAAGCAGCAGGAAGAACAGCAGCAGGCTTCTATTCAGAAGCTTAAGGATATCCAGAAGGTTATTAATCATAATACAGTAGCAGAGTTTGGATATAACGAACCTACTAATCGTATTACTATTAAGATTAAGGATAAAGATACCGATGAAGTAATTAAAGAGATACCATCGGAGAAAGCATTGGAGATGCTTGCAAAAGCGTGGGAGCTTGCGGGTATTATGGTGGATGAGAAGAGATAGATAAGAGAGTATATTATGCAAGGTAGTTTGCAGAAATAAGAGATATTCACATAAAGATTGGAGGTATAATAAATATGCCAATAAGATTATCAGGTATGGTTTCAGGTATGGATACAGATACACTTGTAACTGCACTTGTATCAGGATATCAGACAAAGAAGGATAATCTGGTAAAAGCACAGACAAAGCTTTCATGGAAGCAGGAAAAGTGGAAGACTATGAATACAAGTATATATAGCTTCTACAGTGGAAAGTTATCAGCTGCCAGAATGTCTAGTGCATACAGTCTTAAAAAGTCAACAGTATCTAATTCAAGTGTGGCTACAGTTACGGCAAGTTCAAGTGCTGTTAGTGGAACACAGAAGCTTGTAGTAAATCAGCTTGCATCATCAGGTTATCTTACGGGTGGTACTATTTCATCAAGTGATGGTAGTAAGGTTACAGGATCAAGCAAGTTGTCAGATATTAAAGATTGTACAGCACAGGGCAGTATAACAGTGTCAGTTAATGGAAAGTCAAGTAATATTGATTTAACAGAAGATATGACAGTGAATCAGTTTGTAGCAAAGTTAAAGGATGCTGGAGTTCAGTCAAGTTTTGATGAAAATAACCAGAGATTTTTTATTAGTTCCAAGACTTCTGGAGAGGCAGGTGATTTTAGTATTACTGTAAATGATTCAGATGGAAGAAATTCACTTAAGTCACTTGGATTACTTGCTAAGCCAGCTAAGGATTCTAAAGAAGCAAAAGAATATGAAAGGCTTGCTGGTTTACAAGAGGGAAATGCTGATTATAATGCTGAACTTGAATCTATGTATACTAAGGTTACAGCAGATGAAGTAGCTAAAAGCTATGCAGATAAATATAATGAAGCTAAAAAAGCATTATTATTACTGACAGAAGATGATACAAGTGTTTGGACTTCAGCTGAAGATATGCAAAACAAAATAAATGAACTAGATGATAAGTTAAATAATGTTAATTCTAGTGCTAATAAGTATGTTGCATATTTAAAGAAAGATGACGAAGGCAATGTTGTAAAAGATTCTGATGGAAATCCTGTATATGATACCAATAAAATGAAAGAAGATGACGAAGCCTTATATAATGAATATATTTCGGATAACAAGAATTTGACAAGCTATAAGGCGATGCTATCTGATTATAATAAGTATACAGACGTTATGTCAAAAACAGCAGATTATGTAACTATTGATGATGCAACAGGTGAAGCTGTGGCAGATGCTTCCAATGAAAAAGTATTAGCAGAAGTAACAAGCACTAATGAGACTGCAAAGAATGATGCAGAGGTAAGACTTAAAAGTAAAATAGAAGCAGCTTCTTCATATGCATCAGATGGTTATTCTTCTGATGCAGTAAAAATTGATGGTAAAGATGCTAAAATAAAGCTTAATGGAGCGGAGTTTACAAGTAACACAAGTACTTTTTCCATTAATGGACTTACTATTCAGGCAACAGAAGTAACAGGAGATGATAATCCAGTTACGATTACAACAGATACGGATGTGGATGCCATATATAAATCTATTAAGGATATGTTTACAGAGTACAATAAGCTTATAAAGTCAATGGATGAGGCTTATAATGCTGACAGCTCGAAAGGATATGAACCTTTAACAGATGATGAAAAAGATGCTATGTCTGATACAGAGGTTGAGAAGTGGGAGACTAAGATAAAGGATTCACTTCTTAGAAAAGATAGTACTCTTAATAGTGTTATTAATACTTTGAAGAACGATATGGCATCTTCTTTTACTATTAATGGCAAGAGCTATTCGCTTGCAAGCTTTGGTATAGCTACACTTGGTTATTTTACAGCAGGCGAAAATGAAAAAGGTGTGTATCATATAGATGGTGATAAGGACGATACATCAACATCAGGTAATGATGATAAGTTAAGAGCAGCAATAGCAAGCGACCCTGAAACCGTAGTTTCATTCTTTTCACAGTTATGTACAAAGGTGTATACAGATCTTGGAAATAAGATGGCGGCATCATCAGTAAGCAGTATATACACGGTTTATAATGATAAGCAGATGAACACACAGTATTCTGAGTATAACACAAAGATAAGTGAAGCTGCCGATAAGGTTACAACCTGGGAGGACTATTATTACAGTAAGTTCTCAGCGATGGAGTCAGCACTTGCAAAGCTTAATTCGCAGTCATCATCTTTATCAGGTCTGTTTGGAAGCTGATAATACAGTTTATAATAATATTAATTATATTAGTGCTCTTATATAGGATATAGATATATGTATACAATTCTTGTATAAGATTTTAGTTGAATTAACTGGCAATTAATGTATAATATTATTTGGAATATTTATTTAGATGTTAGTCTGGTGTTGTACATATATATGGATGTATTTGTACAACACCAGAAGATTGAATACAAGGATGTAGAAGCATCAGGAGAGGATAAGTTATGATATATAATCAGAATATGGCTCAACAGTATAATCGCAATAAGGTATTAACTGCATCACCAGCAGAACTTACGCTTTTACTTTATGAGGGAGCTATTAAGTTTTGTAATATAGCAGCAGTTGCGATAGAGAAGAATGATATGGAAAAGGCTCACACGAATATTGTTAAGGCAGAGATGATTATAGAAGAATTTCAGGCAACACTTAACCATAAGTATCCTGTAGCAGAAGATTTTGATAAGCTTTATAAGTATATATATGGATTATTAGTTGATGCCAATATGAGAAAGGACTTAGAGATTCTTGAACAGGCGACTAATGAGTTAAGAGGTATGCGTGATACCTGGAAAGAAGTTATGAAGCGTGCAGGAAGCAAGTAATTACAATGTGTAAGCTTATAACAGCAGTTACAGATTTCAAAGTTGAGGATGCATATGGAAACAAAGAATTATCTTCAGATAATGATAGATAGTCTTGAAAAGAAGAAGAAAGTCTTACAGGATATAGTTGATTATAATATTCAACAGGAGAATATTCTTCAGGAAAAAGAATTTGATGGCGATATATTTCAGAAGAATATGGAAGAAAAGTCAGCGTGTATAGATATTCTGAATTCACTGGATGAAGGATTTCAGTCGGTATATGACAGAGTCAGGGACGATATCCAGATGTATAAGCAGAACTATAAGGATGACATACAAAGACTTCAGGAGCTTATCAGGGAAGTATCATCATTAAGTGCAACTATACAGGCACAGGAATCAAGGAACAAGTTACAGATAGAAAGAAAGTTTCGTCAGCTCAGAGAGGAAACAAAGACTGCGAAGCGTAGTGTGAGTATGGCTAATAAGTATTATCAGAATATGAGCAGAGTAAGTAATGAACCTCAGTTTATGGATAAGAAAAAATAGCCTGATGTTTTTTATAAATTAGTTTATATTAGGACTAAAGTTAATGACGGAATGTCCGATATAATAAATAGCAGGAAATAATCCTGAAATAAAATTAATGGGTGGCAAGGAAGCCACCAAGAATTCAAGGAGGAAATTATTATGGTAGTACAACACAATCTTTCAGCAATGAACACTAACAGACAGATGGGCACTATTACAAGCTCATTACAGAAGTCTACAGAGAAGTTATCATCAGGTTACAGAATTAACAGAGCTGGTGATGATGCAGCTGGTCTTTCAATTTCAGAAAAGATGAGAAGCCAGATTAGAGGTCTTAACAAGGCTTCATCTAATGCTCAGGATGGTATTTCACTTATCCAGGTAGCTGAAGGTGCTCTTAATGAGACACATTCTATTCTTCAGAGAATGAATGAACTTGCTACACAGGCAGCCAGTGATACTAATACATCAGTTGATAGAACAGCTATCTCAGCAGAGATGGATCAGTTAACATCTGAAATCAACAGAATTCAGTCAACAACACAGTTCAATACAATGAATCTTCTTGATGGCTCATTCAAAGGTGATCTTCAGGTTGGATCATTAAAGGGACAGACAATCAGCATTTCTATATCAAAGATGAATGCTGGTTCAATTGGTGTATCAGGTCTTAAGGTAACTAGCAACAAATTAGCTGGTGAAGCTATGAGCAAGATTCAGAAGGCTATTGAATCAGTATCTACACAGAGATCTAAGCTTGGTGCTATTCAGAACAGACTTGAGCACACAATCAACAATCTTGATACAACAAGCGAGAATACACAGGCAGCTGAATCACGTATCCGTGATACAGATATGGCTTCTGAGATGGTTGAGTACAGCAAGAACAACATCCTTCAGCAGGCTGGACAGTCTATGCTTGCACAGGCTAATCAGCAGAATCAGGGTGTTCTTTCACTTCTCGGCTAATTATTATTACTACTATAATAAAAAGAGCGGCTTGCCGCTCTTTTTTATTTGATATTTGGGCTCTTTGTGGTTCTTTGTCAAGGGGTGAGGGAAAGTTTAGAACCATTTGAGTTTTCTGACAATCATATTATAGATAATATAGTGTTTGTAATATCATTAAGAACATCCGGTTTGTTATATGGAAGAATAGCATTTCTACATTCTGTTGGATTAAAATCGGGAATGGAATGTAAAGCCATATAATTCAATATGTCAGTAAGCTCATTCTGGGAGTCGTATAGATATCCGTTTATTCCATTGCATATTATATCTACAACACCATCTACCTTTGTTGATATAACAGGTATTCCACTGGCAAGAGCCTCATTACATACAAGAGGAAAACCTTCATAGTCGGATGAAAGCACGAGTGCAGCAGGAGATTGCACATAGTCCCATGGTCTTGTCTGCCATCCGATAAAGTGAATTCTATCAGTAAGATGCAGTTCTTTTGTTAAATTTTCGAGAGAATTTCTTTCATTTCCATCGCCTATTATTGTAAGTTCCCATTTATCAACAGCATTAGAAATAGCATTAATAATTAATGATACATTCTTTTCGGAGGACAGTCTTCCTATATAATATAGATTTCTGCTTTTTGTGTTGTAATGAGGATAGAAATGTAAGGAATCAATATCAATCGGATTTTTAACCAGCCTTATATTAATATCCGGATTAAATGAGTGTATTATATGATAATTCGACCTACTTAGTACAAGTACAAGGTCGGCATAATTAAGACACTCTGGACCACCAGCAGCATTATCATCATATGCTTTAATGGGAGCATGTAGCCAGCTTATTATTTTACTTGTCATATTAGTTTCTAACAGTGCTAGTTTTATAAACATTGTAAGCATAGGAAAAGGTGTGGCAATTATAATATCAGGTGCTCCCAATGATATAAGATATTGCTTGCAAAGAGGAATATAGTCAGTAACATCATTAAAAGGGGCACTTTGGGATATAGTATAGAACTCAATATCAGGATGAACCCAGTGGTTATTGGATTTGCTAAGCTGTATTACACGTACACGTATATTTTGTTGCAATAATGAAAGAGCAGTGTCATTAAGGACTGATTCTATGCCGCCATGTGAGCCATATGGAACAAGAAAATCAATAGTGTATGTATATTTAGTCGAACTATCATTCGTGTTATCAGTAGAAAGCTTCATTACAATATCCTCCGTGATTGCAATTTGTTAAAACATAGTATAAAATACACATGTAATTATAAAAAAATATGTAAGAAAATGCAAAAGCTTATTAATTAATTACAGAAGAATCCGATATAAAATAAAGAGGATTAAATTTTATATATTTATAGGATTACATAATCAAGGAGGATTATAATATGGTTGTACAGCATAACCTTTCAGCAATGAATACTAATAGACAGTTAGGTACAGTGACAGAGGCAATGTCCAAGTCAACAGAAAAACTGTCATCAGGTTATAAGATTAACAGAGCGGCTGACGATGCTGCTGGTTTATCAATATCAGAAAAGCTTAGAAGTCAGATTAGAGGACTTGATAAGGCAGCTTCTAATTCACAGGATGGTATATCTCTTATTCAGGTAGCAGAAGGTGCCCTTAATGAAACACATTCAATTCTGCAAAGAATGAATGAGCTTGCTACACAGGCAGCTAACGATACTAATACATCAGTAGATAGAACAGCTATATCGGCAGAGATGGATCAGCTCACATCAGAGATTAACAGAATTCAGTCGACAACACAGTTTAATACAATGAATCTTCTTGATGGAAGTTTCAAGGGAAAGTATATTCAGGTAGGAGCTAATAAAGGACAGACACTTACTATATCAATTAGTCAGATGAATGCAGCATCAATAGGCGTAAGCAAGCTTGATGTAAAAAGCAATTCAAAAGCTGGTGAAGCTATGAGTAAGATTCAGAAGGCTATAGAATCAGTTTCAGCTCAGAGAGCTAAGCTTGGTGCTATTCAGAACAGATTAGAGCATACAATCAATAATCTTAATACAACAAGTGAGAATACAGCTGCTGCAGAATCACGTATCCGTGATACAGATATGGCAACAGAGATGGTTGAGTATAGCAAGAATAATATATTACAGCAGGCAGGTCAGTCTATGCTTGCACAGGCTAATCAGCAGACACAGGGTGTATTATCACTTTTACAGTAATTGATTATATTATAAGATATTTTTGGCCAATGATTGCAAAGTCAGTCATTGGCTTTTATTTTAGACAAATGTGTTTTAACAGGAGATTATGAATGAATTTGGATAAAAGTTACTTTGAGGATGAGGTAAGAGATGGTTTCTATGTACCATCGGATATAAAGCATGCATGGGCAGCGCAGCTTGAAGTGCTTAAAGATGTAGATGAGGTGTGCCGTAAGCATAATATACAATACTTTGCAGAATGGGGAACACTATTAGGTGCAGTACGTCATCATGGATATATTCCTTGGGATGATGATATGGATATCTGTATGAAAAGACAGGATTATAACAGATTTTTGCAGATTGCAGAAAAAGAGATGTCAGAGGGATACCAGTTATTTAATATTAATAGTGATAAAGAAAATGATAATATGCTTACAAGAATAATAAGCGGAAGGACTATAAGATTAGATAAAGCGTATCTTGAAAAATATAATGGATTTCCTTTTTCTGTAGGTTTAGATATATTTCCACTTGACTTTATAGCACCAACAAAAGAAGATGATGACTTTCAGTGTGAGCTTATAAAGATAGTAAATGATGTGGCACAGTTTGGACGTGAAGTAAATGCTATGGATACGGAGGCAACAAAGGAAATTCTGGATATATTTGAGGAGCATATTCAGAAAGTTGAACAGTTATGCGGAATTAATATAGATAGAAATAAAGATATTGTCCAACAGATGAATGTGCTTATAGACCGACTTAGTTCATTATATACAGAAGAAGAGTCAGAGTATATTACAATAATGGCAATATGGGTTGATAATAGAAGTTATAAGCTCCCTAAAGAATATTATCAAAAATCAATAAGACTTCCTTTCGAGAATATAGATATACCAGTTCCATATGCTTATGACAGTATATTGAAAAAAAAATATGGGGACTATATGAAACTGGTTCATACATGGGATTCACATAATTATCCATTCTATATAAGACAGGTTGATATATTAAAGACAGATGCAGGATTAGAACTGTGGGGATATCATGACACATATGTTGATTATAAGAATTATAAGAAGCTGATTAGTGACAGGAGAAATATTAACTGCATTAGAAAACAGATGTCAAAAAATAATGCAGTTAAAAAAGTGGTGTTTATGCCATATAAGGCAAGCCTGTGGTATATGATGGATGGTTTGTGGAATGAATATAATAAAAAGCAGGATGTGGAAGTAAAGGTTGTGCCAGTGCCTTATTATTATAAAAATTATGATGGAAATGCGGAGGAGTATATAGATACTGATAGTTATCCGGATTATATAAATATAATCTCATACAAAGAATACGATTATAAAGAGGATATGCCAGACGAGATTATTATTCAGAATCCATATGATGGTAATAATATGGCAGGAACGGTTCATCCTGATTATTATGCGAAAACACTTGCGTTGTATACAGACAAGCTTACCTATATTCCTTACTTTAAGACTGATGAGATAGATGAAAATGATATGAGAGCATATCGAAGTATGTATGCATATGTAACAATGCCGGGAGTAATATATGCTGATGAAGTTATTGTACAGTCGGAGGCGATGAAAGAACTTTATGTAAAGAAATTAACAGACTTTTTTGGAGATGAATCTAAGGAAGAATGGAATCTGAAAATACAAGGTTATGGATATAAGTGGCTGGATGATATTAAAGTTGTAAGTAGTATATACAAGTTGTCAGATATATGGAAGGAAAGATTAAAAAAGCCGGATGGAAGTTATAAAAAGATAATATTGTACTATATAGGTATTAACGGCTTCTTGGAATATGGCATAGATATGGCATCTAAAATACATAGAGCTATGGATGTATTTATGGAAAATAAAGATAATGTTGTATGTATGCTTTCGTTTGAAGGTGATATGAAAGATATTCTAAGCACAGAAGATGAGAGACTGCTGGTGGCTTATAAGGATATAGAAGATAAGTACAGGGATTATATTGTAGCAAATAACGAACTCCGCGTAGCAATAGAGGTGTGTGATGCATATTATGGTGATGCAAGTTCAGTTGCGCAAAGGTGCCGTAATGATAAGAAGCCGGTTATGATACAGGATGTTAGTATTTGACAGTGAGAGCCATTCGGGCCGTTATGGTTCGGATGGCTTGTCGTTTATGGTTAATAAATATTATATATAGAGGATATGTTATGGATAATAAAGAATATAAAAAAGAAATGCAGGATATTATAATAAATCTTTTAAAACAGGATAATTACACTGAGGCATATGATGCATTTGTAATGTATGGGAAGGTATATATATCAGATGAATTCATAGAAGAATACAAAGACATATTATATAATTATGGTCCGAAGGTGTCTGTTATATGTATGAATTGTGAAGATGAGGTAGTAGACAATTTTATTAAAAAACAGAATTATAACAATTATGAAATTGTCAGGACAACTAAAGAAGATAGTTATAAAGATATTATTGACTATATGAAGAATACAGACAGTAAATACATAACGTTTCTTGAAAATAATGCTATATGCAGTCCATCTAAGATATCAAAGTCTGTGTGGAGGCTGGAATTGTATAAAGATATTCAGATAATAAATGCTTCATGGCAGTATATAAATTCTGATACTGTAATTGCTCATCCAGATATTGTGTATAAAAATATAATGAATGACAAATTTTACTCAGGATATAAAATAATAGAGCAGAGTATTATTTGTAATGACAATATATATGGTTCGTTATCAAGCATAATGGTGTCAACAGAATACATAAGAAATGTAGATGTGAAGGAACCTTGTTATAATTCAGACAGGATTAACAGATTGGCATTGTTATTCCAGTTATTAATGAATGCAAATATGGCGTATATTAATGAGGGATTATTATCATTACAAGTTGATTATGACAAACAAAAATATAATAAGGACAGAAAAGCTTTTTATACATTAATACAGGATATTATGCCAGATGTGTATGAAGAGGTAGGCGAAAGGGTTAGAGGAGAAGTTCTGTCATCTGAGGAATTAAAGGAAGTATATAATAATAAAAATATAGCAAAGTGTATCACATTTATATATACAGATAAAGGCGAATATTATAATGTGAAGCCTATTGGGGATGAAGCAGTAAAAAGAGGATATTCAGTTAAATATACAGAAAATATTAAAGAAAAAGCAGAAATTGGAATATACTGCCAGCATGTGTGTTACCCAGAGAATTCCCGGTTTTCAATGATATTATTACATGATATGGCGCAGGGACATAATAGATGGCCTAATATATGGGAAATAGAAAGATGGTCAAAGTTTGACGTAGGTATTCTGCCCGGAGTATCATGGTCAGAACGTTTAAAACAATGTGCATGTATGGATTATGTCAATCCAAGAATAGGTGCATATGAACTTGGTTATCCCAAAAGTGATATTGTATATGATGAAGGAATAAAGCAAAGAACACAAGAGCTTAGGAAAAAGTTTAATGTGAAATATGATTATACGATTTTGTATGCACCTTCATGGGAGTATTTTAACAAGGAGGATGATTTTATTAAGGCATTGTCCTCTCTTAAGGTTAATCTTGTTGTAAAGCAGGCATCATGGCCGGAGTCTTATAGCTGGGTAACAGATAGCATCAATGAAATGAGGAAAATGCATGAAGGTACATTAGATAATCTTTATTATATTGAAAGTGAAGAAAGTATCATGGTTGCACTTGAGATGTGTGATATGGTAGTGTCAGATGAATCCAATGTAATGGCAGAGGCTCTTATGTTTGGAAAACCAAGTGTTGCAGTAACTGACTGGCTGATACCTGATAAAAATCCACCGAGATGTGCTGATGTCACTATGGATTATGTAATAAAATGCAGGAAAGCTGAACTTAGGGAGACAGTTGAAAATGTAATGAATAATCCAGATAAATATAAGTCTGTTATGGATAATGGCAAAAAATTATATAGTAATCAGGGAAATGTATGTAAGGATATAATGGATTTAATAGATTACTATACACAGAATAGTGATAGTGATTCATTTATGGATAAAAAGATAACGGTTGATTATAGCAGGTGTTGGTTGTGGATTTGAGGTGATAAGCTGATATATTGATTTGATAATGCGTATTACGCTGTATAAATAATATATAATAATACATATAATATACAGACCATTCGAATCGTTAGGGTTCGGGTGGTTTGTTGGCGTTTTATGAGAAGAGTTGTGTTTAAAAGTTCACTGTAAAATGTTGAATAGATATAAAATGTCCCATAATATTGACTTTTGTCCCAAAATATAATATCATAATGAATATAAGCATATTAAATTTATCTGTAATATAGAAAGGAACCCCGTAATATGAAAAAGCAAAATGTTTTAAATCTGATTAAATATCATGTTCAAAGGAATGAAAATGGTTTTAGAAATGAAGCTATTAATATTGCAAGATATTTTGATAGTATTGGGGATGACCAGCTTGCTGAGTATATTATGAGCTTGATTGCCGAATCCAATCTATACACACCACAGGGGAGAGATTTTGAAAGTGAATATTTAAAACAAATAGAAACAAGCACAGTTCAGCCGTTGTATCTGCCATCGGCAATATCAGATGACATAAAAGGAATCATTAATGCAGTGAATCATAATATTGGTATTAATAAATTTTTATTTGAAGGAATGCCAGGAAGTGGAAAAACAGAAGCTGTTAAACAGGTTGCAAGATTACTTGACAGAACATTGTTTTATGTAGATTTTGAAAATCTTATTGATAGCAAGCTTGGGCAGACTAATAAGAATATTGCAGCACTTTTCAATGAAATAAATATGCTTCCACAGCCAGATAAAGTGGTTGTATTATTTGATGAAATTGATGTTATAGCATTAGATCGTATAAATAGTAATGATGTGCGTGAAATGGGAAGGGCAACATCGGTTATTTTAAAGGAATTAGATCGTTTGACAGATTTGAATAAAGAGATTGTTATCATTGCAACAACCAACTTATTTTCCAGTTTTGATAAAGCTTTAGTTAGAAGATTTGATGCGGTTATTAATTTTGACCGCTATACTAAAGAAGACTTAATAGAGGTTGCAGAATATTATTTTACTTCATTTGTTAAGAATTTCAAAGGAATATCAAAGGATATACGTTTGTTTAGAAAAATAATGAATGTGGCAGAGAAAATACCATATCCTGGAGAACTCAAAAATATAATAAAAACTTCACTTGCATTTAGTGATGTGAATTCAGAAAATGATTATCTTAGAAGGCTGTTTAATAGTATGATAGGTAATGTTGATGAAATAGATGTTTCACAGCTGCATAAAATGGGTTTTTCTGTGCGTGAAATAGAAAAACTTAAGGGAGAGTCTAAAAGTAGTGTGTCGAGAAAGCTAAATGAATAAATTAATTAAAACATGTGGCAATAGAAATTGATATTATTGAAAAATTTGCTTACATTGGGAGGAGAAATGGAATGAATAATGTATTAGAATTAAAGGGAAAACGTTTTGAACAGGCTGCAAAGACTGGTGGAGGTGGCGGTGCTGCCATGAATAGCAAGATAACAGTTACAAGTGAGCATATTTTGCGACTGATAGAAAGACTGAATCAACTAAAGAACTTCTGGCAAAACGAAAATCAGCCATTTAATGGGGCATTAATTAGTGTGTACTATAACAAGATAGTAGCTAAAACAAACAGAATTGCAGGAATATTCAAAGGGGAAAAATCAAATTATGCGATCGTTGGTGCTAAATTCAATTCAGATAAAACAAAGCATATTATAACATATTTTTTAGATTTATCTGATATAGATAAGAGCATTGCTTTATTATACAAGACCGAGAATGTTTTAAGATTATACTTTGAAGGTGTGATTTCTAAGGAAATATTTGATAATTGTAAAACATTTGATTCAATAGATTATAAAGAATTAAATCTGAGTAAGTCGCTGTTAAGACGGATTATAGCAGATGTATCATATATTGAAGATTTTGATGTTGAATTGGCTAATAAGCACGATAAAGAAAGCATTATTACAATATACGATACAGGTGTAGATATTAAAAAAATATTTAAAAGTATTGGAATTGATATCTTATCAGCCAGAGTGCTAGATAATAGAACAGTTTATCTGGATGTAAATCAATTGAATCTGTTATATGAAAAAGCACCATATCTTGTTGCAATGTCAACTGAAAATCTTTCAGAGTTATCGCCAGAAGATTTTATTGACAGGTATGAAGAACAGCAGGTAACGATTCCAGCTCCGGAATATGAACCAGTTATAGGAGTTATTGATACACTATTTGATGAAAGAGTATATTTTGGCGAATGGGTTGAATACCACCAAATGATAGATGACAGACTTCCAGTTTCTTCAGATGATTATCGTCATGGAACAGCTGTATCATCAATCATAGTAGATGGACCAAAGCTGAATCCATGGCTTGATGATGGATGTGGGCGGTTCAGGGTCAGACATTTTGGTGTGGCAGCTGGTGCCCAATTCTCTTCATTCAGAATTATAAAATTTATAAAAAGTATTGTTGAGAAAAATAAAGATATAAAAGTATGGAATATTTCATTAGGAAGTAATCAGGAAATAAATGATAATTTTATTTCAGCAGAGGGAGCTGTTCTAGATCAGATACAATATGAAAATGATGTTATATTCGTAGTGGCAGGAACCAATAAGCCTAATACTGATGTTGTAAAAATAGGTTCACCAGCTGATTCTATTAACAGCATGGTTGTAAATGCGGTAACAAAGAGTGGTTTATCTACACGATATTCAAGAAAAGGTCTGGCACTTTCTTTTTTTGCAAAACCGGATGTAAGTTATTATGGTGGCAGTGAGGAACAGTATATACGTGTATGCGAACCGCTCGGAGAGGCTAATGTTGCAGGAACGTCCTTTGCAGCACCATGGATTGCAAGAAAGCTATCATATCTGATAGATATATTAGGGTTAAACAGGGAACTTGCAAAAGCTTTGATTATAGATGCTGCAAGGGGGTGGAATGAAGCACCTGGACCTGAAGAGGTAGCGCTTTATGGACATGGTATTGTACCTATAAGAATTGAAGATATTGTCCAGACGAAGGATGATGAGATTAAATTTTTGGTAACAGATGTCAGTGAAAAATGGAATACATATAATTACTATTTTCCAATACCACTTAAGGATAATTATTATCCGTATTTTACAAGGGCAACAATGTGTTATTTTCCAATATGTGACCGTGCACAGGGGGTTGATTATACGAATACGGAACTTAACCTTCATTTTGGCAGAATAAAAGATAATGGCATGCTCAATGAGATTAACTTGGATAAGCAAAATCTGGATGAAACATTGGATGGTGAGAAAAACTTTATTCTTGAGGGTGAGGCACGGGAAAGATTCCGTAAATGGGATAATGTGAAATATATATCTGAGGTTATTAATAAAAAAAGAATTCCCAAGAGATCATATAGAAATAAAAACTGGGGAATGGAGATTAAAACCAACAACAGATTGGACTACAAAGATGGTGTGGGACTGCGTTTTGGCGTTGTTGTGACATTAAAGGAAATGTATGGTGTCAACCGGATAGAAGAATTTATCAGAAACTGTCATCTGAATGGCTGGCTTGTAAATAAACTTGATATTCAAAATAGAATTAATCTTCATGAAAAGGTTAATGAGGAGATTGAATTTGAATAATGAATTCTAATGATTGCATGGAAGCAATACATAATATATAGATACAAGATTTCAAGCCATTTGAATCATTAGGGTTCGGGTGGCTTGTTTTTTAAATGGTAGGGTTTGGTAGTTTAAAGTTCACTGAAAAAACAAAGTAGAGAGGAAATTATATGATAAACGAAACAATAAAATTGCTGGCAGGTGGTATAAGTGCCATTATTCCACCTTGAATATATAGGGCAGAAGATAATTGAAACTGTAACAGGAATACTTTGGAAAAAATTAAAAAAACGGCTTGAATGTGATAATAATGCAGTGGGAGCAGGCTTATATGATGCTATAGAGCATAGTGTGGAGGCGTATGCCCATACACATAATAAAGATGACATAGCAATATGCTGTGAAAAGTTATATTTTGAATGGATGCAGAATAACAGTCTTAAAGATGATTCAATCAAAAAAGCATTATCCACGCTTAGTGCACAACCAATAGGAGAAGTTCAGGTCGAAACTTGGAAAAGTTTTCTGGATAGGGAAATTTTAAAAAATGATGAACTTAGAAATTGGATAGAGCATAAAAGTATAGAAAATATTAGTTCAAAGTTAGATTGTATTAGGCAGGAAATAAAAGAAATGCCAGCTTCATTAAAGAGAAGTGAAATATTAGAGAATATGTATAATATATTCGAGGATGACGAGTATAAGATTTATATTAAAAATATGCATGATGCATATAGAGAATCTGTAATGGGCGAAAGCTTTGGATTGAATAAAATATATACAGATTTACATGCCATTATATGCGATAGCATAGAACATACAGAAAAAAGGATTGAAAATATTGCAGAATATATATGTAAATGGCTGAAAGATAAGCAATACAGCAATGATATATATAGCAATAGTATGCTGCTTGTATATGGAGAGCCTGGCAGTGGTAAGTCTTCAGTGTTAAAGAAAGTAGTCGATGAATTAACCAATGGTGTCGAGGACAAAAAAACAATAGTTCTTTCACTTAATTTGTTTGAAGTAACATTTGTTGATGCAAAGACAGCATTAGATGTTGTAAAACAATATATTAAGAATAGGTATCCTTGGTTTTATGAAGCCGATAACAGATTAGACAGGATTCTTATATTAGATGGATTGGATGAAATAAAATATAAGGTTTATGAAAAGTCGCAGGAGTTGTTAAGAGAACTTGAAGGCGAAAAATGGAAGTTTGACTGTAAGGTGATAGTGAGTGGAAGAACGCAGGCAGTCAGAAAAGCAAAAGAAAATATATATAATTATATAGATGTAGAAATATTACCACTTTATATAGATGAGCATGAAAGAAAAAATATATAAATAAAGTTGTTGATGAAAATAATTTATTAGAAATAGACCTGCGGTTAGATTATTGGGACAAACTTCAGAAAGAATTTAATATTATTCAGAATATGCCTTTACAGAACAGCAGATTTGATGAGCTCAGCAGACAGCCATTGCTATTATTCCTTATTATGTGGACGGTTAAGTATTCAAATATTGATTTGATGGAATTAAAGAATACAGCAGAATTGTATGACAAAATATTTGAATGTATATATACAAGAGAATATAGTAGAAAAAAAGCTGGTGGCTTAAAATACAAAGCTGAATATTCAGAATATCAGAAAATGCTTGGTCATCTTGGTGGATGTGCATATAGGAATAACAGTAGAAGTGTATCGGCAAAGATAATATATGAATATTGTACAGTTATGGATGATAAAGAATTATGTAAAAACTGGATTAAATTACATCAAAATGATAATCCATCAAAGCTTGTATTGCTTTTTTTCTTAAGAGAAAATTATAAAAATAGTAATGATAATAGAAGTACAATAGATGAGCGGAATACAGAGATAGAGTTTATGCATAAGACATTCTATGAATATCTTGCAGCTATTGAGATAATACGCTTAATGTATGAATATACTAAATCGGATGATTATGATAAAAAATTGAAACAAGTGTTTTATATGTTTAGTAAGAATAGAGTAGATGATGTAATAGCTGATTTTATAAAGGAAATAGTTCTAAATGAGAACCTGATGTTTGAAGATGAGGTGATAACATTAGCAAAATATGATAGCATATTAAGTGAAATAGTAAGTAGCGCATATAATGTTAATTATCCAGTGATGATAGGAACAGGTGATTTATCACAATATATATATGTAGAGAATTATCAAAATTTAAAGAATATTGTGCTTACATATGAAAAAAGTATATCAGAGCTAATAAAAGGAACAGCTGATTTTATAAATATAAGTGAAAATAATATATGTAAGCTGCAACTTGAAAATATGGAATGGGATGATGTTAATATTGCATCATGGGTGCTGGATTATTGTAATATGAGTGGAAGTCATATGGAAAATGCAATATTGAGTGGTGCCTCATTTACATATAGTGATATGCAAGATGCCGTATTAATGATGGTAATGGCTGATAGAACAGACTTTAGTAATGCATCATTAGATGGAACAGATTTTACTAATGCATATCTTGCAGTAGCCAACTTTTCAGATGTTGAAATGGAAGAAACTGTATTTGATATAACGAATATTGAAGGCGGATATTTTAATGATTCAATACTTACTGATGTGAGTTTTGCAGGTGCGGATTTGACAGCTGCTAATTTTGACTATGCAGTTTTAAAGAGAGTTGACTTCAGAAGTGCTGATCTTACACGGGCTGATATGACTGGTGTTACTATAGATGATTGCAAGTGGGAAGCTTGTATAATGGAAGATGCCATATTAGCAGATGTAGATATAAGTTCTTTTAATCTTGAAGATGAGGCAATAGTTAAAATGCTTGCACAAGCGGATTTGTCAGATGCAATATGGGATTATGTTACGGAGAAACAGGAGAGGAGATTGTTTAAGGAGAAAAAACAGTATGACAGTAAAATATTAGAATTTGATAGAAAACAATAGACTATTGATAAGAGTAGGAGAGTATAGTTATGGAGAAATTTGAATCATTTTTGGATTTTATAATGGGTATTTATAATAGTATAAAAGATACGGAATGGAAAGATTATGCTCAGTACATAATTATATTTATATTTATAATGATGGTTATTGGATACATATTAATACCATTAATAAAAATAATAGGTAAATTATGTGCATTTATAAATAATAGAAAAATCAGAAAAAAAATAATTTATCAGAAACTGAGTTTTATGAATTCATCAGATGTATATTATGCTATAAAAAATTATATTCCGACAAGGTTTTCTCAAGAAAATTTATCAGATTATGATGAAATGGATGTTGAAAGTAAATCAGATGGATTTAATAGTTTATTAGAACAATTTTTAAAGCACGAATATAAAGAAAAAACAGGAGATAAATATTATTTGTGTTTGGGCGATTGTGGAATGGGTAAAACCACTTTTTTAATTAATTTATATTATCAAACATTAAAATTAAGAGAATATAAATGTGAATTTATTTCTTTACAAAAAGATGATTGCATTGAAGCAATAAATAAAATAGACGATAAATCTAATACTATATTATTATTAGATGGATTGGATGAAAATAAAAAAGCATTAACAGATTATGAATCTTTTGGGAGTTCATTAGAAAAAGTAACTTGTAATTTTTATAGAGTTATTATTACAGTAAGAACTAATTTTTTTGAGAATGAAAGTAAGGAGAGAATATCTAACAATAAAAGCAATATATCAACATTAGATAAATTATTAACATCTAAAAAGTATTATATTACTCCATTTACAAATGATGATATAATAAAACACTTACAAAATAAATATCATTACAATGTAAAAAAAATAAATAAAGCATTAAATGTCATAAACAAAAATAAAAAATTGTCTAAAACACCATTGTTATTAAGATACATAGATGATTTGTTGGATGATGATTATCAATTCAAATATGATTATCAGTTTTATGAATATTTATTTGATAAATGGATAAAACGTGAGAGCCTGAATGAAAAAATGGAATTCGATATGCATAAGGAATGCTTGATTATGGCTAAAAGAATATATTATGAATGGCTAAAAAATGGATCGTTAGAAATATATTATAAAGATATAAAAAATAATGAAGAATTCACAGAATTGGAAAATATTCAATTAAAAGGGCATGCTTTAATTAATAGAACTGGTGATGGGATGTACAAATTTTCTCATATATCATATTGGGAGTTTTTGTTGGCTAAATTAGCATTATCAGACATATGGTTTTCAGATTTAGTTATGATAAAAAACTTTGATGGTGCAACTCATTTTTTAGAAGAGATGAAAGATTCACAAAATAATAATTATGAGCAAAATATTAATTTAGGTATTTGTAGTGCTAATTATTATTTAAAATATAAGAAACCAGAAGATGCTGAAAAATTATATAACAATTTGATGGGAATAAAACAAAATAATGAAAATATTAGTATGTATATTTGGATAAAACTAGCGGAGTGTTATTGGCATTTATTAAAATATGAGTCGGCAAAAAAAGAATTAGATAAAATATATAATATATTAGATAAGAAAAGGATAACTAAATTTAATAAGAATATATATGCTAAATTTGCGAGTATATTTGCGGTTTATTGTAATGAATATAAATATTCAAAGGGACAAAATATAATATCAAAGATAATATATTTTTACGAAGATAATAATATTTACAATTATGAATTGTTGAATTGTTATGATGCTTATAGCAGTTGCTGTATAAATTATAGATTATATGAAGAAATGCAAAAAAAGGTTAATAATGCTATAGACAAATATTTTAAAGGAGATCAATATGCAGAATACTTGCAATTACGGTCACAACAAAGAAAATTGGATTATGGTTCAGAGAGTTTGTTAAAAATACTGAAAAAACAAATTAAATATAATAGTAGATTTATGGATGTGTATGATAATATTATATTTAATTCAGAGATGATAATATCAGCGTTTTCCATATATCCTGAAAAATTTCGTGAAGAGATGTCAGATGAATTTTTTGAAAGATATCGTAATGAGATTGAGATAAATACATATAATATTAATACTGTTTATAAGTTGGTATATGAAGATGAAATAGAAGATGAAGGTTATAATTCTTATAAAATGATTAATAAAGTAACAAATTCATATGCACAATATGCAATGGAATTATTTGACATACAAATTGATTCATTAATAAAATATTTGACAAAAAATAATATGCAGAATGAAATGAAAGTAGTATATGCTGAAATACTTAGAATGAAAGTGGAAAAATCTTTATTTATAAGAACAGAAAATGAAGATGATATATCAAATGCATTAATATTAATGAAAGGAAATGATTATAAAGTAGCAGAATTGAATTTAAGGATGTATTATGTATATAAAGAAAATAAAAAAATTTCAGCTGCCCAAAAGAAATTAAGTGAATTATATAATATGGCTATTAATAAAAAAGAATTAAATATGACTATGCTTTATTGTGATATTTTAGTATTAGTATTACTAGATTACGATGGAAATTTGGATAGAAATGATTTGATTAATAAATTAATTGAAACAGCGCCAAAGGTATATGGAAATAATAAGAAGATTGTTTCTATTTATAAAGTATTAAAAGATGAAATTAAGGATGATAGATTATTGAATATATATATTGAATTATTAAAAATAGAAATCAGTAAAGAAAATATATCTGATTTAAAGCGTTATTGTGATAAAAATAATACAAAAAAGGAGTTTTATTATTATATGCTACATATATTAGATGAAAAGATAGGTATTTCATCAAAAGAATTAGATGTTATTGAAACTTTTTTAGAAGAATGAAAAGGTTATTGATGAGGTGATTAGAATTTTTATAGCAGGTTAAAATAGTAAAATTTGTTTTGTATCCATCGGGAAATATAATACATTGTTAAGATAAAATGAGATTAATTAATATGATAGATACAGAGAAAAATAAAAAAACTTAATATATTACACCACTTTACAACTTTATAAATGATAAACTTGCTGCCGAATCAGCTGTTTTAAAGCCTTTATCATAGCATTTGATTTTATGTGCGTTTCGATATTTTTCACAAAAATAGCAAAAAATATCTGGCTGCGGATACCCTGACTTATCTTAAAACGAAAAGCCTGTACACTTTTTGTACGGTATTCGGCAAAGTGTTCATCCTCGTAGGGCAGAATCTTCATCGCACAATAACTTATATTGATAAGATTAACCATCATCTCAATGCCTTTGTAGCTGCGCATCATATAACTGCACAAAGACCAGAAAGTTTTCTGCTCATAATAGCTGGTTTCAATGTTCCAGCGTAATGAGTATAAGAACAGCGGAAGATATTTTTCCCAGCCAGTTCTGGTCTGGTTAAATGCATTTTCTTCCCCAAGAGCACACAGAGTCTGCGAATCTTCTGGAAAAATGGTGCTGAAAAACAATCGCTTTGTACAATTTTCTTTGCTCGTGGCAGTGACATAGGCAAGAACTCCACGGCAGCCGAAAATTCTGGTGATAACCCTGCGGACACCTGTATAGTATTCACCCGTTTTTTCGTTTGAAAAGGTAAAGTCATTTTAGACAGAAAGCCTTTTGCCATGTTTTGCAGGACGACCTCTGCGACCGGTACGTGCAGGTGCCAGTTCATACATTACAGAATCAATTCTTGCGTTGCCGATAAGGTCAAGGTTTGGATATCCATCAACAATGGATACAAGATTCTGCTTTGTATACCAGCTGTCACACAGGATGATGACATGCTCTTTTTCATGGAATTCAGGCATTACCTGTCGTATCATTGATGCTGCAAGTTCCAATTTTGACTTTTTTTTCGGTCACCTGCGGTATCCAAGCGGGATGGAAAGATATTCCTTTTTCTCTTTTGTTCCCGGTACTTCCTGCTTATATTCATAAATATATATAAGTCTGCTCATAAAACTCTTATTATCTTTTGCTGGAAGCCATCTGCCATGCTGTTCTGCCACATGATCTTCATCTGCTTCTATAAATAGTGTCTTCACTTTTTTCTTTTCTGAGAGTTCTTCTATCTTTATATTTTCTGTTATCTGGTGAACCTTGTTCATAACCGTTGTTCTTGTTATTTTCTGTTTTGAAGGAAGTACTTTTGCTGCTTCTTCATAACTGGTCTTTAATGCTTCTGTAAGCGGTTTTGTTTCAGCTGCCTGTGTTAATCGTTCGTGCTTATCAAGATGCAGCAGTTCCTCCAGAAGGTAATGTAAACTGGAGTCTTTAACCTTTTTATAGTAAGTACAGCAAAATGTAATATCTCCAACTGAACTGATAAGGGTTCTTTCATCATTTCTGACAACAGTATACTCGCCTTTTCTCCATGAACTGTCATATATCTGTTTATTAACACTTGACAGGATGTTACTTAAGAATTCTGAGGCCAAGCCGTCTATAGATGTTTTAACTGCTGTTTCCAAACTATACAAATCCTTTGGGTTTGATAAAAATTTTTCTTCTGCTTCCAATAATCCTTTTACTAATGTCTCCAATAATGCTACAATGTTCATGAGAGTACTCCTTTGATTCTTTGTTTTTTGGTCAAAACTTATTATATCAAAAGAGTTACTCTCATTTTTAATTTTTTCTTATTCAACTCACAAAATATTTACTCTATTCTTTATTGGAGTGTAAAGTTTTAGTGGTTATTTAAAGATATACTAAATTTTTATGAAATATAGCCGATATAATACATAATATAACTAAGGAAGATTTAGGATGAATCTTAACATTGCATGGAGGCAAAAATATTAAAAAGATGTATTTGACCATCCGAATGAAATGGATTCGGATGGTTTTGTTTTATAATTATTAAATTGGTGGATGATTAGCATGAAAAAAAAATATAAAATATCTGTTGTAGGCGCAGGATATGTTGGATTATCGTTAGCAGTACTATTGTCACAAAATAATGATGTAAAAGTTATTGATGTGAGTGAAAAACGTATTAATATGATTAATAATAGGAGAAGCTATTTAAAAGATGAATACATAGAGAAATATTTAACAGAGTGTAATCTTAATTTATATGCAACAAAAGATATGTATGAATCTTATAAGGATGCAGAGTTTATTATAATAGCAACGCCTACGAATTACGATGAATTAAAAAGTTACTTTGATACTAGTACTGTAGAACAAGTGATAGATGATATAAGGAAGATAAATAGTAATGCTGTAATTGTGATTAAATCAACTATACCTGTAGGTTTTACACAAAGTATTAAGGAGAAAAGGCAAGATAGTCGGATAATATATAGTCCTGAATTTTTAAGAGAATCTTTAGCATTATATGATAATTTGTACCCATCAAGGATAATCGTAGGAACAGATGGAGAAACAAAGAAAGAAGCTATTATATTTGCAAATATATTATTAGAATGTGCGTTAAAAAAGAAAGTGGATATCATTATTATGGGAATGGCAGAAGCAGAGTCAGTTAAGCTATTTTCAAACACATATTTAGCACTTAGAATAAGTTTTTTTAATGAACTTGATACTTATGCGGAACTGAAAAAACTATGTGCGGAAGAAATTATTAAAGGTGTATGTTTAGACCCGCGAATTGGAAACTATTATAATAATCCATCGTTTGGATATGGTGGCTATTGCTTGCCAAAAGATACAAAACAATTATTGGCTAATTTTGAAAATGTTCCAGAAAATATGATATCTGCGATAGTTGAATCGAATAATACACGCAAAGATTTTATTGCAAATCAAGTGTTAAAAAAAGTTGGGGATTATAATGATACAATTAATTGTAAAGAAGAAAAAACAATAGTGGGTGTCTACAGAATTACAATGAAGGCAAATTCAGATAATTTTAGAGAAAGTTCAATAAAAGATGTTATAAGCAGATTAATGGATAAAAGAATTAAAGTTATAATATATGAACCGACACTAAAAAATACAATTGAATTTTATGGTTGTAAAATAGAAAATAATTTAAAAAACTTTAAAGAAAAATCAAGCGTAATTATTGCAAATAGATATGATAAATGTTTGGATGATGTAAAAGAAAAAGTATATACGAGAGATTTATTTGGGGTAAATTAATATATAGGATTTGATGATTTATTTAATATAAAATTAAGAGGAGTAATTTGCAGAATATGTTTTGCATGTAAATTAAATTGTTGATTGTGAGAAAGGATATCTAATGGATAATTTAGAATATATAATTTTTGGTGGAGGAGAGCGTGCATTTGATATAATACATAAATTACCATACGGCTCTATAAAATATATAGTTGATAATGATATTGATAAATGTGGAAAAAATATACATGGAATTTCAATTTTTAATCCTAGAGTGCTATTAAATGAAAAAAATAATGTGATAGTAATATTAACTTTTAAGGATAAAGATGTTGAAGAAAAATTGAAAAAATTAGGAATGATATATTTTTTTTCGTTCGGACAGGAAAGTAATATATTTAATACATATGAAATGAAAATTTATATGGATAATATGCATATGTATAGTTTATTATATGATCATAGACTGTTAAAATTTGCAAAAAAGGTATCACTTGTAGATCATTGGCGGATAATATATTACAATGAAAATAATAAAAAAATTGTACATATGTTAAAAAATAATGATGATGCACAAAAAAAATATTTAGAATTATATTCATACAATGATTTTTTTTATGATGAATACTATGATGTTAGACCTGGCATTAGATTGGCATGTGACTTTATTAAAAATATGAAATTAAAAAAAATACTTGATATAGCTTGTGGACATGGGGAATTGATAAAGAATCTTTTTAGTAAAGAAGTTAATGTATATGGATTAGATAACAATAAGCAAAGAGTAGAATGTTTGAATAAATTAGGTATGCATGTTAAGGAAGGTGATGTGGAAGCATTGCCGTATGAAGATGAAACTTTTGATGTTGTAACATGTATGGAATGCTTAGAACATATTTGTAATCCTAATAAGGCAGTTATCGAAATGTATAGGGTATTAAATAGGGGAGGATATATTATTATAACTGTACCATATAAATATAGTTGTGATTGTGAAGAACATGTTAGAATTTTTAATGAAGATTATTTATATTCTTATTTTTGTGAATATTTTACGATTTTAAATATAATAAAAATTCCTTATTTAAATTGGGAAAATGAAAATAATTTGTTTTTATTAGGAAAAAAATAACACTAATTTTCAGTTTATGATTTAAAAATATAAAACAATAGGTGAAGATATGAATATTATGAATAATATGTGTATAGGAAACTGCAAATGTTGGTTCTTTGATGAAACAAAAAAATCCTTATACAGCGTGGATTTAAAAACAGGAAAAATTAAATTTGAGGCTATATTAAATTTATTTAGAAGTAAAAATTATGACTATTATTTTATAGATATGGTTTACAGTGATGGCAAAGTGATAATGATTCCAGGAAGAGAGGAAGATATTTATATTTTCGATACAGAAAAAAAACTCTGGTCTAAAATAGAAATAAAAAAACAATATAAAAAAATATATAAGAGTATAAGTGGCTTTGTTAATGGTATAGTTAGTAATAAAAATTTGTATTTGATTCCATATACATATCCAGATTGTATTAGGATAAATTTAGATAATATGTTAGTTGAATATATTCCATTTGAAAATCATTTTGGATGTACAATTGGACTGTATAGTAGAGGAATAAAGATAAATGAACATGAAATTTTATTATTATCTAGGGAAAATAATGGTGTTGAAATTTATAATGTGGATACTAATAAATTTCAAACATTTCATATAGGGGATAATAATGTATATTATTTGGATGCGTGCTTTAACAAAAATATGTGTTATTTGGTAGATAATAATGAAAATATTATAGAATGGAATCGGGTTACAGGTGAAACAAATAAAATTTTTGATTGCACAGTAAACAATATTAAAACACTTAATAATCGTGTAGCAGTGAATGAATGCAGGATTAAATTTTTTGATAATAATATATGGTTTTTTGATTGTGATTATATGCCTGTTAAGTTAGAACTTAGAAGTGGAAAATGGAGTGTTATTGATAATTTGATTTTTGAAAATTATGATAACGGAAAGTATTATATTACATATGCTGATTTGGTTGAAAATAAATTTGTGTTATATATCAAATGTATAGAATCTGTGGTGATATATAATCCGGTGTATAATGATAAAATATGTATTCCACTAAAAAATACAAAAGAATTAGATAATAGCCTGCTGAGGGGATATATAAAATTTATTTATAATGGAGGACTACCAATATGAGAAAACTAGTGTATATTCCATTAGACGGAACTAGAACATTGTTAAAAACAGGATTTAGTATTGAGCAAATAGAACAGGAATATAATCCGCAAAAATATTTTGATGAGGTTTATGTTATAAGTACAAAGGATAGGGTTGATGATTATGGAACACTTAAATTTATTAAATCAGATGTTGCTCACATTGCAAGTTTTATTAGTAAAATAAATCCTATTGCAGTTAGGGCAAATGGTGGTTTTTTTTGTTGTGATATTGCCTTAGCGTGTAGAGTTAAAGCTATTCCAGTAATGGTATCAGTTCATGATGATATGTACGATAATATAAGACAGTCATTGGTATTTGCTGATAAAGTTGTATGTATATCGGAAGCTGTTAAAAAAGCTGTGAAATTATTAACGGATGTTAAAGATGAAAATATTATGATGTTGCCGAGGTTTGTTGATAATAGTATTTTTCAAAAAAAATATGATTTTTCTTTTTTTAAAAAACTTAATAATAAATATGGGAGTGGAAAACATATTATTCATGTGGGGAGAAAAACTAATCAAAAAAATATCGAAACAGTAATTGAGAGTTTGGTATATTTACCAAAAGATTATAAATTAATTCAAATAGGATTAGGTGACGAAAGTCAATACTTAGATTTGGCAGAAAAGAAAGGAGTAATTGATAGAGTGTTCTTTATTGGAGGTATTCCAAGAGAAGAATTGGCTCTATATTATTCTTGGGCAGATTGTATGTGTACACCATCAAGATGGGAGGGATTTGGACTTGTATTTATAGAGGCTTGTGCATGTGAATGTCCTGTTATAACTTCAAATATTGTGCCGATGAATGAATATTTAAAAGATAACGAATCAGCTATGCTGCTGGATGATTTTGAAAATGGAAAAAAGGTGGCAGAAGTTATATTTAAAGTCTGCACAGACAAAGTATTAGCGGATAGGTTAAGGAATGAAGGCAAGAAAGTTGCCTATAGATATGATATTACAAATGCGGGTAGAAGAGAAATAGAAAATTATAATGAAATGATAAAAGACCTTAATTGTAATTCCGCAAATAATTTAAAGGTTGAATTCGAAAAATTAAATTTACCATATGTTATATATGGTGCAGGTAATAATGGAAAAACTTTTTATAAGAAAATGCATGAATTAGGTAAGGAACCAATTTGTTTTGTAGATAGAGATTCCTGTAAAAATTTGAAAAATATAAATAAAATAAAGATAATAAACTATGATGAATTATGTGCAATGGAAAAAAATTTTATTGTAGTTGTAACACCATGTATACGTAATAATATTATTTGTAAATTAAAAAAAGATGGATTTTCTATTATGGAAATGGAATGGTATGAGAATTTAATTGACAATGCACAATTAATTGATAATCAATTTTATAGTAAATGGTTATAAATTTTTATATAAAGGAAAAGAAACTATGAATAATGAACTATATTTTAATGAATTATTAAAATTATTAAATGATAACACAATGATAAATTATGAAGATACATATAGTGATTTTTTATATGCAAATTATTATCATGTTTCTGGGGGAAAAATGAAAATTGTGGTAAGAGGAGATTATATTACGCCAGAATTAATATGGCATATTAGATATTTAAAGAATAAAGGTGTAAAGGAAATACTGTGTTTGTCTACAAAAGAATCAGTGTGTAAGTATGAAAAAATTTTTGATATACCAATAATTACAATTGATGTATTAAAAAAATATGATACAAAGAAAATGCTATTACTTATTGTAAATAGAAAAAGTGATTTCGAAATGGTTAATTCAGGTGAGGATTATAAAGAGGCTTTGTATTTTGACTTTAGACAACGTGTCAAAGTGGGGTTTTATAGAGAACGCGGCGCGGAAAATTTATTTTCGTTATATATGAGAAAGGCAGAATATCGCGCGGTAATAAAATTGTTAGAAGATGAAGAATCGAAAAAATGTCTTATTGAAATTATGAGATGTTTGATTAAAAACGATATATATAGAGGAAAAGAATATCCAGCTGAACTCAAATATTTTGATACAGACATATATATTCCATCAGGTGCAGTTTGGATTAATTGCGGAGCGGCAGAAGGAGATACTATTTTAAATGCTATTAATAAAAAAGTTGCATTTGATGAAATAGTTGCAGTTGAAGTTGATGATATTGCGTTGGATAAATTAAAATATACAAAGAAAGTAATAGATATGTATACAAATTATAATGTAAAAATATTAAGTTCATTTTTACAAGAAGGAAAAACGAGTATAGACAATATTTTTAAGGATAAAGATATTTCACTTATTAATATGGATGTGGAAGGTGCTGAGATGGATATATTAAAAAGTGCAAAAAATACAATAAAAAATAAAAAGCCAGTCTTAGCAATATGTGCATATCATAAAGCTGAGGATTTAATAAATATTCCACAATATATTTCAAATTTATCTTCTGATTATCATTTCTTCCTTAGGAAATATAAAGGGTATGCTCCAGATGCTGTGAATGAATATATTTATTATGCGGTTCCAACTAACAGATTAAAAAAATATATATATTAAAATTAGGAGAAAAGAAAATGAATAAATATAACGAGGCGTTATCTAAAGAAGAATGGGGAAGTTATTATAATATAAGCAAAATTAATGATGTGATAAATGTTATAGAAAATGCCAATGTGCAGCCATGGGCAGAAAATTTAATTGAAATTATTCCTAAGGAATCAAAATGTCTTGAGATTGGGTGTGGAACTGGCATAAGTTCTTTATGGTTAGCAAAAAATGGAAGAAAGGTCACTGCTATTGATTATACATCGGAATCTGTTAATTTAGTAAAGCTAGCTGCTAAAAAATTAAGTATAGAAGTTGATGTATTACAATATGATGCAACTCAAGATTTACCATTTAAAGAAGGAGAATTTGATTATATTTTTCAATGTGGTTTGCTAGAACATTTTGATACAGAAAAGCAGATAAAACTATTAGAGAGATGGGGGAAATATGGAAGGTATATGGTGTCAATGATTCCCAATGCAGCATCTATAGCATATCGTGTTGGAAAAGAAATAATGGAAAAAAATAATACATGGACATATGGACTTGAAATACCTAAAAGTACCATGAAAAGCGAGTTTGAGAGTGCAGGTTTTCGTGAAGTTAAAGAGTATACAATAGGAAGTAAGTGGGGTACTAATTTTTTGCCTAAAAATCATAAATTAAGGAAGTGTATTTTAGAGTTAATTGAGGAAGGCTATCAGTTAAATGATTATAAACAGGGTTATCTTCTTGTAACAATTGGAAAGGGATTAAATTATTGAGAATGAAAAATATAGTAATTTTTGGAGCTGGCAAATTTGCAAGGATAGCAATTAGCCTTATGAAAATAGATGAAATAGCATATGTGGTAGATAATGATAAAAGTAAATCGGGAACTTTTCTCAATGATTTACCAATTTTCTTTTATGATACCAAAAAGGATGAACTTAAAACAGGAAAGTATAAGCTAATAATTGCGGTATCAGAGCAGTATGAGCGGGAAATACAATTACAATTAGCAAATGATGATATAGTTGTGACTGATACCGTATTGAATATGCAATTTGAACATTTAAAAAAATTAAATTTAGAAAAGACAAATTATATAAATGTTTATAATGCAGCAATAAGATGGATAGATATTCATTCTATTGATAATGATGGTATAGCTATTCATTCAGAAAAAAGAATAATATATCCAGAAGTAACAGGGTATTACATATGTACATTATTGAAATGGGGGTATAAAGATAAGGCTGTTGGATTCGCAAAATGGCTTATAAATGTACAGAGAGAGGATGGGTCTTGGACAGATCCATCCCAAAAAAATCCATATGTATTTGATTCAGCACAAATATTGAAAGGACTTATAGCGATTAGAAATATAATTCCAGAGGTTGATGAATGTATTATAAAAGGTTGTGAATGGATTGTTTCAAATATAGATGTAAAAGGAAGGTTGATAACCCCTGTACGGGATATGTGGGGGGATAAATCAACATGCACAGATTTGGTACATATATATTGTCTTTCACCATTAATGGATGCAGCTAAAATCTATAATAAACCTGAATATTCTAAGGCAGCATATAAAGTGTTAAATTATTATAAAAATAATTTTGAATATGAAATTAAAAATTTTGGATTGTTGTCTCATTTTTATGCTTACATACTGGAAGGTCTGTTAGATATGGGGGAAGTAGAATGGGTAAAAGAGGCAATGAAAAATATGGAATTATTTCAAAAAAGCAATGGTGAAATTCCTGCATACAATGGTGTTAACTGGGTATGTTCAACAGGACTTTTTCAGCTAGCTCTTATATGGTTTAGATTGGGAAATTCTGAAAAGGGGAATAAAACATTTGAATATGCTTGCAAATTGCAAAATTCATCAGGTGGATGGTTTGGAAGTTATTTATCAGTTACTGCACCTGAAGAAAAAAATACATATTTTCCAGATGAAGAAATAAGTTGGGTGGTTAAATATTTTTTAGATGCGTTGTACTATAAAAAAATGTTGGAATTTAATAATATGTCAGATATGTTTATAGAGAAGATTGGGTTTGATGATGGAAGATATGTTTGCATAAGAGATATAGTAAAAGAATTGAAAAGCCATAAACAAAATTTACAAATATTAGATATAGGATGTGGAAAAGGAAGATATTTAGTAAATTTAAAAAAAGAATTTCCAAATATAAAGTATTATGGTATTGATTTGTCGGAAAAAGTGTTAAAATATATTGAAACGAAAGAGATAAATGTTCAAATAGGAAGTTTAACATGTATTCCATATTTAAATGATAAATTTGATATGGTTTACGCTTGTGAATCACTTGAGCATGCAATAGATACAAAAAGTGCTATTAGAGAACTATTTAGAGTGACAAAACAAGGCGGAATTGTAGCTATTCTTGATAAAAACAAAGAAAAATTGGGAATGTTTGAGATAGAGGAATGGGAACAATGGTTTGACGGTGATGAATTAAAAGAGGAAATGTTAAAGTATTGTTCCGATGTTAAAATAATTAAAAATATAAGTTATGATAAAAAAGAAGCGGATGGATTATTTTACTGTTGGATTGGGATAAAAAAATAATTGAATGTTATAAGGTGTGCTTATGAAAATAATATCAATTTTTGGTACCAGACCAGAAGCAATAAAGATGTGCCCAGTTATAAAGGAACTAGAAAGACACATTGAAATAGAAAGTGTTGTGTGTCTTACAGGACAACATAAGGAAATGTTGGATCAGGTAATAGAATTATTTAAAATTAAAGTGGATTATAATTTGCATATTATGAAGGAGAATCAATCCTTAACAGAAATAACTTGTAATATATTATCTCAATTGGATAAAGTTCTGCAATATGAAAATCCAGATATGATACTTGTCCATGGTGATACATCCACTGCATTTGCAGCTGCATTATCAGCATTTTATAATCATATACCAATAGGACATGTAGAAGCCGGATTAAGAACTTATAATATTAAATCTCCTTATCCAGAGGAATTTAACAGGCAATGTGTGGATATAATTACAGATTTGTTTTTTGCACCAACAGAATATGCTAAGAAACAGCTAATTAATGAGAATAAAGATAAGTCTAGCATTTTTGTAACTGGAAATACAGCGATAGATGCACTTAAAACGACTGTTGATAATAAATATCATAATATTAATCTAGATTGGTGCAAAGATAATAGGTTGATTTTATTAACAGCACATAGACGTGAAAATATAGGTACACCGATGGAAAACATATTTGAAGCTGTGAATAAAATTTTAGATAAGTATTCAGATGTTAGAGTAATATATCCGTTACATAAAAATCCTAAAGTAAGAGAAATTGCACAAAAATATTTTGGTGATAATCCTAAAGTGAGAATGATAGAACCTTTAGATGTATATGATTTTCATAATTTTATGAATAAAAGTTATTTTATTCTTACTGATAGTGGTGGAATACAAGAAGAGGCTCCATCACTTGGAAAACCAGTTTTAGTTTTAAGAGATTCAACAGAAAGACCAGAGGGAGTGCAGGCAGGTACTTTAAAAGTTATTGGAACTCAAGTTGGAGTAGTATATCAAGAAATAGAAAGATTATTGACAGATAAAGAAGAATATTCACATATGAGTCAGGCAGCGAATCCTTATGGAGATGGTTATGCATCGGAAAGAATTGTACAAATTATAATGGAATATTTTAGAGGAAGATAAATATGCCAAAGATATCAATTATATTACCAACATATAATGGACAGTTATATATAAGAGAAGCTATTGAAAGTGTAATTAAACAAATATTCAAGGATTGGGAACTTATTATAGTAGATGATTGTTCTTCGGATAATACATTAGATATTATCAAGGAATATGAAAAATTAGATTCAAGAATAAGGGTTATTCATAATGAAGTCAATAAAAAATTACCAGCCTCATTAAATATTGGATTTTCATATGCTAAGGGTGAATATTTTACATGGACATCAGATGATAATGTGTATTTGCCATCCGCATTATATAGAATGAATTTATATTTGGATGAAAATCCAGATGAAATTATGGTATGTACGAGATATAGTATAATAGATGAAAATAAAAAGGTGCTATATAATGCAGAAAGATATGATTCTGATAATATGTTTATAAATAATTATGTTGGTGCCTGTTTTTTATATAGAAATTGTGTCTTAGAAGATGTTGGAGTATATAATACATCTAAATTTTTAGTCGAAGATTATGAATATTGGTTAAGAATTTTATTTGAATATGGGAATATAGGATATATAGATGATGTCCTGTATTACTACAGAACTCATAAAGGTAGTTTGACAACACAAAAGAAAAAGGAGATACATAATAAATTACTTGAATTAAGAAAAGAATACTTATTGCAAATTGTTGACAATTTAAGAAAACGCAAAGATTTATTGTGTCAATTATTCTATGAGTTTAAAGTTGCCAATATGCTTAATAAAGAAATAAGAGATTTATTTTATGAAATTGTACCAGAACTAAAAATAGATTGTGGCATTATAAAAAATGAGAAGACTGTTGTGTATGGTGCTGGTAAGTATGGAGAAAAAGTATATCAAAAATACTCAAGTATAATTGATTGTTATGTAGATAAAAATAAAGGTGGCTTATTATATGATAAAAAAATTTTCCCTACAGAACAATTAAGAATACTAAAAAAAGAACATCAAATATTGGTGGCCGCCAGTTTGCAAAATATATATTCATTATTAAAAACATTAATTGATAATGATATATATGAATGTGTTGTTGTTATATTCGAATGAAAATGGTTTTATCAACAGTTTTATCATTGCATATTTAAGATGAAGTTATTTAATAAGTATTAAAATATATTTAAAATGAAAATATTTTATGAATTAATTTAACACAAAGAATATGAGGCATTTAATTATGGAATATAATCCAAAAATAAGTATTATTGTACCAATGTATAATTCAGAAAGTACAATCGGGAAATGCATTGAAAGTATATTGCAACAGACATTATCAGAACTAGAAGTAATATTAGTAAATGATGGAAGTACTGATAATACGTTAGATATATGTAAAAAATATAGTAAAAGAGATTCAAGGATTGTTGTCGTATCACAAGAAAACAAAGGATTAATTTCTGCAAGAAAGAGAGGTGTAGAAATATCTAGTGCGGATCTTATTGGCTTTGTTGATAGTGATGATTGGATTGAAAAAGATATGTACGAAAATTTGTATGAAATATATAATAACTATCATGTAGATGTTGTTTCGTCTGGAATATTTAGAGATTATATTGAAGAACAATACACAAATGAGGTTTTAGATAATTTTGAACAAGGTTATTATGAGAATATAAATAAGACTGTTTATCCATATATGCTTTGGAATAAAAAAATAAATGACTTTGGAATATATTGTACATTGGTTAATAAGCTATTCAAAAGAGAAATTCTAAAAACTGTTTATGATAATATTGATGAAAGAGTATTTTATGGCGAAGATTGTTTGACATTTTTTTCATATATAATGCGCTGTAAAAAAGTATATATATTAAATAAATCCTATTATCATTATGTTATAAATCATAATTCTATGTGTTCTAAAACAGATGACAGACTTTTAACCAATACATATTATTTATATAAAGGATTAGAAAAGGCTTTTCTTGGATATGGTGAACTTACATATAGGTTATTAGAGCAACTTAAATATTATATATTATCTGTGGAATCACATACTTTAATGAAATTATATAACTTAAGCTTAATGTCATTAATGAATGCTAGATTTGGAAAATTAGATATTAAGAGGAAAAATGTAATATTATATGGTGCTGGAGGAAGCAGCAGAGTTTTATATAATCATTTAATAGAAGATTGTGAGTGTACTGTTATTGCATGGGTTGATAAATATCCTGAGGGAAAGGATATGTTATGCCTTCATAAGATAGAATCAAGAAACATAATAAATGATTTAGAATACGATTTTATAATTGTTTCAGTTATAAGTGAGAAATTATATATTAGTATAAAAAAAGAACTTAAAGAACTTTATAATATTGATGAAGAAAAAATAATGTGGGGGAAAGCAGAATTCGATAATTTTAGAATATAAAGTTAGATAAGGAAAAGGGATATATGAGTGATAATGTATTGATAAATAGAGTTTTATCTATTTTTAAAGATATAGATAAAATATTTGTATTTGGAGCAGGAAATTACGGAAAAGATTTAGAAATTATATTAAACAAATATGAGTTATTTGATAAATATATAGATAATGATATCGAAAAACAAAGAAATGGTTTCATGAATGAAAAAGTTATATCATTAAAAGAATATTTACTTACAAAAAAGAAAAAGTATATTGTAATTGCTGCATCTTATGAAAATATAATAAATATATCTGAGCAATTACAAAATAATGGCTTAATATTATATGAAGATTATTGTACTATGGATTATTACTTAAAAAAAATATTTCCTATAATATTGTATTATAAATATAATAAACTATATACTAATTTAGCACAGATAACTTTAACTGAAAGATGCACTTTAAAATGCAAGAAATGTGCCCATGCCTGTTGGAATGTTTCAAGCAATATGCAGGATATGCCATTTGAAACTGCTAAAGAAAGTGCTGACTATTTCTTTTCTAAATATGACTTCGTAAATGAATTTGTTCTTATAGGTGGCGAGCCTTTTTTATATAAATATTTAAAGGATATTATACAATATATAGGCGAGAAGTATAGAGATAAAATGAATATTTTTTCTATAACTACAAACGGAACAATAATTCCTAATGTAGAAATTATCAGTCTGTTTAATCAGTTTAATATGACACTAAGAGTGTCTGATTATTCTCAAACTTTACCATATCTAACAGAAAAGTATAGGAAACTGTATGATAAATTCAAGAATAATGATGTTAGGGTTTGGGAGACGAATAATAAAGATGCATGGTTTGATTATGGATTTGGAGAATTTGATAGGCATAATGATATACAAAGTTTAAAGAAGGCATTTAGTGAATGTAGTACTGAGTGTAGAGAAGTTCGAGGTAATAAATATTATTATTGTGTCATGGCAAGAACAGTATCAGATAATATGAATTTGAATTTGGGACAAGATGATTATATAGATTTGAATAATGTAAAAGATAAGAGAGAATTACTGCAGTTTGAATTGGGAAATATAGACAAGGGATATCTTGAGATGTGTAATTATTGTAGAGGGGCTGAGGCAAAGAAATATCTAATTCCTGCAGCTGAACAGAGGAGTAAAAATGAATAAAATATATATTTTTGGAATTGGAAAGGGCGAAAAATATTTAAACAGATGTTTAATTAGGGATAATGTTATTATAAATGCATATATAGACAATTATAAAGCTGAAACACTTGGAGTATATAATGGATGTGATATTATAAAACAGGATAGTATAAATGAAAATTATGATTATATCATAGTTACTCTTATGCAATATGAGTATGTTAGAGAAATGTTACTTGAAAAGGGCATAGAAAGAAACAAAATAATATGCTTTTTTGATTTTAATGATGTAGTCAAAGAACAACTATGGGATATTATAGATTCATATAAATGGAAAGTAGAATTGCTTTTTAAACAACAGACAGAACTTATTAAACCTTCAATAGATAATCTACAATATGAATTATATTATGATTCGGATGAAATAATAAGAGATTGTCCTAAAATAATAGATATTGATCAGACTATTAGAATAATAAAGGAACAAAAAAAGAGTTTAGCGAGATTTGGTGATGGTGAATTTGAATTAATGTGTGGGAGATTTAGAGCTAATTTTCAAGAAGTTAATGGAATGTTGGCAAATAAATTAAAGGAAGCTTTAAATTCTAAAGAGGATAATCTTTTGATTGCAATAGCAGATAATTATGGAAGATTAGATAAATATACAGATGATGGAGCAAGAGATATAAGAATGTATCTTACTAGCTCAGTGAGAAAAAATCATATGTCATTATTAGATTTAAACAGAACTTATTATGATGCATATTTGTCAAGACCTTATATTATATATAGGGATAAAGAAAAAGCAAAAAAAAGAATACAAAACATAAAGGAAATGTGGAATAATATAGATGTTTTGATTGTTGAAGGAGAACATACACGTTTTGGAGTTGGAAATGACTTATTAGCTAATGCTAAGGGGGTAGAAAGAATAATTTGTCCAGATAAAAATGCATTTAATAAATATGATATTATCAAGGAAGAAACATTAAAATATGGAAAAAATAAATTAATATTAACAATATTAGGACCTACTGCAACTGTTCTGGCGTATGATGTTGCAAAAGAAAAAGAATATTGGATTGTTGATATTGGGCAGTTAGATACTGAATATGAATGGAGTTTAAGAGGCGTGAGCGAGAGATGTAATATAGAAAATAAGAATGTTAGTGAGGTAATATCATATGTGCCAATTGAGGATAGAAATGATGAATCAATGAAAGAATATAAAAATCAGATTATATATAAAGTAAATTAAACATAGGTGTTGTATGGATATAAGTATTATTGTTCCATTATATTATGGGAGAAAATATGTTAGCAGTATAATTTCTCAGGTTACATGCTGTTATAATAAATTAAAAAATGCAAGTATAGAGTTGATATTATATAATGATTCGCCTGATGAAGAAGTGAAATTAAGTGAGATAAAAACTGATTATAAACTAAAATTAATTCAGCCGAAATACAATCGTGGAATACACGCAGCCAGAGTTGAGGGATTAAAAAATGCAAATGGAACTTATGTTTTGTTTTTAGATCAGGATGACATTATACATGAAGACTATTTGTATAGTCAGTTAAATGGTATAGGTGATAATGATGCAATAGTATGTAGATTGGAAAATAATAATAAACAGCATTATAATGATTCATTTGTATTTGAGAAAGTAGTTTCAAAAGAGTTTATGATTAATAAATGGTGTTCAATTGTGTCGCCAGGGCAGGTGTTGATAAGAAGACAATCAATACCTCAAATTTGGGAAGATAATTTACTTAGTAACAATGGTGCGGATGATTATTTTCTTTGGATTTTAATGTTTATGCAAGGAAATAAATTTGCATTAAATCAAAATATTTTATTTAAACACGTTTTAAATGGAAGTAATACATCAAGTGATACTAATAAAATGATGGATTCCGAGTTAGAAATGTTGGGTATATTACATGATAATCATATACTTGATGATGAACAGATAAAAAATTTAGCAAACTCTTTACGGAGAATACATATATCTGAATTAGAAAAGAGTAAGAGATTATGTGATTTTTTAATAAAGTGGAATTATGAAGTAGTAAATGAGAGAGTACCTTATAGAAAATTATTAGAAAATAATGTGAAAAGTGTAGCTATATATGGAGCCGCAGATTTAGGACAAAATATCGCAATGCTATTAAATAAATCGCCAGTTAAGGTTGAGTATTATATAGATCAAAATGCAAGGTACATTAGTTTATCAAAATCTATATATAAATTGGATGATGAATTAAAAAGGGTTGATGCAATTATTTTGACAATAAATGATAAAAAATTAAGGAAGAATATAAGTGATAAAATGAATTGTAAGGTATATTGTGTAGAAGAAATAATAGGGTGATATATGGAAAAAAAAGTAGCTGTATTTTGTGCTGGATATTTGTTTGATGTATATTATACAACTTTAATAAAAAAATATGAAATAAGTTATGTGATTGATAATAATCCTCAAAAATGGGGACATTTATTTCAAGGATGCACATGTTTATCATTTGAAGAAGCGATTAAAAATAATGTGAGAAAAATAATAATTGCAACAAAAAATAAAAACATAATAAAAGATATAAAAGAACAAATAGAAAATAGTCATGTTGAATTAGAGGTTTTGTTTTTGAAGGATTTGATACAAAATGAAATTGAATTGAAGGATTCTAAGTATCAAGAGTGCTATGAAGATAATTTAAATAATAAGATATTCATAGAAAAGGGTGTTGTCTTTAATAAAATAAATATATGTTTTCAGGGAACTGATAATATTGTAACAATAGGTAGAAATACCAAAGTTGAATCCTATATTTATGCACATTTTATGGGAGATAGTAACACATTACAAATAGGAGAGAATACATTTATAGGTTCAGCGTATATTATATTGGCTGAGTCGGGAAAGGTAAGTATTGGAAATGATTGTATGCTATCTTCTGATATTGATATTTTTCAAGGAACATCTCATCCGATTTTTAATAATGATACACATAAGAGAATTAATTACTCAAAGGATATAATTATAGGCAATTCTGTCTGGATTGGTAAAAGAGCTGCATTGATGTCAGGATTCTCAATAGGAGATGGGAGTATTGTTGGATATGGAAGTGTATCTTCAGGAAGTTTTGGTAATAACGTAATAATAGCGGGTTCTCCGGCTAAGGTAACAAAAAACAATATTATTTGGAAGAAAGATTACGTTGGTTTGTATGCATTAGATTGCATTGATGATGCAAAAGATTAGGAGGAAAATATGAGTATATACATTTATGGTGCAGGAATGATGGGAGAGAAATATTTGAATTTGATAGAAGAAAAAGGGTTTAAAGTTGCTGGATTTTTGGATACATATAAGCAAACTGTTTTTATAAATGGTGAAAGATATCCTATTATAGAAATTAAAGATGTTGATAAGGACGATATAGTAATTATATCAATTTTAGATATAGATATAAGAGATAATGTTGAGAATAGATTAAAAAATATTGGTATAAATGCTATTCCATTAGTGGATTTTTTGTATAAAGATATGTCTTTTGAAGAAAAAGAAAGGCAAATGGTTGCTGATTTTCATATTTTACAAATGGACGATTATTTTGAAGCAGCAGAGTCAAATGAAAATATGTCGATTTTTTGGGGTGAAAAAAGTATATTTAGAGAATTGTTTGATACGCTAGATTTAGAAAATGTCGTTGAAATTGCTTGTGGCAGAGGTAGACATGTAAATAAATATGTAAATAAAGCTAAAAAAATTATTTTGATAGATTGCATTGATAAAAATATTGAATTTTGCAAAAAAAGATATCAAAATTATAATAATATTGAATATTATTGTAATAATGGAAAAGATTTATCAGAAATTAAAGATAATTCGGTTTCATCAGTGTTTTCATATGATTCATTTGTGCATTTTGAAATGATGGATATATTATATTATTTGAGAGATATATATAGAGTTTTAAATATAGGTGGTAAGGCACTAATACACCATTCAAATAACACTGAAAATTATAAAATAGATTTTAATACAGGAAAAATGGGGAGAAACTATATGAGTCAGCAATTATTTGCTTTTTTGGCATGGAGAAGTGGTTTGTCTGTTGTATTTCAGAAGAATATAGATTGGTCAGATTATAGGAATTTAGATTGCATAACATTATTGAGAAAAGATAGAATTTAGAGTGTAAATGATATGAAGAGTAAAGATAATATTATAAGCGTAATTGTTCCTATATATAATATTTCCTGTTATTTAAAAAAATGTTTAGATAGTATAATTAATCAAAAGTATAAAAATTTGGAAATTGTACTTGTGGATGATGGTTCAACAGATGGTTCATCAAAAATTTGTGATGATTATGCCTCATATGATGAAAGAATAAAAGTTATTCATAAGAAAAACGAAGGATTAGTCAGAGCGCGAAAAACAGGTTTATTAGCATCAAGTGGAGATATAATAGCATACGTTGATGGTGACGATTGGATAGAACCTGATATGATAGAGACCTTATATAATATTATGGAGTCTCAGGATGTTGATATTGTAATGTGTGGCAGATATGAAGATGCAGGAGATATTTATAGACAGGTTTATCATGGAATTCCAAGTGGAAGGTACGATAAGGATTCCATGATAAAGAATGTATATCCTAATATGATAGTCAACCAGGCTTTTTTTGAATGGGGGATATTTCCGGGAGTGTGGGATAAGCTTTTTAAGAGAGTTTCTCTTGAAAAATATCAAATGGAAGTTGATGACAGATTGACTATGGGAGAAGATGCGGCATGCGTTTATCCGGCTTTACTTAACGCTCAAAGTATCTATGTTTTACATAAGTGTCTGTATCATTATAGGCAGAGAGTTAATTCTATGGTTAAGCAAAGTGTTGATATTCAGATACAAAGACAACGTTTTAATATATTGTTTAATACTGTAAACAAGTCTTTTGAAAAGTATTCTTACATATTTGACTTAAGAGAACAGTGGAAAGAATATATATTATTTTTGATGGTACCACGTGCAGGTGCTTTGTTTAAAGAAGTATTCAAACTGCCATATTTATATCCTTATCCATCTGTAAATAAGGGGAGCAATATTATAATATATTGTATGGGAACATACGGTCAATTGTTAAGCAGATATATATATAAATCAGGCTTTTGCAATATTGTTGCATGTGTGGATAAAAATTATATAGAGTTAAGGAAACAGGGATTAAATGTGGTTTCTCCAGATGAAATAAATAATTATAAATATGATTGGGTTGTTGTGGCAAATTCATTTGCAAATGCAAGAAGGAATATTTTCGATAATTTATCAAATATAGTTTCAAAAGAAAAAATATGCCAGATGGATGAAGAATTAATAAAAAGTGAGAGTAGTTTAAAGGCATTTGGATTGATATAATAATCAGATAAGACGGAGAGAATAATATGGATGTAGCAATATATGGTGCTCAGGCGATAGCTTTTAGTACATACAAAGCAATTAAAGAAATATATAAGGAATATAATGTGTGTTGTTTTATTGTTACATCGATTTATAATAATCCAACTGAACTTGATGGTATTCCGGTTTATTCTTTATCAGAATTATTACAGATGAATTTCAATAAGAATAATACGAAAATTATTATTGCAACACCAGAATCGGTAATGTATGAGATAAAGAGTAATCTTGAGAAAAAGGGATTTACCGATATCGAATGCATTGATTCAGAAAAATTTGCTTTTTTACAGGAACAGTATTATGAAAGAACATTATTTTGTAATGTGTTAAGTTCATATCAATATGGAGACACTAAGGCTGAATTGGAAGTATATATGACAAAATTCTGGAAAGATAAAGAACTTATAAGTAAAATGATTTTACCACAGTATTTTATACCTGTTCAGGCGGGTGCAGCGAATACAGATGTTCGTGTATGTGATATCCTTGATAATGAAGGAGATAATATATCGGCAAAGAATGGAGATTATTCTGAACTTACGGTTTTATATTGGGCGTGGAAGCATATGATGAAAAAAGATCAATATTATGGCCTTGCTCATTATAGACGATATTTGATGTTGGATGAAATAGACTTGTATAGATTTGAAAATAATGATATAGATGTGGTATTGCCATATCCTATGATTTATGAACCAGATATTGAAGTTCATCATAAGAGATATTTATCAGATGAAGAATGGAATGCAGTATTACAGGCTTTAGAAGAACTTTATTCAGATTATGTTGATGCATATAAAGATATATTAAAACAACCTTATTTTTATAACTATAATATTATACTGGCTAAGAGAAAAGTTATGGATGATTATTGTAATTGGCTGTTTAATATATTGTTCAGAGTTGAGGAAATAGTTAATCCCAATAGAAACAGAAAGCCTAATAGATATATAGGATATATAGGGGAAAATTTAACTACACTGTATTTTATACATAACAAGAACAAGTTAAAGATAGTGCATACAGGGTGTAAGTTTTTGAAATAACTTTATAATATCAGTAATTATTGATTGTTGTAGAAGCAAAGCCTTTAGGGTATAATATCCCTAAAGGCTTTTAAACATTGTAATATGAATTCTTCATGGATAGAAAGAGGTATGTATGCGTTTGCAGGAACTTAAGCTGGATGATTTTAAGGCAATTGAATCAGCAGATATTAACTTTGGTGGTAAGAGTACGATTATTTTTGGAATCAATGGCACAGGTAAATCTACTGTATTGAGGTCTATTAATTTATTATATGCCAATATTATTAACCAGATTGTTAACAGGAAAGAATTGAAACAGTCATATGCTATCCAGTTAGAGGACATCAGGTATGGGGCAAGGGAAACTCAGATAAGCGCTGTATTTGATATTAAAGGTGAATGCATTGAATATGGAAGAAGAATGGTCAGAAATACCGGAAAGAAATATGAGAATAAAGAGGGGATTAGAAGAATAAGTGAGATTTTTCATAATGAATATGTTTCTGATGAAATTCAGGGAGATATTCCGATATTTGCTAATTATGGTACGAATAGGCTTGTTCTTGACATTCCTTTAAGAATACGAACACATCATACATTTGATATATACTCATCATTAGAAAAAGCGATTGAGAACAAGATTGATTTCAGAACTTTTTTTGAATGGTACAGGAATCAGGAAGATTATGAAAATGAAAAGAAGATTGAAATGTCGGATCTTGATTATAAGGATAAGTCATTGGAAGCTGTTAGAATAGCAATATCATCTATGCTAGACGAGTGTTCTAATCTTAGGGTTGTAAGAAAGCCAAGGTTAGAGATGAAGATTGATAAGGGAGCTATAAGTGTAAATGTGACGCAGATGTCAGATGGAGAGAAGTGTACCATGGCTCTGTTTGGTGATCTTGCCAGAAGGCTTACATTGGCCAATCCTAATAAGTCCAATCCGTTATTAGGAGAAGGAGTTGTTTTGATTGATGAGATTGAGCTTCATATGCATCCCGCATGGCAAAGAAAAGTATTGAAAAAGTTAAAAAGCACATTTCCTAATATTCAGTTTATTATTACGACACATTCTCCTATTGTGCTCAGCGAAGCAGATGATGATTATAATCTGTTATATACACATATGGTAAATAACAACATAGAAATTAATTCTGTTGGAAGAGTTGATGGTTACGACATAAGTGCGGTATTAGAGCAATTTATGGGAACCAAGTCTGTTAATGAGGAAACTGCGAAACATATTCATGCTATGTATAAGGATATACAGAATGGAGATTATGTTGGAGCAACCGATAAAATAGAGCATCTTGCTTCTATAACAAGCGAGAATCACCCGGATGTTATTATGGCGCGTATGGAGTTGGCTAAAAGGAGAAAAGGTAGATGATTCATATTCAAAAAGGTGAGGAACCAGATTTTATGGTTGAATTTAAAAAGAAGAATCCTAAGAAGACATATGATAGTAAAGAATTTACACAGTACAGACCATTATTGAAAAAAGTTTTAGTAAAAGAACAGAAAGGTATATGTGCTTACTGTTGTACCAAAATAACAGAGGAAAGATCACATAATGAACATATAGAACCACGGAATCCAGGGAAATATTCTAGCAGTAGATCATTAGATTATTATAATATTGTTGCATCGTGTAATAATCCTAATACCTGTGGTAAAATTAAAGGAAATAAATATGATGCGGAAAAATTTATTTCACCTTTATCGCAGGATTGTGCGGATAAATTTAAATATTACCCTGATGGAATAATGGAAGGTGATGAATATACCATCAATTTATTAAATCTGAATGAGTATTCCCTTACAAATGCAAGAAAGGCAATATACTGGGAAATGAAATCACTGAGTAAAGATGACATTAAGACCATATATATGGATGAACCAGAAGAATATCACTCTTATTACAATGTTATAAAATCGTATTATGATTCGCTATAATAAAGTAAAATTTTTTAAGACATTTACTTAATGTATTATATACTACTTGCATATAGGATATGCCGCAAAAACGTAAGGAGACGATTACATATGTACACAGAACTAACAGCATCTATGATGTGTGCCAATTTTGGCAATCTCGAGAAAGAAGTTAAAGATTTAGAAAAGGCGGGTATTGATTCATTCCATATCGATATTATGGATGGACGATATGTGCCTAATTTTGCTATGTCTTTAAATGACTTAAGGTATATAAGATCAGCGACAGATAAGCCGATGGATGTACATCTTATGATTGAGCATCCAAGTACACATATTAATCTGTTTCTTAAGTCACTTAAGAAGGGTGATACTGTATATATTCATCCAGAGGCAGAGTACCATCCATCAACTACATTGCAGAAGATTATAGATGCAGGTCTTGTGCCAGGGATTGCGATTAATCCGGGGACAAGTATAGAAACTGTTATAGAGATGTTACAGATAGTTGACAAGGTACTTGTTATGTCGGTTAATCCCGGTAATGCTGGACAGATGTATCTTCCTTATGTAGGTAAGAAGATAGAAAGACTCCTTAAGATACGTGAAGAGATGAAATTTGAAGTGTATTGGGATGGTGCATGTGGTATGGATAAGATACAAACATTTGCCCCTATTGGGGTTAAAGGCTTTGTGTTAGGTACAACAGTACTTTTTGGTAAGAACAGGTCTTATGCAGATATTCTTAAGGAGATACGAAGTATAGTTAGATGATGGCATGTAAGTTGTATGTAGTGTCGGGTTAATGTATTATATAGGGATACTATGTTAGTACATTATATTGGTTTAGATAGGAAAATAGGAGAGTCTCATAAGATGAATACAGCACTTGTATTAGCCGGTGGAACAGGAACAAGATTGGGAGCAGATATTCCAAAGCAATATATAGAAGTAAATGGGAGAATGATTATAGATTATTGTCTTAGGACATTGAATGAGTCAGATTATATAGATGCTATATGGATAGTAGCTGAGCCGGTGTGGCAGGATAAGATTAGGGTGCCAGAAAAGTTTATAGGTTTTTCAAGACCGGGAAAGAACAGACAGTTGTCTATATATAATGGACTTAAAGACATACAGGAGTATATATTAAGTGCACCTATATATAATGACAATAAAAATATATATAAGAATAAAGTTGCCGCAAAGATGGAGATAAACAGTATAAATACAGTATTAATTCATGATGCTGCAAGGCCGTTACTTAAAGAAGATACTATAAGTCTATGTATGGATGCTATATATAAGGATGGATATGATGGTGCTATGCCGGTTCTCCCAATGAAGGATACTATATATGTAAGTAATGATGGTAGGAAAGTAGATAGTCTTATAGACAGGGATACTGTATATGCTGGTCAGGCTCCTGAGCTGTTTATTCTGGATAAATATATAGATGCTAATATAGCATTGTTTCCGGATAGAATATTAAGTATTAATGGTTCAAGTGAGCCAGCGGTTATGGCAGGGATGAATATAGCATTAATAAAAGGCGATGAGGGGAATTATAAGATAACAACTAAGGCAGATTTGGAAAGATTTATAGCAGGTAAGTAGGAGATTGTCACAATGAAAGCACAGGTTTTACATAATATAGCAGATATCAGATATGATGGTGCAGCCAAGCCACGGCTTAAAAAAGGCTGGGTGCTTGTGAAGGTGATGGCAGCAGGTGTGTGCGGTTCTGATATACCAAGAATATACAAAACAGGAGCGCATGTTCATCCGCTCATTCCAGGGCATGAGTTCTCCGGTCATGTTGTAGAGGTATATGATGATACAGCATCAAGGTGGATTGGAAAGAGAGTAGGAGTGTTTCCGCTTATTCCATGTGGAGAGTGTGAGTGTTGTCAGAAAAAACAATATGAGATGTGCAGCCATTATAATTATCTTGGTTCAAGGTGTGATGGCGGTTTTGCGGAATATGTAGCAGTCCCGGAGTGGAATCTTATAGAGCTTCCAGATAATGTGACGTATGAGCAGGCAGCTATGATGGAGCCTATGGCGGTGGCAGTGCATGCCTTAAGGCAGTTTGATATAAGCAGGAATATTAATGTGTGTGTTATAGGTCTTGGGACTATAGGATTATTACTTACCATGTTTTTAAAGGAAATGGGGATAAAACATGTAAGTGTGATATGCAACAAAGAAAAGCAGAAAGTAAACGCCATGAAGCTTGGTATATATGAAGATGATATATATATGGTTTCGGGTAATGGCAGCAATAATTTTATGATATCATCGGGTATAAATGGTAATGTTGCAAGTGATAAAAATTATAATTATAAATATGATTATATATATGAGTGTGTGGGACGTAATGAAACAATACAGACAGCCATACAGCTTGCAGCACCAGCAGCACATATTGTTCTGGTTGGCAATCCATATTCTGATATGACATTGGATAAGGATGTATATTGGAATATATTGAGAAAGCAGATTAAACTAAGTGGAACATGGAATTCTTCATATTATGGAAATATTGAATGTGGCGCAGGTGATAATAAAGAAGTATGCATAGATGACTGGCATTATGTTCTTAACAGGCTTGCAGGTGAGCGTATTCATCCGGAATGGTTTATAACACATAAGTATAAGCTGTCAGAGCTTCAGAAAGGCATGGAAATTATGAGGGATAAGACAGAAGATTATGTAAAGATTATGTATGTTAACAATGAGCAATAAAAAATAAGATATAATGTTATAATACGCCCCGTGTGTACTTGGATGAGAGATATTCAGGTACATACGGGGGTTGATAATTTGTTGACTTAGTTATTAAGCATAGTTTTATATTCTTTCATAAATATATCACGGGTTTTATAGTAGCTTGAAAGTTCTATAACCCCTTCATCGTGAAAACACCATGGAGTTGTCATAGGAGGGACTATAACATTATAACCGGCTTTTCTGAATTCAAAGCTTTGAGATACATCATAAAAGTCCCATCCTGTAAATATATCTTCACGCCACGGTATATCATACTGGGTTGCCATAAGCAGACCATCTATTGCCTCAACATTAGTCGGTGTGTCAATATCACCGATAGTAGCATTGGTTGTGCGATATATACAGCTTGATATAAGCTTGCCTACACGTTCGCCAAGCCACATAACGCATGTTTTAGCTAACCGTGGTGTACCGACAACGCCAATCATCCCTGTGGCTGGATTACTAAAAAGTCTTAATAAATCAGTAAGAAAATTTTTGTTTATTATAAATGTGTCATGGTGCAGATATATTTTATATCTGGCATCAGAAGAATTCATACCGCGGTTATAACCTTCTGTCATAGAGGCAGCATCTCTTATGACCTTTATATCCAGTTCATATCCTTCAGGAATTAGAAGGTTATTAATATACTTTATACATTCCTGTTCGTATTGTGTATCATTGGAACACATTATAAAGCAGAATTTCTTAGAGTTCATAGTTGTTTCTCCATATTTTTATAAGTTGAGTATAGCATAGTGGCGTTTTCTGACATATCAGCGGTATTCAGTGCTTTAATAATAGTGTCAATAACAAGAGCTTTATTGACAGCTATATTAAGAATTAACCTTGCAAGTGCTGTTACAGATATATACTGGTCATTAATAGCTTTTATTATGTTATCAATAGCGTTATTTCGGTCAACGTCATATTCTATATTAAGAATAAGAAATCTGCAACACTGAAGCTTATGTATGAGATTATCTATGTTTAAAGTATTATACATAAACTTGGGTGTCTGACTATGCATATTAAATTCATAAGCTGTCATATCAGCAGCAAGAATACAGTAAGCTATATCCGATACACCAAGAAATGTTGTTATTATAGTTTTGTCATTAAGAAATGTACAAAGTGTATAGATAGAGTTTTCTGTATTCGTTGACAGAAACTGGTTGATGGATGCTCTAAGTGATATTAATTCATCAGCGTGCATATTGTTCCATTCATTCATTTCTGTTATACAGGATTGTACATATTGTTCATTATCATTATTAAGCATAATAATCTCCTAAGTGGTAAGTGTATATTATAGCATTAAAGTACAGTTGATATATCTTTATAACATTTCACAGCAAGGCTAAGCTGCATTTGTTCATTCTCATTAGCGTTAAAGTATTTAACGATAAACTTAGGAATGTCTGGAATATCTTTTAGTATAATGTCATCAGTAAGTGTATTGACATAGCTTACAAGTTCATCTATGGTTCCATTGTTTAATATATTATTAATAGCCTTTTCTGTTTCAGATATATTATTTTGGTTATTAATAAGATTATTGTGGAGCATTACAATATTATTTTCTACATTTTTATAATCAAAGTCTGACAATTGCCAATAGTTAAAGGTTGAATATTGATTCTGTATAGTATTAAATATTGCCTTTTTAACATTAAAATAGCAGGTGGTCTTATTATTTAGGTTATAATGTTTAAAAATTTGTTTGATAGTTATATAAGAATTAAGCCATGAATTAGAAGAATATAATTCTACAATGTTGTGAAATAATACATAACTTGCAGGTATATCGTTAAAACACCATTCCTGATCTATCCATATATAGTTGCCTTCTTTATCTACAAAGCAATTTTTATGTATCATATCAATAAATCCATTAGCAAGCAGCTTATCATTTTTATCAAGAACATCTAAGGTTAATTCTTTAGTGCTGTTGAATATTGAATTCAGAGTGTCAGATGAGTCTGAGCTTTTCTTTATTTCATCATAAAGTTTATCTAATATGTGGTATACATTGTCTGTAACTCTTGTTTTGTATGCATCTATAAGCAGCTGGGTTAAAGATGTGCCAGTTATGGTCTCAGATGCGAGTGTGTTACCATTAATATTAGTTTTACAAGTATGTAAGCCTCTTAAAGCAAGTGCCTTGTGATTAGAATCAATAGTATTAAGTAAACTAATGCTTTTATCGGTAGCAGTTTTGCAGAAACCGTTCTTATATGAATGAGTTGTTATAATATCGAATTCAGATTTTCTAAATGGTGATGAAACAGCATAATCCACTTCTCCGAGTTTATTATTATCAATAGAACATTCAACAAGAAATGAGTTGGCAAAGAATTCAAATACATTATTGTCTGAAATGTCATTATAAAGGCGTTTTTCATCAGATATCATTGAATTATTATTCATAGAGTAATACGGAATCCAACTATCTAATGAGCCATTTTTTGGAAGGTATTTTTCTGAATATATAACTTGAGGCATTTTATAATCAGGGAGTGGGTAATAAAAATATGTATTTTTAAAACCACTTGTGTTTATTATAGAATTCAGTTCAGCCTTGGAAAATGTACGTGCTATATTGCTGAACTTGTAATTGTTAATTCCATCAAATGGTATTCCACTGTGGTCTTCTGGAGCACCGCACCAGTATTTTAATCCATATTTGTTTTCTATAGCAATAAGAAGCTTACCATCAGGTTTTAAGAGATTTCTTATTGTATTTAGAAAGTCAACAAAAGGATTGTCAGAATTAGTAAAATTATTCTGATATTCAAGAACACCTATTAATGTAATATAATCATACTTTTTGCTGAATTGTATATCATTAAGATTGCCTACAATTATTTCAAGATTATCATAATTGCGGCATCTTAAATATGTAGCAGTAGCTCTGTTTTTAGATAATTCAACAGCAGTAACATTTTTAGCTTTTTTGCATAATAATTCAGTTATTGCACCCATACCACATCCTATTTCAAGGACATCAGAATTCTTATCTATAGGATACCAGTTAAGAAGATTCTGGCGTATGCGTGTAAGGTGATAGAATACAGGCCATGAGAAATTACGGCTGATAACATCTTCATAATCGGTGTCTGGTTTCTGTGCAATAAGATTTATTATTTTATCTTCAATGTCGCCATCAGAGTAAAGGTCTTCTCCTGAATAAAAGTCTGTATTAAATACAGGTTTAGGTGTTTCACCAGTGTAATTATATTTTGTTAAGTCTGGCATATAAAAGTAACCTCCATGTTTATGTGGTAAGTGTAATTCTGACTAGGTAATTAAGTATTCATATATTAACACTTTCATAGTATAATACTTTTGTATTATTATATCATAGCATTAGTAGAAAGATAAACTATAGTAAGAGGTTTTTATTATATGAACTTTGAACATGAATTTTTTGAGGATGAGGTCAGAGATGGCTTTTTTGTGCCAGCGGAAATTAAGCATGCGTGGGCAGCAGAATTAGAGGTATTATCAGAAGTTGATAGGATTTGTAAAAAGTATAATATTAATTATTATGCAGACTGGGGAACATTACTGGCAACTGTAAGGCATGAAGGTTTCATACCATGGGATGACGACCTTGATATAGTTATGAAGAGAGAGGATTATAAAAAATTCTTAGAGGTTGCACCAGATGAGCTGCCATTGGGGTATTCAGTTTATAATTACAGTAATCATGATGACTTCTGGCTGTTTTTAGCAAGAGTTGTTGGTAAACAGAGAATATGTTTTGAGGATGATCATCTTAGAAGGTTTCATGAGTTTCCATATATTGCAGGAGTTGATATATTTGTTCTTGATTATGTGTCTCGTGATGAAGAGGCAGAAAGTGAAAGAGATAAGCTGGCATTGTATATTATTGCACTTGCAGATCATATAGGAGATGACAGGTGTGAGGATAAAGTTGTCCGTAACTGGCTTCATATACTTGAACAGAGGTGTAATATATTTGTTCCATATATGGAAAACAGAAGTGAACTAAGAAGGCATTTGTATGGTGTTGTTGAACTGCTTTTTGCAAAATTCAGTAGTGAAGAATCGGATTCACTTAGCCAGTTGTTTCCGTTTGGATTGAAAAACAAGAATTCAAAGGTTCCGAAAAAATATTATGAGGAGGCGATAGAGCTTTCTTATGAAAATACTACTATTCCGGTGTCTTTAAGATATTGTGAAATGCTTGGTAAAAAATATGGTGACTATATGAAGCTCGTGCGTAATGTAGGTGGACATGATTATCCATTTTTTGAAAGTCAGAAAAAACAACTACAGTCAGTGCTTGATTTTGATATGCCAGCGTATAAGTTTGACTATAGCCAGCTAAGACATGGTGAGCAGGAATTGTATTATGGATATAAGGCACAGATATATAAGAGGCTGAATGATATATTATCTAAGTATGAGAAACTTTGTGATGAATATAATTGTACAGATAAAAGTGTAAATGCTGACAATGTAAATCTTATATTACAGGAATCACAGCAGGCAGCAATAGATATGGGAACAGTAATTGAATATATGAAGGGAGAAGGTTCATATATTGTAAAAAAGATAGAGGACTACTGTGAATTATTATATGAGCAGTCTACGGATATTAGTAGAACAGATATTATTAATAAGCTTGGAGAGTCAGTATGTCACATAGAAGAGTTAGTAAGAAAAGATATTTTAGACCGAAAAGAAGCCGTATTTGTTGTTTATAAAGAAAATCAGTTAAAGTATATACGAAAAGTGTATGATGAATATAAAAGTATGTATGATACAGACTGTTATATTCTTGTTATACCATATTATTATAAGAGGTATGACGGTTCGTATATTTGCAAAGAATATGAGTTAAATAAAATTAAAAATTCTTATAATTTAAGCAGTATAGCTGAATATAATACATTTGATATACAACTGCATCATCCAGATGTCATATATATTCAAAATCCTTATGATGAGTGGAATGCAACGATAACTTTGCCAACAGAATATTACAGTAGAAATTTAAGAGATTGCACTAGAAAGCTGGTATATATACCGCCATTTGTTCTTGAGGAGTTCACGAAGGAAAGTGAAAGGGAATATTATAATATGCAGTATTACTGTACCGTGCCAGGAGTTGTATATTCAGATGAAGTATATGTACAATCTGATAATATGAGAGAGCTATATATTGAGAAGTTATGTGAATTTGCAGGTGAGGCTACAAGGCATATATGGTTGTCTAAAATAATGGTGGATGAAGGTATATATAATACTGCATTAGAGGCTGATAATAATAAAAGTGTTTTAAATATTAATTCAAAGAAAAAGAAAATTGCTTTTTATATACAGGTTGGAATACTTGTTCAGTATGATAGTGATATGCTTGATAAAATGCAAAGAGTTATGTCAGTTTTTGAAGCATATAAAGACAACATAGAGATTGTGTGGATACTTGATGATGTTCAGGAGAAATATTTAAATAATGCAGCTTCTTATAAAGTATTATGTGATGGATATATGAGGATAAAAGAGCAATATAATAATATGAATATAGGTAAAACAGTAAGAAAAAAAGATATAAGTATTGGAGAAATAGTAAAAGAATGTGATGCTTATTATGGATGTGAAAGTCATATTGCACTTGAATTCAGTCAGAAAAAGAAGCCTGTTATGATTTTATCTGTAGATTGTTAGGTATCAGGATTTTAATAATCATATGGATAGTTTATTAGGGACTGTCGCATAAAACACTATTAATACAATATGTAGATAATAAGTGCGTTATTAATATCTGCATATTGTATAGATTATACTTAATGTGACAGCTCCCTTGTTCAGATTAAATATTAATTAAGAGTATTTTTATCACACAATAATAAAGCTCCATTCTTTTTAAGACTTGTTCTGGCAAGATTTAAGAATTCATTTTTTTGATTATCAGAGTAATCCGATGTATCATTAAATATAATATAGTCGAAGTATTCATTATAATCAGAATAATTAAAGTCAAGATAGTTCATATATTTAATATGAGCTTCTTTAATATCAACATTTGAGTAGTGAGTATTTCCTTCAATTCCTATGTAACTAATATTAGGACATATATATTTCAGATGCGCGTAATTGGCACCTGCATGTGCGTTTATTTCTAATACTTTTATACAAGCATCAGTTGGAGATATTGTGGTATAAACTTTATTGCCAATTCGGTTACATATGCTATCGAAGTGCCATTTGTTATAAATAAAAAGCCTGTTCTTTTTCATTATCTCAAGTAGATAATTAGAATTAACCTTTGAAAAACTTTGGCTTCCAGCATGATATATAAAGCTGTTATGACATACGTATAGGGAATACCCTAATGATTTTAATTGAAGACATATATCATCATCATCAAAATAGCCAGGTGACAGTTCTTCTGATAGCAGTGTTGTTTTATTAAGAGCGGAACGTTTTAACAGCATTGCATATCCACATAACATAGTACATTCTTCAAAAGGATTATCAATAATCTGATTGTTAAGGTATCCAAAACGTTGGTAGTCATCTATAGAAGTATAGAATATATCTAAAGTATCTATCAACTGAGTCGTTCCCGTATAATTGCTTACAGCACCTGTTGCACCTGTTGTATCATGTGTGTAAAGTCCCATTCTGAGCCAGAATAAAGCGTTAGGAGTAATACGGGTATCATTATTTAGAAGAAATATGTCATTATCAGGCGTACTTGCATTAATTCCAACATTACAGCCTTTTGGAAAACCAAGATTAACATCACTCTTTATAAGTTTAATATCGGGCTGCATTTCCAGCCATGATGTTACGCCATCGGTTGAAGCATTATCGACAACTATTATTTCATAAGAGTCACTTAACAGATTAGAGCGCAGGCTTTCAATACATTTTTGTGTGAGATACATATTGTTATAAGATATTATTACAATGCTGACTGGTTTTACAGTACAAAGTGGAGAACTTTTAATATCTTTAAGTGTATTATACAGGTTATCTTTAACAGAGGCTTCTTTACAATGGTAGTATGCATTTTCTATGCAAAGATAGTATTGGTTAATATTATTATTTTTATAATGCTCTGCCAGATTAAGGTATGTAAGATACTGTTCATCCGGATTAATATTATCTGGAAGTTCTATATCATTAGAAGATATATTGTCAGCTGAAGCAGAGTAATTAATCATAGTATCTAAAAATGTTATTGCATCTGAAATGCTTGTAAATGTTGCAGCAGTTCTATTGCAGTATTGTGTCAGATTATCGTATTCAGAAGAATTTTCTCCAAAACTTATAGAATATTCAGCTTTTATGGCTTCCTTGATATCTTCAACCGGAAGGTCGTTGAGAGGTAAAGCTTGGTTTATTGTAGCATCTTTTAATTTAATTAATATATCTTTGGTGTTGCTCATATGTTTTTGTTAATCCTTTCTATCAAATATAAATTTTAATAATTGAAAATATTGTCAGTTATTTATGTCGTAAAATGCATATTTATATATGAATGAATTCATAGTATAATATTTTATATTATAACACAGTATTGTAAGACATAAGTATAATAAATGAATAAGAAAGTGAATAGTGAATGATGGATACAAAGATATATGATGCGATAGTAATAGTAACACCTGCTGATTTTAAACGTGTTGAGTGTAATAATCAAAGAATAGTAGAATATTTACCTGTAAGGAAAGTGCTGTTTGTTGGAAGTGAAGAACTTAAAGAGCTTGTTAGGCAGTCTAATCTTGGTGATAAGGCTGGCTTTGTCAATGAAAATGACATTATACCATTTGAGGATGTTTATAACTGCATGAAAGATGTTATGGCAGATATTCTTCTTGGCAGAGAACTTCCAAGAGGGCTTGTTGGATGGTATTATCAGCAGTTTCTTAAGATGAAATATTCTGCATTGTGTGATGACGAATATTATATGAGCTGGGATGGAGATACAGTTCCATGTAAGGATTTTTCAATGTTTGATAGTGAAGGAAGACCTTACTTTGATATGAAATATGAATATCATGAGGAATATTTCATAACGATGGAAACAATCCTGCCATCTGTTAAAAAGATTGTTGATAAGTCTTTCATATCGGAACATATGATATTTAACAGAAATTATATGAATGAACTTATATCAGAGATAGAGTCTAATGAAAATATTAAAGGGACAACATTCTGGGAGAAAATTCTTAATTCAATAAGGCTTGAGCATATACAGGAAAACAGCTTTAGCGAATTTGAAACATACGGTACATATATGATGACAAAACATCCAGAGGTATATGCTTACAGGAACTGGCATTCATTCAGATATGGTGGTTATTATTTCCATCCAGAACAGATGACAGAGCATGATTATGAGTGGATGGGACGTGATTTTTATGCCATATCTTTTGAGAAGTTCCATACAGTCAGAGAGGACCATGAAAATCTTTTTAATAATCCCAGATATCAGGATAAGCTTACGGCGCGTCAGATGGTTGAGATAATGCAGGAGGAATCAGAGGGATATAATGAGGTATGGGATGATTAAGGAGTAGTTGGATAATTTTAATTTAATACGTGAGGAAATATAAAATGTCAGATGTTAGAAAAAAGAAGAAAATATATGATATAGCACCTAATATGGAATATAAAAATACACATTTAATGAAAGATTGTTGTCTATTGCCATATATTTATGCAAAAAAATATGGTTATGAGTTGGTAATAGTAACAGTAAAGCAGGGAGAATATCCATATTTAAAGAATATGCCAGAAGCTACAATGAATTTTTTGGAACACCGGGACAACATGATTGAATGGGCTGAGTTATGTAAAGAGTATATTAGGAAACATGCAATTGATATAGATATATTATTTTGTTTTGGATTATATTATACATATATGCAGATTGTTCCGTTATATAAGAAACTTAACCCAGATGGAAAAGTTGTTTTAAAGATGGATGCTAATGCAGCCTGGGTTGATAACATGCCGTTTCAAGATGACTTGTATAGGAATATGTTAAGCAGATGTGATTTTATATCATGTGAATGTAAAAAAATACAAAAAATTTTATCAAAGAAGATACCATATAAGATTGAATATATACCAAATGGATTGGATTATACTATGTATCCAATTCAGTCAGACTATAAAGATAAGCAGAATGTATTATTATATGTGGGAAGGGTAGGAGAGCCGGACAAACAAAATGAGATATTATTAGAAGCTTTTTCAAGAGCAAGTAAAAATATACCATCATGGACACTTAGAATGGTAGGTCCCATAGATAGTAATTTTGAAAATTATATATCTGATTATTATAATAATAATCCTTGGTTAAAAGAAAGAGTGATATTTACAGGTAATGTGGTTGACAAGCATACATTATATGAAGAATACAGAAGAGCTAAAGTATTTACCCTTACATCAAGAAGAGAAGGATTTCCAAATGTATTTGCTGAAGCATCAGCACATGGATGTTATATGATATGCTCAGATATAGATGCAGCAGGGGAGGGTACTAACTGGGGTAAAAATGGAAGCGTATTTTCAATAGGAGACGTTAATGAATTAACAAAATTATTAGTAGATATATGTAATATGCCAGACGAATTTTTTGAAAATAATTATTATAAAATGAAAGAATATGCAAAGTATTATTATGATTATGATAATATAGTAGAAAGAATGCATTATATTATTAATATGGACGAGGAAAAATAAATGGAATTAAAAAGAATCAGTTTTGGTGAATATACAATAAATATTGATGGTGTCAAATTAATGGATTTAAATGATGAGTTTACCAATGCCTGTCTGGTTCCAAGAGAAAATCAAATTAACATTATCAATAAGTTGTTAAACAGAGTAGCAGATATATCAGGATATAATGAATTATACGAAAATAATTTAATACTACATTTATATATTATTAAACTTTTGTCAGAATATCCAGGTAAAAGTAATATGTTAATAATAAGTAATGAATTGTTTAATAATGAAATAGCTGAATATATTGAAATTTTTGGAAAAGAAAATATTATAAATCTTATTAGTAATGATGAGTTGAATTATGATATGCATTATTTTGATGTAATTAATGATTATATTAAAAATATGGTTGAAAATCATGAGCAATATAGAATTGTTATAGCAGATTTCAGAAATATATCCCAAAATGATAAATATATTTTAAATGAAAAAATAAAATTGTATCTGGAAGAATTGACAGAAGTTGAAGGCTATATAATAACAGGAGATAAAATATGTTATAAGCCAAGAAAAGAACCAATAGAAGAATATGATTATTTTAAGGGATTGCTTGATAAGATTAGTTCAAACATAGTAAATAATAAAGTTAAAGCTTCAAATTATAGTGTTGAAGAACTTATAAATGAGATAGCAGATTGTGAGAAATACATATTAAAAAATAGGGATAAAAGAAAACTGTATGAATTTGCATATCCAATTAATGAACTTAAAAATTCAGTAATTAATTATTATATTAGCAATGGTGAACAGAATCAGGTTATTGAAGATGTGAAACTAAGTGTTGATGGGATGCTGGAACTGTTAAGTATATAAAAGACGGAATAATAATTATTATCCCTAATTATAAAAGTTTATGGGGTAGGTAATAAGCATATTATGAATAGGCAGGTAAAGTTATGGTAAGAAATAAGAATATAATGTATATATTTTGTGAAGTTATTAATCAGCTTGAACCAGAGAGTATATTAGATATTGGGATGGTTTTTAAATCAATAGGAGGGGTATCAAGGCAGATACTTGGTATTGAAATATCGGATAGTATATATATAACTGGAGTGGATACAGATAAAACTAACGGACTTAATGTATATAGCAGAGTATATAATAAGATTATAAGTAAAAATGGGATATGCGAGGATAAACAGAGATGTTATCAAGATATTAATCAGCAGGTTAAAAAGTATGACCTTGCTATATTATTAAGTGATTTAGTGGGGAATGGTGATAAAGAACAATTAATAAAAAATATTGAGGATAAAGCCAGATACATGCTTATGTATAATGAAGATATTAAGTATCTGGCATATAACCATAATAGTGTGGATATTGGTTTGGATGATGTAAAGTGCAAACTGGTGTTGTTGGATTGAGATAAAAAATAATAAAATATCAAAAGAGAAGGAGATTGATAAGATATGAATATATTATTAGTGATTAATTCTAAATATGTGAAATGTGGAATTAACACGCTCAGGTCTTTGATGGAAAGTAATGACGAAAAAATTAGAGTTTTTCTGGCATATAGGGATTTAAAAGAGGAAGAAATAGAAGATGTAAGGAAATGTCTTGGCGATAATGAACTTGAGTTGTTATATATTGATAAAGATAAACTTAATGGTTTAAAGGATAATGACAGACTTCCATTAGAAACATATTTTAGAATAATTGCATTGGATATGTTACCTGAAAATGTTAATAAAGTTTTATATCTGGATGCAGATATGATTATAAAAAAATCATTGAAGGACTTATATAATATTAATATAGATAAATTATCAGCAATTGCATGCAAAGATATATATGGGTATATATATGGTGTGGGAAATAAGAGTGAGGAACGTCTTGGGTTAAAGAATAAGGGACGGTATTTCAATGCTGGAATGATGTTATTTAATATCAAATATTGTAGGGAACATAATATATGTCAAAAAACTATTGATTTCATAAAAGAACATTCAGATATTATAATATGGCAGGATCAGGATGCATTAAATGTAATACTTGAAGAAAGTGTTGGACTTGTTCAATGGGAGATGTTTAATTGTACACCTTGTATGTACATATGTAAAAAGTCTGATATAGAGCATGGAATTGTACAACCAATAAAAGCAGATGAAACAACGCAGGTTAATGAGCATATCAGTGACTATGTGGATATGACAATGGCTATATATGACAATGCGAGCATAATACATTATATAGGAGAAACAAAGCCATGGGATAGCAAAAGACCGGATAGTTATTGTTATGGTATATTTGATAAAGCATATAATATGTATAAATAAAAGTTATTGTTTATAAGTGGTGTTTTAATGCAAAGTGTCAGGAGATTATTAAAAAATTAAGTTGATATATAATAGGATTGTTTATGGATTAAAAAGAGGAAAAAATATATGAAAACAGAAATATGGGTTGTTACACATAAAAAGTATAAAGAAATAGAAGATGATTTACATAAAACAATACAGGTTGGAAAAAGTCTAGGTACGGATTTGGGATATGTAGGAGATGATACAGGAGATAATATATCATATAAAAATCCTTTCTATTGTGAGCTGACAGGTATGTATTGGTTATGGAAGAATTATAAATGTGACATTATAGGTATATGTCATTATCGAAGATTTTTTTTGGAAAATACAGAGCTGATTACTAAAGATTATATAGAAAACATTTTAAAAGATTATGATATTATTATTCCTAATAATCAACTGGTACCACAGAATTCTGTAAAGGAACAGTATTATTGTAAGCATAGTGCAGAAGACTGGGAAGTATGCAAACAGGTTGTTAGAGAAAAGTACCCTGAATATACAGATGCATTTGAATGGATGGAAAATTCGCGTACTATAAATATATGTAATATGCTTATAACAAGAAAAAATATATATGACAGCTATTGCCAATGGTTATTTGATATATTATTTGAGGTGGAAAAAAGAATTAATATACAGGATAAAGATGATTATCAGAAGAGGGTAATGGGTTTCTTATCAGAGAGATTACTGAAGGTGTGGATATTAGCTAATAAATATAAAGTTAAAGAGCAAAGTATGGTAATCATGGGAGCTGATGGAATAAGCGGATATGTTGAAGGTGCGGAATTAAAAAGAAAATTATTTAGAAAGTTAACAGCCTCAGTAGTTGACAGATATATTAATGGAAAAACACCAGAACTAGATAAAACAATATATGAATTAAAATGTAATACAGATTTGAATATAAATAATAGTAAAGAAAATAAAAAGGTATTAGTATGGACATGGTGTTGTGAGGGAGAGAATAATGCCTCAAAAGCTATAAAAAAATGTATAGCCGGTATAAAAAACAATATTGATATATCTAAAGCGGAATTGCATGTTATAACATTAGATAATTGTATGGAATATGTAAATTTATCACAAATAATTATTGATAAATTTAATGAGGGCAAAATACCAGAAAAAATATTATCACAACGAATAATGATGGAATTATTGTATAGATACGGTGGATTATGGATTGATTCACAATGTTGCGTGGTGGATGATAGAATAAATGCTATTTTAGAAAAGGATTTTTATACTATAAAGTCAGATAGAATAAGTTGGGACGATTTAGTTGTTAAAGGAAGATGGAATACCGATGTTGTAAAAGGTAATGCTGGTTTTTCATTATTTGGTATGGTTATGGAGTCTTTTGATGCATACTACAGTTATACGGACACTATAATAGACCCGGATATGGCTGATTATTTTATTGAGATAGCTTATGAAGATTTATCTGATGTACGTGAATGTATAGATAAATGTGAATATAGTAATGAAAATATGTCTTACATTATATCTAATGGTAACAAGATATTTAGATGTGATGCATGGGAAAATATTTTAAATGATACATATATTTTTAAACTTAAAAATGATAATAATATGGAAAAAAATATAATAGGACAGACAACGTATTATGGGTATTTAATAAATAACATATAAATATTACGAATGGATTATTTATTGTATTTACATATTTAAAGATTAAATTATTGCAAAGACGAGGGAGAAATTATGAGCGCCAGAGTTATATTAATGACAGGATTGTATGATACATTGGATATATTTACTTATGAATTGAAATATGAGTTTATAAATATGGGCTTGGAGGTTATGGAATTTAATACAAAGGATATGAAAGAATCCCTGTATTCTCTAATGAAATTTATAGAAAAACCTGTTAATGCAGTTGTGACTTTTAATAATCTTGGGTTTAATATGGAATTGAAAAAAGGAGAAAATATATGGGAGAGTCTGGGAATTCCCTGTATTAATATATTGATGGATCACCCAATGTTTCATAAAAATGCATTAGATGCAGCTCCTGATAATGCGATAGTTATATGTCCTGATAGAAATCATATGAAATTTGTTCAGAGATTTTATCCAGATATTCAGATTGCAGGGTTTCTTCCTCATGGTGGAAAAGAAAAAAGATTGCAATATAAACCTATTAAAGACAGGACTATAGATGTATTGTATGCAGGTGGAATATCGTATAAATTCATAGAACAGATAAAGCCCGATGTTAAAGAATTTTCGTTTGATATTGAGTTGATTGCAAAGCAGTCATATGATGAGCTTTTAATACATCCTTATAGGACAACAGAAGAGGTGATAGAAGAAAAGTTATTAGAGAATGGAATAAAATTAAATGACAAACAATTATTATATGTAATAGAAAAATTAAGATATGTTGATATGTTAGCTGTATCTTATTATAGGGAAAAAGTTATTAAAACTCTTGTTGAATCAGGAATTAAAGTAACATTATATGGTACAGGCTGGGAAGTATGCGATTGGATTGATAATGAAAATCTTGATTACAGAGGACGAATTGCAGCAGATGATGTGATAGATGTTATGAATGACAGTAAAATAGTTCTTAATACAATGACATGGTTTAAGGATGGAACGCATGACAGGGTATTTAATGGAATGCTTGCAAAAGCAGTAGCGGTAACGGATTCTTCTATTTATATGAAAGAGAATTTTTCTGATGATGAACTTATAATGTTTGAACTTGAAGAAATCAATGACTTGCCAGCCAAAATAAAAGATTTATTAAATGATGATAATAAAATGCAGTTTATAGCAGAGAAGGGATATGATACAGCATTGAAAAATCATACATGGAAAGTAAGGGCGCATGAGTTGTATGATGATTTGATTAGTCAGTTATAAATTACTGAGGGTAGTGTATGCAGGATTATAATAATAAAAATATAAAAATAATATACTATGAAATGACCAATGAGCAGATGAACAATCCACAATATAAAAATTATCTGCTAAAGTCTTGTAAGTCAGAATACATAGTGTTTATTAATTCCAGATATACCAATGGTGAGGAAATAGAACAGGTTATTGCTGAAAATGAGTTTCTTATGAATTATGATATGGTTATATTTGGAGAAAATATATTGCAGGGTGACATACATTTTAATATGCTTATTAATTGCCTTGATGTTAAGCCATATGCAGTGATAATTAAAAGGTCTGTTTTGAGCATAACGGGGTGTTTTAATGAGCAGTTAGAGTGTAAGGATATATATGAACTGGCGCTGAGGGTGGCGTATGAACATTATGAAGATACTTTGTGTGGTGTATATGGGGTAGAGTGTCAGGAAGATATAAAGCAAGATGCAGCAGACTTTACTCAGGAAGAAGCAGGGCAGGAAGTAATAGACCTCAGTGGGAATAATACAAGACCTGATGTAGCAGATAGGAGTTTAAAATATGTTAATCCGGAAGTATCAGATGGTGGATTAAGCAGTATAAAGTATCAAATATCCCATAATAGCGAGTGTAAATTATCTGACACAGAGAAAAATAATAAAATAGTACTAACATATGCATATGTTATAAGAAAATATATGCAGCCTCTTAAGAAGAGTGGACTGTTAGAAAAAGTATTAAACAATATGACCGAGTATGCAATAAAGGCAGGTTGTGCAGATATATTTAATTCATATGTTATGGATTTTTTAAACAATAGTGAATTGTATCAAAGGATAGAAACAGATACAGCCCCTTTTTATATAATAATGGGTGATGATATCTGTTATGGTGTGCTCAAAAGATTTGCAATATGTCTGACAGAACAGCTTATAAATAATGGACGGGCTGTTATTACATCAGATGGCTTATATGGAAAAAATTCAGAACTTCAGGAGATTGAAAAACAGGCATTAAAGGGAATAATAGGTTTTCAGGCACCTGTTTTATTCAAGGAATATTTTAAGAATATTGCATGTCCTAAGTATGTGTATTGGTTTGACCATCCGGTGTATTTTAAAGATATGTTGGAAAGAACGGATGATAATTATTATCTGCTGTGTCAGGATGAGTATTATGCAGAATTTATGAGAAAATATTATCATATACATAATGCAATCCAGTTTCCTCCAGCTGGCGAGGATGCAGGTTTTATAAGTAATAAGGATAGGGAGTATGATGTTGTATTTATAGGTTCATATCATGTGCTGGGTGATTGGGTTATACAGGATGAGTTTCAGCAGGAATATTATGATTATATGATATGTAATCCTGAATATACATTTGAACAGGGACTTGAAAATATTTTTAAAGCCAGGAACATAATTGTTGAAAAAGACAGATTCGTAGACATATTGTGTTCACTACAGAATGTATGCAGAAAAATAGTATATGATTACAGGATTAAGGTTATTGAAGTAATTATTAAATCAGGTATAAAGATAGATGTTTTTGGTGATACGTGGAAGGAGTACAAAGGCATTTATAAAGATAATCTGATAATTCATAACGCAGTGTCGGTAAAAGAAGCTCTTAATGTATGGGGACATTCTAAGATAGGACTTAATATTATGACGTGGCATAAGGCTGGAATGACAGAGCGAGTAGCTAATATATGCTTGTCAGGGGCAGTATGTCTTACGGATTCATCAAAGTATTTGCAGAGAAATTTCAGTAATAATGAGAATATTATCATGTATGAATTGAGCAGGCTTGAGGAATTGCCAGAGATTATTAATGAAGTGCTTTGTAATGACAGATACAGGGAGAATATAGCGGACAATGCATATATGCTGGCAAAGGATAAGCATACATGGGAAGTAAGGGGGATGGAGTTTATGGAGTTGGTAGGATAGTAATTATTTTGGAAAATCGGATGTATATATACATAATTAAGGGGAGGGCATAGATAATGGGAACATATCTTAATCCGGGAAATGATGAATTTTACAATGCAGTTAAAAAATCTAAAATATATGTTGATAAGACGGAATTGTTAAAATTCACTAATTCTGTTTTGTGTGGTGAACAAAAGGATATATGTGTAAGCCGTCCACGTAGGTTTGGAAAATTTATGACTGCAAATATGCTTGTTGCATATTATAGTAAAGGTTGTGAGTCAAAGGAATTATTTGATGGTCTTAAATTAGCAGAAGAACAAGACTACGAAGAACATCTTAATAAATACAATGTAATTCACATTAATATGATTGATTTTCTTAGCAGAGTCAATGGATGGTTTAATAGATTATATGCAAAGAAGATTGTTGTGGGATATTAAGAAAGAATACTCAGACGTTGACTGCTTTGACTGGAATGACCTTGTAGATGTCCTTGAAACAATATATAGTAAAAAAAACAATCATTCGTCATAATCATAGACGAGTGGGATTGTATATTTAGAAAATATCCTGATAATATTCTTGTTGGGGTTAATTATGCCGTTGGGAAAGATGGGGATGGAGAGTTTAAGAGACATAAGTGCAGAATTGAGAAGATGAGTGTGTAGATAAATGAGTGCAGATTTAATAGCTGTTAATTTTGTTTATGTATGTTTAACAAGATGTGGCTTATATTTATCAAAATGCATTTTTGGAAGGTAGAATATAATTAATACTATTAAAATATGGTCTTTTTTTGCATTTTATAGTCTTTTTTTGCAAACGTTATTGTTATAAAGTTATGTTAGTGATACATTATATCTAACATAACATATGTTATGACATTTTAGGACATGTTAGAACACCATAAGTTAGTGTATAATTAAAAGCAGTAAAAGATATGATTATCATATTAAATATTAAGTGATATGAGGTAAGTAAGGTTGAAGATAGCCGTATGTGATGATGAAAAAGTTGCTGCTGAATATATTGGTGGAGTGCTGGAGGCTTATTTTAAAGATAAACCATTGGAGTGTAGTGTTGAATTATACAATTCAGGTGAAGCCATGATGACACTTCAGGATGAGATACTGACTTATGATGTTGTGTTTTTAGATGTCGATATGCCAGATGCAGATGGTTTTGAAGTTGCTGGCTGGATAAGAATGTTTTCAGACAAAATAATTATAGCGTTCATAACAGCTATGATTAGTTACTCCTTAAAAGGATATAATTATAATGCGATAAGGTATATACCGAAAAATACTAATCAGCTGGAACAATCAATATATGAATGTATGGATGCAGTCTTATACAGGATGAATTATTTTGATGCAGACAGGAAAGTATTCGTATGCAATCAGCAGAAAAAAGAGATTATACTTAATAATGTTATGTACATAGAAAGCAGCGCGCATAAAGTCAAGTTCCACATAGTGGGAAAGGAGATGGATAACTACATTACTAATGATAAGCTTAATAATATAGAAAAACAATTAAGTGACTATAATTATTTTATAAGGGTACATCAGAGTTATATAGTTAATATGAAATATATAAAGAAAATCAGCAGTTATCATATATTTCTATATAATGGTGTAGTCATAGGAGTGCCTAAGGCAAGGTATAAGGAAGTAAAGAAAGCAATATTAGAGTTTAAAGCTAAGTTATAAGTTAATGGAGGTAAAAAATGAGTGATTTAAAGGTAAATGTACTTAAAACAGTGAATAAGGCAACTAAAAAAATGGTCGAGAGAAAAAATCAAACATGGCCACCAGAATGTACTGTTATTTTACATCAGCCTAAAAGACCAGATGTAAAAGATAAGCAGTAGTATTTTATGGAGTAGCTGAATGCTTGAATATATTACTGATGTAACAATACTGATTACTGAAATAGTATGCTATCTTACTTTTTTTAATATTTTTGTGGTGAAAAGAAAGAGAGACAAGAGAACGGTAATATTATCAGTTTTTGTATTAATGCTATTATCACGATTTTGTATACATTTCCTAAAAAAATATATTATTGTTAAGATGCTGCTAATGATTGTTATAATGCTGTTAGTAATGTTGTTTTTATATGAAATTAACATTATTAAAGCAATAATATTAGTGCTTTTTGTGCAGGGTATAATAGCAATTATTGACTATATAGTAATTATGATATTAACAAAGATCTATGGAGATATAACTGTATTAGAAGGTGCATCAGGTTTAGTTGGAAGACTCATTATTATTCTAAGCAGGTTAATACTATTTGCGATACTTATTGTTATAAGCAGGATTAGTTCTAAGAAAAGGAACAATGTTACTGCTGATATGAGTAATAAAGAGTGGATTCAATTCCTGATATTTCCTATATTTACGATATGTGCAGTTATGCTTATGGTGAATTCGGTAATGAAATCGTATCATAGTGATATAGTTCCTGTTTATTATATTATAGCTATTGGGCTTATTGTTCTTAATCTTGTTGTGTTCCATCTTATCAGTGAAATTCTTGAGCATTCCCGTAAGATGAAGGAAGCACAGATTTTAAGGCAGCAGTCTATAGGTCAGGTTGAACTGTATAATTCTATGCGTGAGAATTATAATATACAAAGACAAAGAACACATGAGTACAAAAATCAGATTGTATGTATGGATATGCTTATGAAGAAAAAAGATTACAGTAAGCTTGAAGACTACATAGGTAATATATCAGACGGACTGGATGCGCAGTTAGACATGGTTGATACAAACAATGATGTCGTAAATGCAATTCTTAATGCAAAGTATTACGAAGCTATAAAGAATGATGTTTTATTTGTGCTTAAGATAAATGACTTGTCGGATATTAAGGTATCAGATGAGGATATTGTTACTATATTGTCTAATCTTCTTGATAATGCAATAGAGGCAGCAAAGCAGTGTAACGTAGGAAAAAGGACAGTAAAGATAAAGCTGTTAAGTGAGGATGATGTGCTTACTATAGCCGTATCTAATACATATAAAACAGAACCTATGCTCACTGAAGATGGATATATACGCACAACTAAGAATAATAAGGAAGAGCATGGATGGGGGATACGAAATATAGTCGCAACGTTGGAAAAATATGATGCAGAATATATTATTGATTATAAAAATGGAGAGTTTGTATTTTCAATAATGATGTAGGCGGGTAAAAACCAGATGTGTGAGGGCATCTGGTTTTTTGCCATGTATGAATAAGACAATAATTAAATAATAAATATAGAAAAGTCTGATATTGTTTTAATTAGATAAATTATAAAAGCCCGCACATCTCAAATATTTCTTCAAGCCGTATCCTGTAATTATGGAACTGCTGCACTTTTTTGTGTCCATTTTCTGCGATGACCATTCTTTCGTCATCGTGCTTTAAGTAGTAATCACATTTGTTTATAAGGTCATCCTTAGACTCAAAGTAAACATAGTCAACATCAGGTGTAAAGTGGTTGAGAAAGTCCGCTTGGAAGTTAGTCATAAGGAAACCGCCAGCCCCCATAATATCCATACAGCGCAGAGGGATACCATTTTTGATGCTTCTAAGTGTTATATTGAGATTGATTTTGCTGCATTTGAATACATATGGCATATTGTCATAGAAGTCAATAGCGCCCTGATTGATGACGTGTGGCATATCAGGTGTTTTATTGTGTGTATATAACTTAGTTGTAAAATGTTCTGATACCGCCGATAGTAGTGCGGTACGCTCATTTTGAGCTACTTTTCTTGCAAGGAAATAATTGGCATATGTATATGCAGGAGTTTCTATGCCATCTGCGTTTGGGGTGTATGGTTCAACACGCATAAGCTCCCCAAGAATTCTGTTTGTATCAGGTGTGCCTGAGAGCATATCCTCAAGAAAGTTCATTCCATATACATTCTGCTGTGCAGCTATTATGGCGTCAAGGTAGCCCCTTGCCCATGGTGCAAGCTTGTCGTATATTCTGTCGTAGAAGTTTCCCTTTTCATTATACATTGAGCCGACAAATGATATGTCACTGTCAAATACATGATGAATATTTTCGTTAAGTGTCAGTTTGTCAAGTCTGTCAGTATTGGCAGCAAGCGGCATATAGTAGACTGTGTCAATTCCTCCATTTTTAAGTTCGAGATATTGTGCGCTGTCGAACAGGAAAATGTGATTGCAGGGGTTGGTAATTGTGTATGAGTAAAGAGTCATAAGCGGGCTGTCATATACCCAAGCAATATAAGGAATATTATGTCGGTTGCAGCATTTGGATACAACAACGCTGTAATTAAATGTAAATACAGCATCATAGTTACATTTGCTAATAGCCTTATCAAATAACTGGTCAAATTCATCGCTGGTTCGTTCTAATATAAGTGGAGTTGATATAACTGTAAGTTTGTGTCCCATAGTGGGAAGTATCTCTTTTAAGTCTTCAACCCCAAAGTGTTTGTTCTCAAATTCAAGAATGTTCATATGTTTATGTGGTATTCCTTTCTGCTTATAGTATTATTATAAAATGTTAAATATATTTAATGATTTTAATATTGTTATACTGCACTCATAAATGTATGGTTAAAATATCCTTTGTCAATAATAACCGGCTATTTTAGATATTATAATTTACTTAGAGTAAACTTCATACTATAAATGAGCAAATACAGAAAATGCACAAAAATAATCTGCTTTTGTTTGTATCTCAGATACATTTTAAAAGATTATGAAAAATCTGTTTTTCTGACATGGACATAATTGTGCAATATTTTAAATTTGCTCATTTATAACTTCATATCTTGTATGACAGATTAATAAATATACAAAGAAATTGCAGTTATATTTTTAAAATGGATTGCAGACGTAATATTAATTATAGCAAATAAGTATATTAAAAATTGTAATGAAATTCACATTACTTCACAGCCGGAAACGCCATATCTATCATCTGGATAAGCCGTGTATCATATGTATGAAATTTTTTTACCGTTTCATATCCGTGGGCGGCAATTTCCATTCGTTCGTCATCATGCTTTAAGTAATAGTCACATTTGTACCTAAGGTCTTGCATACTTTCATAGGCGACAAGGTCTTTTCCTAATTCAAAAAATTCTGGAAGTTCAGCCTGATAGTTGGTTATGAGAAAACCACCGCAGCCGAGCACGTCAAATATACGTAGTGAAAGTCCAGAGCGGATGGACTTTGCGGTAATATTCAGGTTGATTTTGCTGTTGTTAAATATAATAGGCATTTCTTCAAGTGATTTTGCAAAGCCTCTGTTGTGTATGTGAGGCATGGAAGAAGTATCGCTTCCGGTATATATATCAACATTGAAAAAATCGGACAACATTTTAAGTATTCTTAACCTTTCCTGTTCGGCAACTTTGACACTTATATAATGTTGTGCAACAAGTGCCCTGTTGTTGCAGCGGGAACCTTCTGGAAATACATATGTGCCAAGATTTTCTTTTAGAAATCTATCGGCGAATTCATCGGATATGACATCTTCTATGAAGTTGTAACCATATATTTTAAGCTGTGCTTCGATAAGTCCATTGACGTATCCAGTGTCATATTCGTTGAGTTTTATTTTGTTGAAATCGCATTTTTCCTGATAAGTTGAACCGATAAATGATATGTCGCTTTGAAAATGCTTACGCTCACTGGCAGTTGCTTCATTTATAACTTTATCTGTTCGTGTAACATTGGTTGCAAGAGGAACGTGAAAAACATGTCCCGGATTGTAAGGCGCGAATTCCTTATAAAGCAGTTTGTCAAAAAGAAATACACGGTTGCAAGGGTTTGACAGTGATTTTGAATATAATTCAAGAACAGGGCTGTCAACGATAAGGCTTATATAAACAATTCTTGCAATGTTACACACATCTGAAAGCCATGGGAAGAAATTGATGGAAAATACAAATGAATAGCCGCCATCTAAAATGTCTTTGGAAGTATGAGCTACACATTCGGATGGTGTGAGATTTTTGTTGAACATTTCCATACACTCTTCGTGGACTTCAAGCCCCAGTCTTTTAAAGGAATCTATTACGTCAGGCTCACAGATACTGCCGTAACGGTATATGTATATTTTCATATGAATAATTGAAACTGACATGTTAAACATAAACTATACAATATAGAACTGCTGTAAATATGCTGTGTTTATATATTAGACACATATAAAAATATGTCTTCTGTGTCAGCTTCATCTCCTTTCCAATTCTGTCATAAGTAATATAATGTAAGTGCTGAAAAACACTTTTAATACCTATATCATAATATAAATGTATTTATATTATAAAGCAATATTGAATGTTTTGTGACAAATATGTATGTGAAATTTCTCTCCACAATAATATGATGAAAAAACAGAATTATAAAAATTTTTAATATTTATTTTTTAATATTTATTTTTGAGGGAATATTACAATTAGGCTTGTATAAAATCAATTATTAACTTACAATAATGCTAGTTTATAAAAACAGAGATGACATTATAGGATGTATTTTATCATAAGAGGAGGTAAGGTGTACAGAGTATGGAAAAGCTTAATTCATTTTATAAAATGCTTAAAGATAATGCAGAGAAGTATCCGGATAAGGAAGCAATCGTGTATGATACGATGACGATAACTTATAGTAAACTTTTTGAGGATGTATGCAGGAAGGCGCTTCATCTTATGAGGTTTGAGGGCAGCAGGATTGCCTTATATGGTCCGGCTTCTTACAGATGGATAGTTAATATGTTTGGTACAATTCTTGCGGGTAAGGATGTTATGCTTGTCGACTTTTTCCTTCCACAGAACACAAGAAATGCTATTCTTGAAAAGGTTGGCGTCGATTATGTGCTCACTTCTACAAACCAGTATATTCTTGCAAATAGTGATGCGATTATGATACCGGATGCTGAGAAGGATGATGTTGATGGTCTTGTATATGAGGCTGACAGCGTTAATGAGGGCAATATACTTATGCTCACAGCAGTTCCACAGGAGTGTGATAAGGCGGTCGTGCTGACAGTTGCCAATATTCTTAATACTGTAAATGAGCTTAATGAGTACTGCATATGTGAACCGGATGATAAGGTGCTTGCACAGATTGCGCTTCATCATATATTTGGATATATATACAGCCTTATACTTCCACTCCACAATGGTGCGTGCGTGTGCATAGGAAGAGGCTTAAGACATATAGATGCGGACACATATTATTATAATCCTACTATTCTTCCGGGCTCACCTTCGATGGTTGATTACTTAAAGAGGATAAAGGCATTTAACAGCCAGTTAAAAACTATTATTATTGGTGGTGCAAGTTGTCCGTTCAGACTGTTTGAGGCTCTTAAGGACAGGGACTTAAAGGTATATAATGTCTATGGAATGACGGAGACATCAGGCTGTATAGGTATAAATGATACGATGGATGGAACATACAGGCTTTTTGATGAATCACGGGTTACAATAGCTCAAGATGGAGAAATTCTTATCAGCGGAGACTGTGTTATGAAGGGTTATGATAAGGATGAGGAATATACAAAGCGTGTTGTAAGGGATGGAAAGTATCACACAGGCGACCTTGGAAGAATTAATGAAAGGGGACGTCTGGTGCTTCTTCTTCGTAATCCTGAGATTATTCTTCTTCCTACAGGAGAGAAGATAAGCCGTACAGTTACTATAAGGGAGATTACAGCGCTTGACGGAGTGGCAGAAAGTTATGTTACACTTCACGATGACAAGCTTACAGCGATAATAGTTCCTATTGATAAGGAAGCAAGGGAAGACAGATTTGTAAGACTTATCAACAGATATAATGAGAGAAAAGGCTTCAGATGGGAAATCCAGAAGATAAAGTTTGTAAGGGAGCCACTTCCAAGACTTGCCAATGGCGATATAGATACAGAAGCGATAGACGAACTGCTTGAAGACAATTGATATGCGAATGTAAAAGATAAAGATTAGATAAAAAATAAAAGCATAAAGAAAAGAAGCTGCAATCGTTATACAATGTACAACAGGAACAGGGGTTAAGTATATGTGCGATGTACCGATATACTTATTATAGGCTATTAGTCAGATGGTGCAGGCAGCATGGCTGTGTCTGCATTTTCTGAATTATATTACAAAGTTTACAGGATGAGAGGTAATTATCATGGAGGATATGAAAAAGCAGCAGTTAGAAGTATTAGAAGAGGCTAAGGATTATTGCCAGAAGGTACTTCATTGCATAGATACTGTTATTCCAGAGCTTAAGGGAGATAAGAAGGATGATACTGATGAGTATCTCAGAATGACAGTTGATGCTGTTAACAATACATTAGAGATGTATAACGCAACACGTTCACTTGTTCAGGAACATTCTGATATAGATGAGGCAGAGGTTAATGCAGCTGTAAGTACACTTGGTACAGCACTTAAGAGTGGCGTAGATGATGCCAAGGCAGATGCGCTTGATGGTATGAAGAAGTTCATACAGGCTTATGGTGAGGCAGCTAAGAATATCACTGCTGCGTAACTATGTATGTAATGATGGTTTATGTTTGTCTTTTGTGTCTTTTTATTCCGTTTTATGTATTAGGCGGGGCTAAAAGTCAAAAGTCTTTTGGGCATTACATAATAATATGATAATAACCAAAAGGGCTTGGTGCTTTACTGTAATTGGTAAAGTGCCAGGCCTTTTTTATTATCAATTAAATATATCCATTAAACATCATTCCTGTATAAGCTGAAAGGTTATACGGGTCATTATATGTACGTGTAGGGTTCTTGTAAGCAATAATCTTGTTATTTACATAATCCATAGGATTAAGTGCTATATTTTCTGCCTTTGTTTTGATAGAATCCTTGAAGGAATTAAGACTTTCAAAGACACTGCTTAACTGATTGCTCTCGGCAGCTTCGCTTATTACTTCCTTGTTCGTGCTTATAGTTCCGTCTTTGTTAAGTGTAAGTCCGTTGTTCTCAAGCTGGTTCTTGTGAGAGCGTGCTATCGCGGTTATTTCCTTATATAAACGCTCTGTTCCCTGAAACTTGCTGTTATCCTTATCGCCAGCCACTGATATAAGGTTATTATATCCTGACACAAGTTCGCTGATACTTTCGGCTATTGAGTCGGCATCCGCTTTAAGGCTTATAGTCACCGGCTTGTCGGTAGTATCAGAAAGCTCAAGTGCATATGACTTATTGATAGTAATAGAGTTGCTCATTGAAGCTCGTTCTTCATCATTCACATCAAATATGGCATTGGATGGGTACTGTGAAACTCTGTCCAATCCAAGAGTATTAATGAGTGAAGCATTTCTTGCGACAAAAGCGTTATTATCAATGCTTTTAGTATCACTCAAATAACTGTCGTCAGATGAGTTGTTGTTAGATAAGCTGCTTGGCTCAATCTTAAATATAACAGGTTCTGAACCGCTGATACCGGTCGCTTCTGACTCTATGTTAATAGCTGTATTGCCAAGATTATCTTCCTTAATGTTGGCAGTAAGTCCGATATTGGAACGGTTGATAAGCCTTGCAAGCTTGTTCTGTATGTTGTTGACAGTTTCATTATTCTCTACAGCAAACTGAAACTCATAAGTTACATTATTAATAGACAGGTCGAAAGAATAATCGCCCGGCTGTATCATCTTAGAACGAGGCTGTAAGTAATTACCTGTATTAATCTGTGTTGAAGCTAACTGCTTAACATCAATGTCAAATGTTTCATCATCGGCAGCAAGACTTGAATCACCGATATAGCTTGCTGATACAACATCCGGGTCGCTTGAAACGGCTGACTTCTTAAATGTCATCTCGCCGCTTGAGCTGTCAGATAAATCCTGTGTTATATTCTCGAGGGCACGCGCATTTTCCTTTAAATCAATGGCATACTTCTGCGCAGCACTTGATAAGTCAAGCTTGTATACAGGAGTCTGGCTGTTAATCTTGACTACCTTGCTGTATGTGTTTTTAAGCTGTGATTTGGTATGGGTATCATACTTTGAATTCGTTCTATGTCCGTACTGGGACAGGTAGTAGCTATATACACTACTGATCATAACAGTCACCTCCTTGTCTGTATAATCAATCTGTACAATTATCTATTGTAGGTATGTGAAGTGCATCACATAATATTTATCGGCATATGCAAGACAGCGCATAATAACAGGAAGTCCATTTCCTGAAATGATATGTGAGCCAAATATATATCAATAATACATCGTGTCCAATAAATGTCTATTCTTATTTTATAAGTATAATGTTGATTTTGCAATCCCTTTATGCTGAAATTTTATAACAAAAATTTGTTGAAGTAATACATAAGAATTGGTTATATTTATGTATTAATGTAAGGGTTACAAAGTCATGCGTGTCTGTGCGATAAGACTTTTGAACTTGTGAACCTTACATCTATTATGATATGAGGGTCAAAAGGTATTTTGCCCTCATTTATGATTAATCAGATTACTCCATGCTCCGCATTCCCGTAATCTGACTCCACCTCGAAATCCGCTAATTTACTAGCTTCGCATAGTAAATTGCTACTTTCTCGGTGTAGTGCAGGTCACTAAGGTATACATCGAATTGCATGCAAGCATGCATCGATGATACCTTTTGACCCTTTAATCATATTATAAAAAGAAATAAAAGTTATAAAATTAATAATAAATGGGTTGACGAAATGTCTTCATATGTGATATATTAGGCTGGCTATGGAAGCGGTCTTTTTTTTATGCCCTGATTTGACCCAACAGTTCAGAGTGTAGGAAAAAACCAATTGGTGTTAATAACACCTGCAAAATAAATAATTGGAGGTGGAAGTTGTGCGAGTAAAGATAACATTGGCATGTACAGAGTGTAAACAGCGCAATTACAACATGACTAAGGAAAAGAAAGCCCATCCAGACAGAATGGAAACTAAGAAGTATTGCAAGTTCTGTAAGTCACACACATTACACAAGGAAACAAAGTAATTAGTATCAGTGAGGTATTAAGATGAGTGAAGCTGTTAAGACAAAGAAACAGAAAAAGAGCTGGTTCAAGGGACTTAAGGCAGAGTTTTCTAAGATCATTTGGCCAGACCAGAAATCACTTACTAAGGAAACCATCGCTGTATTGGTTGTATCCGTATTATTAGGTGTAATTATTTCAGTTGTGGACTTGATTGTTCGCTTTGGAATTGAATTCATTGTAAAGTAAGGAAAAGGTGATCAGATGGACGAAGCAAAATGGTATGTGGCTCATACTTATTCTGGCTATGAGAATAATGTAAGGGTTAATATCTTAAAGACAGTTGAGAACAGAAATCTTCAGGACCAGATCTTTGATGTGCTTGTTCCCGTTGAAACAGTAGTTGAAGTTAATAACGGCAAGCCAAAGACGGTTGAGAGAAAGATATTCCCGGGTTATGTCTTTGTAAAGATGGTTATGAACGATGACAGCTGGTATGTTGTCAGAAATACCAGAGGTGTAACGGGGTTCGTTGGTCCTGGATCAAAGCCAGTGCCATTATCTCCAGCTGAGGTAAGATCATTCGGCATCGATGATGAGAATGGTTCAGTTGAAGAAACTAAGCCAGTAGTAGAATTTGCTGGTAAGGTTGGTGATCAGATACAGATTCTTTCAGGAGCATGGGAGAATACAGTTGGTCAGATCACAAGCATTAATGAGGGCAAGCAGTGTGTTACTATTAATGTTGAAATGTTCGGCCGTGAAACACCGGTCGAAGTTGACTTCACAGATGTGAAGGTACTGTAATCAAGGTAATGTATTTCCGTTACCTGTGGGAGGCTTAATAGCCGCCATAAACCACATTTATAATTAGGAGGTGCCACAATGGCAAAGAAAGTAACAGGTTATATTAAATTACAGATTCCTGCCGGCAAGGCTACACCAGCTCCACCAGTTGGTCCAGCACTTGGTCAGCATGGTGTTAACATTGTAGAATTTACAAAGCAGTTTAATGCAAAGACAGCAGATCAGGGTGACTTAATCATCCCTGTAGTTATTACAGTTTATGCTGATAGAAGCTTCAGCTTCATCACAAAGACTCCACCTGCTGCAGTTCTTCTTAAGAAGGCTTGCAACATTAAGTCAGGTTCAGGTGTTCCTAACAAGACTAAGGTTGCTACAATCAAGAGAGCTGAAGTTCAGAAGATTGCTGAACTTAAGATGCCAGATCTTAATGCAGCTTCTATCGAAGCAGCTACATCTATGATCGAAGGTACTGCTAAGAGTATGGGTATTGTTGTAGAAGACTAGTTCTTACGTATCCATAAAGACTGTAATTGATTTTATATTAATTACTTTCATTCATTGATTATTAAAGATTTCATAGAAGAACATGCGGAAGATTAATCCTATGATTATCCGGGATTGTTCAATATGTGGGAGGAAAGATAGAATCCTTCCGATAATACCACTAGGAGGTTTATAATGAAAAGAGGAAAGAAATACGTAGAGGCAGCCAAGAATATTGACCGCCAGACATTATATGAAGCAGCTGAAGCAGTTTCTTTAGTAAAGAAGAGCGCAGTTGCAAAGTTCGATGAGACTATCGAAGCTCATATCAGAACAGGTTGTGATGGACGTCACGCTGAGCAGCAGATCAGAGGTGCTGTTGTTCTTCCACACGGAACAGGTAAGACTGTTAAGGTTTTAGTATTTGCTAAGGGCGCTAAGGCTGATGAAGCTGAAGCAGCTGGTGCAGATTTCGTTGGTGGCGAGGAACTTATTCCTAGAATCCAGAACGATAACTGGTTTGATTTCGATGTAGTTGTTGCTACACCTGATATGATGGGCGTTGTTGGTCGTCTCGGACGTGTACTCGGACCTAAGGGCTTAATGCCAAACCCTAAGGCTGGAAAAGTAACAATG
>OBHU01000085.1_pt1 | contig 82160 bp, 78 predicted proteins | sample 1519071 | NCBI WGS metagenome assembly OBHU01 (sample SAMEA2452135, study PRJEB22498) | human gut metagenome
CCTCATGGTTTCTCATTAGCTCTATTTCAAAAATATCATGTTATTTCATAAAGCCAAATAATATAATAAATATTTCTGAGCTGCTTTCTACTAAATTATAATGAATTAAATTTTCCCTAGCCAAACACCATTAGCATCAAAGCGATTAACTACTTCATTGATTTTATAATCTCCTGTGACCATCTTTCCATTAGCGTCTACATAATACCAGTTACTTCCTGATTTTACCCATTGTTCTTGGATTGATCCTGATGATGGGGCATAGTAATCTTCTTTATTGATTTTGAACCATCCTGTTTGCATTAATCCACTATTTGCAAAGTAGTATTTTGCTCCTGCAATTGTTTGATATCCTGTGACCATTTTTCCATCTGCATCTACATAGTACCAAATATTTCCTGATCCTACCCATTGTGCTTTGATAGCTCCACTAGATGTAGCATAGTAATCTGTTCCATTGATCTTGAACCATCCTGTTTGCATTAATCCACTACTTGCAAAATAGTATTTAGCTCCTGCAATTGTTTGGAATCCTGTGACCATCTTTCCATCAGCGTCTACATAGTACCAGTTATTTCCTGATCCTACCCATTGTGCTTTGATTTCTCCACTTGTTGATGCGTAGTAATCTGTTCCATTGACTTTGAACCATCCTTTTTTCATAAGTCCGTTTGTTTCAAAGTAATATTTAACTTCAGAGATTGTTTGGAATCCTGTGACCATTTTTCCATCAGCGTCTACATAGTACCAGTTATTTCCTGATCCTACCCATTGTGCTTTGATTTCTCCACTAGATGTAGCATAGTAATCTTCATTATTGACCTTGAACCATCCTGTTTGCATATATCCATATTGATCAAATCTATAGAGTTTATTATCTATTGTAATGAATTCATTTTTTGGATATGTTCCATCTTCATATTGATACCACCATTTGTTTCCTGATTGTTTCCATTGTCCTTTTAGTTGATTATGACATCTTGTACATACTCCATCTTTAAAATCATGTCCTAAAGCTGGAATGATTTCTTGTTTTTTAATAATCTTATTACATATTGAACAATGTATTCCTTCTGTTAAACCTGTATTTGTACATGTTGCTTCTTTTGCCGAATCAAGAACTTCTTTATGTCCTGTTGATGGTATTACTTCTTGTTTTTTGATAACTTCGTTACATACTGAACAATGACTTCCTTCTGTAAGTCCATTTTCTGTACATGTCGCTTCCTTAGCTTGATCAACAACTACTTTATGCCCTGTTGATGGTATTACTTCTTGTTTTTTGATGACTTCGTTGCATACAGAACAATGTTTTCCTTCTGTTAATCCATCTTCTGTACATGTTGCTTTTTTACCTTGATCAACAACTACTTTATGCCCTGTTGCTGGAATCACTTCTTGTTTTTTGATGACTTCGTTACATACAGAACAATGTTTTCCTTCTGTTAATCCATCTTCTGTACATGTTGCTTCCTTAGCTTGATCAACAACTACTTTATGCCCTGTTGCTTTTTTGTCATCTACTATTTTTGTTTGTGACTTAAATGCATTATTTTTGAAATTAGCTATATAAGTAATTATTCCATTTTCTGTACATGTTGGATCTTTAACAATTTTTTGAGCTGTAACGGTTTCTTCTTCAACATGTTCATAATTATTTGCACATACTCTTTGAGCTGTGACTGTCATATTATCTACAGACCACTTATATATAGGTTCACTATAATTATGACCATATTTATTACAATCAATTTCTGTATAAGATTTATCCCACATTGGATATTCTTCAATAAACTCATTTGATTGATAGTCGTTATCCCTTACATGATCATCAAAATCATTTGTATTTTTTAAGAAATAAGCATATGTACTTCTTCCTGCATCCCATGTACTATCAAGATTATAATATTTACCATTTAATTTAACGATATTCCAAGCATGTGGTCCCCCTGCTTCACCCGAAATAACTCTTGTATCTACACCTGTATCTAATGCTAAGCGATAAAATAACGATGCATATCCTTGGCATACTGCTGTTTTATTGATCAAAGCTGCATAAGCTGTATATTTTAATGAATAGGATTCATCATTTAAGTTATCATGATCATATGTAACATTTGAACATATATAATCATAGATTGCTTTTACTTTTTGATAGTCTGTCTTATTTGATAAATCTAATGACTTCAATAAATTAGAGACTTCTTCATCTACTTTTTCTTCCTGTTCTAAACTAGATAAATAAGATACATCATAAAAAATATTTAAATCATATCCCTCATTAGAATTTCCAGATATGTTTGCTTTTACTGTCCACCCTTGACAGTGCCATTTAAGATAGTCTCCTTCTTTTCCATTACCAGTATGTTTGATGGCCTTTTGGAACAACTGATGTACTAAATTAGAAAAAAATTCTTGTGTAATTTCTTCATCACAATGATAATAAAGAACAATATTACTTTCTCTATTAATTAATTTTTCTCTAAATATCTTTACAAGTTTTTCTTGATCACTTGTATATTCAACATCTTCTAAACTATATGTTTGAATATCATGATGAACAACACTACTTTTTACATCTTTATAAATAGGATTTACATAATGATCTTCTCTAATTGTTTCTTTTGCTTGTACATTGACTATACTTAACATAGAAAAACACATTGAAAGAACAAGTGATACAATAAATAATTTCTTTTTCATGATTTCCCTCCTTATATTCATTTAACCATGTAAGCCATTTCTTTTCAAGAATATATAAAAAAAAGAGGATACTCTAAGTATCCTCATCAAATTCACATTAATATACTACTACTTTTGTTCCTGAAGGAATATTATCATAAATCCATTTAGCATATTGTATTTCAAGTCTTACACAACCATGTGATAATGGAATTCCTGTTCTATTATCTTGAATTGTACCATTTTTATTATAAAGAGTACTATGGAATAAATAGTTTCCTTTAAATTGTGTATACCAGAAACATCTAGATGATCCTGAGTCAAAATAATATCCTCTTATTCCAACTGTAAATTCACCTTTAACTGTAGGTGTTGAAGCTTTACCTGGGGCACAACTATAATAATGAATATTGTTCCAATTATTTACAGAACCTTGATAAATAGCTACTCGACAATTAGCTGTATCAACCAAAATCAAATAATTAGTAGCACTACTGTATCCGCTTGCTCTACTTGTCATTGAATCATAAACACTATCGCTTCTTAAAGCCCCACTAGAAGTAAAATAAAATGCTTCAAAATACGTATCATGTAACATTGCTCCAGATGAATTTAAATAATACCATTGATTGTTATCTTTCAACCATCCAATGGCCATATTTCCACCTGAATGTAAATAATACCAAGTTCCAGCAATTTGCTTCCAACCTGTGCACATTGCCCCACTTGCATCCATATAATACCAAGTTCCTTTAACATTTATCCAGCCTGTTAACATACTACCATACGCATTTAGGTAATACCATTGACCATTCAAATCAAGCCAACCCGTGTACATATACCCTTGACCTGATTCATCTAAATAATACCATTTACCAGAAACTCTTTGCCATCCAGTTTGCATAACACCATCATTATTTAATAAATACCATTGATTTTTAACATAAACCCAACCTGTGCATTTATTTCCATTTTGATCATAGTAATACCAATCATTACCATCTAACATCCAGCCTGTTTTAATAGCACCATTTTCATCAAAAGTATATTTAACACCATTGATTTCTCTTACTTGATTAGTAATAGCAGCATATGGATATGCTTCATTATTAGCATCTAAATAATACCATTTACCATAGTATTTATACCATCCACTTACTAAACTTGCATTTCCATCATAGAAATACCAATGATCATCATCATTTATCCACCCTGTTTTAATAGCACCATTTTCATCAAAATGATATTTAATTCCATTAATTTCTTTTGCTTGATTTGTTATTGCTGATGATGGATATGTTTCATCATTAGCATCTAGATAATACCATTTACCATAATATTTATACCATCCTTGTTTACAGGTAGCATCATTATTTACAAAATACCAGTGATTTTGATCATTTACCCATCCTATTTTAACATTTCCATCTGCATTTACATAGTAAAAAGTTCCATTATCATTAACAATACCTGTAATTGCTACATCATTTTCATAAAAATAAACTTTCCCGTTTTCTTTATAAAGTCCATTTTTTACTTCAACAACATCATTCATCTTTACTTCATCATTTCCCTCTAATGCCGAAACAAATGATAGACTCATTGAAATTGAAAAGAGAAAAATGAAACATGCTATTCCTTTCTTCAAATAACCTTTCATTGCTCAAACCTCCCTTGTATTCATTTTATCATCAAAAAAAACTCTAAACAATATAACTAATAAATAAAAGCTAGAAATAATTTGATATTCTCAAATTACTTCTAGCTTCATTAAACTAAACAATTAATAATATTACAAAAAGCAAAAACTCCAAATATAGCCATAAAATAATCTAAATTTTTTATTCTATGATGATATCTAGAAATTAATAAACAGCTTGCTATAATCATTGAAAAATAGAAAAATAGAGCGGTTCTATTTCCGGAAACCCAAACAGTTGGCGAAAAGCAAAGCATAAATCTTGATCCAAAGCCAATTAATAAGATAATAAAAATATCTATATTTTTTCTATTATCTTTAATTAAAAATAATATGATGATTAATAATGTAATAAATTCTATTAAAAACATAATATATGGAACAAATGATTTTAAATTACTTAAACTTAAAATACCGTATTTTCCTAATATAGAATATAGAAAAGAAATATTTGGATATAAGTCTACTAAATATTTTCCTAAAACGCCAAAAACTAATGTCATTACAAAAATAATCATTGTACTTGCTTTCACTAAACTATTTTTAAAAGTATTAATAATTATTAAAAGTGTTGATGATAAAAATAACATTGGTACATTATTTTTAAATAAAATAGGATAAACAGTGGAAGAAATTCCTATTTCAATTTTTCTAAAAAAGGATAATGTTCCAAAATCTGGGAACCAATTTTTAACTTCTTGTTTCTTTCTCACCCAATTCCCAGGACATGTAAAGATATATGTTCCTGATGCAATGATTAAAACAATATTTAAAATTACAAAAAAACTAATTTTCCTTTTATTGATAAAGCAGTAAATTATATAGAAGAAATAAGTTCCTAACAAAATTGCAAAACCTTGTTCTTGATTTGCGGCAAATAATAAGGCTATAGAACTAATAATATATTCATACCATTTCAATTTAATAAAATTATTTGCTTTTTTTAAATAATATAAATTTATTAAAATAGCGCCTAATGGCCAATAATAATTAATTGTTGTGGCCATCCAACCAGCAGAAGACATATCAATCAAGGGATAGATAAGTGTTCCAATACAACAAAGTATTTTCATTTTTATTGTATGATTACAAAATATTGCTTCTATTAATTTAGCTATAATTGTAATAACTAATGAGTTTAAAAGCATCCAAACATGACTATGAACTGAAATAAAATAAAGTACACTTTCTATCAATTGCCTAGAAGACCAATTATAGTATTTATATATATTAAAATCTGTAAAAGTCATTGATTTTGCTCGAATTGCAAAATTTACATCATCACCTGTACTTACATTCAATTGAATATGTATAAATAATAAAATAAAGAATAATACATAATATGGTATATTAGATATAAATTGTTTTTTTAATTTACTCATAATTTTCCCCATTTACCCCTTAATAATTCCTGCTTTATTTAAACAAAGCATTATAACAACATCTATATACAATAGTTGAACTAAAAAAGAATTATATTTTTTTGTAATTTTGTCTATTCTATAGTTTAAAGCTCTTTTTGTCATATGTGATAAATGTATATCTTTTTGAGATAAAACATCTTTAAATAAAGTTACATAATCTTGATCTAATAAAGGATTTCTATTACTTGCTGTAGAAATACCTCCTAATTCATATTGAATTGTTGGGTAATCAATATATCCAATTTTTTCGTTATTAAATGCAAGGTTAACATAGAATGGATAATCTTCTAATAACTTATATTTTTCATCAAACAATCCATATTTATCAAAAATTTCTTTTTTATAATAAGTAGAAGCCCCCGATACAAAATTACCGTATTTCATAATATATTCAAAAAAATGATTTGATTGATCTAATAAAGAAACCTGATATAAACTTGGATAATATTCTATACTATTTTCTTTTTTGATCATTCTTTTTGAAGTATATATAAGTTTATCTTCTTGATCAAAAGCATTCATAATTTCTTGTAGAGAATTTTCATTATAAAATTGATCTCCACTTGATAAAGGACAAATGATTGTTCCTTTTGCCTGACTAATCAAACTATTAAAATGTTTGACAGTTCCTCTATTAATTCCATTATTTATAAGTTTAAAGTACGTAAATTCATTTTTATACTGTTCAGTGATTTTATCAAAATCTTCTTGCGTATAATTAGGTGAACCATCATCACTTACAATAACTTCATAATTTGAATATGTTTGCTTTTTTATTGAATCTAATGTTTGGATTACTTGATTTAAATTTTTATAAACCATTACAATAATTGTTGCTTCTATATTCATGTATTTTTCCTTTCTTAATTATCTTTTAAAACTTTAATTATATTTTGAGTTACATATTTTACATATTTATCTTCAAATAATTCATCTTTTAATTTTAATCTTTTTTCTTTTAATGGATCTATTCCATTTTGTAAGTCTAAAAGAATTTTTTCTACATCTTCAAAACTATAAGCATTATAAGATACACTAAATATTTTTTTCATAATATCATTATCATCCACAGCATCAGTATGACAATAAATAATAGGTTTACCCGTTAAAAAATAACAAGGTATAATTGATGAAATATCTCCTACAAAAACATCTGAATGCCAAAATGTTGTAGAATATTCTGATGTTTGATCATAATATAACTGTTCATTGTTTTGGAACTTCCTTAAATATTCATCTACTTCATCGGATGTAATCAAACCTAAAGATATAAAATTTTTAAATGTAAGTGGATGAGGTCTAAAAACAAGACTTCTTTTCTTATCTTTTTCAACATAATCAACTATGTTATCTTTATAAGTTAAAAAATTACTTCCTCCCAATTGCGTATCTATTGTCCATCTAGGAGCCCATATAATCTTGAAACGTTGATCATCATTATCCCAAAATAGATTATCTTCACTTTGTGCTTTATTAAAAGCATTAAATATAGGATGTCCTGTTAATATCGTTTTTCTTAATCCTAATCGATGAGATAAAGGTGCTCTTTTTTTATTAAAAGATTCTGTAACATAACTATCCGCAAAAAAGATATGCAAATATCTAAAGAAATCCACATTAAGTGAAGTATCAAAAATATAGTTCATCATTTCATATCCATAAGGTAAATAACATGTTTTTGCATATTTTGAAACTGTAGATATTTTATATTCTATTGGTAAGTAAGAACTATAAGGTCTTTCATAAAAAACATAGTCTGGATTAATATTTTTTAAATCAAACCATTTTCCTTGATCAAAAGCTTTAATAGTATTTTGATGATTATGATTTTTATGAAAATCATAAATCTTTGTATTCATTGTTTGGATATCAAATTCTTTTTTTGAATAATCAAACTCTGGAATCATTAAAACATATGTCTCAAACTGATCATCATTAGATAATTGATTATATAAATCATCTACATTGATCCACAAATTAGACATTTGTGAAATAAATACTATCTTTTTTTTAGTGTTTGTTACTTTTTTTAAATTTTTTATTTTAAAATCGGCTACTAAAAAGCGGTATGAATCATATATTTTTCTAGCAACTTTATACGTTAACTTTGTCTTATTCATATTCATCTTATCCTTTTATTAATTTAAAATATTCTATTATTTTATTTCTATTTAATAAAGCAATAATTCCTATTATACCTACAAATATAATTCTTAACCAAATTGTATAATATGTAAATGTCAATAAAATAATTAAAACTGTAAAAGCAGTCGCAATAATAAATATTTTCTTCCAATCAAACAAGGTATCATATCGATAATCTTCTATTTTATCCTTACATGATTTATTCATATAATATAGATTACTCAACCAGAAAATAATGTAAGAAAATAAAGTTGTATACCCGGCTACTACATAACCAAAAACAGGAATAAGTATAAAATTTAAAACAATATTTAAAACAGCACTTAATATAGATCCTTTAACAAGATAACTATTTTCTTCAAAATAAAACATTACATTTATACATAATTGTGATAAAAATAAGAATAATAAACTTCCTGCTACTGGAGGAACGACCCAAATAGCATCTTTATATTTACTTCCCCCTAAGATAGCAATAGCTTCAGGGCCAAATAAAATAAGTACAATCAACATTGTAGCAATAAATATTATAATAATATTTGTTACTTTTTTTATCATATTATGTTTTTTATCTTTAATACTTCTGTATGTCCAAGGAACAAATGAACTATTGATAGAGTTAATAACAAAAACTAAGACAACCGCGAATTGATAAGCAACACTATATAATGCTGCATTTGTTTGGCCAGACATTCTACTAATCATTATTCGATCAGATTGATTAAATATCATTTGTGATAAATAATATGGTATAAGAGGTATATTAAATTTTAAAGCATATGTCCAATATTTTTTATCATATAAAGCCTTCCCTTTATATGATTGATAAATGTATATAATTAAACCAATACATAGATATACTGCAGTATTTCCTAAAATACGTGCTATTCCCTTTTCTTCAAATAAAAGTACACCAACCAACCCTATTAAAGGAGATGTGACTGATATGATAAGAGTTACAATAATCATTGGTTTATATTTATACATAAAACGTTGTTTATTTGTCCAAAAAGCTAAGACTGTACTCATCAATATTTCAACAATCATTGCAAGAACAAGTATTGATGGTAATTCCAATAAATCATTCCAAAATACTGGAGCTATGATGTATATAATTAAAGTTATTAATGTTAAAACTGAAACAATCCCTTGGATAGAAGATATGTATCTATCTCGATCATTTTCAAATTTAATCATAGCTGTATCAAATGACCCATATTGTAAGTTCAAAGTAGCAAAAATAGCTACGATATTCATCCATGATTGATAGATACTATATTGCCCATATTGCTGAGTTGTCATTAATCTTGTAAAAATAGGTAACGTTATTAAAACAATACACTTTTGTACAATACTACAAATTGTATAATAAATAGAAGCTTTCACTTCAACAGGAACATTTTTATATTTCGATATTATTGATTTAACCATTTAAACTCTCCTTTTTTCAAAGCAATTATATATAAAGAAAGCAGTGAAAGCAAATAATCCCTTATTTTTATTTCACTGCTTGTGTATTTTTATGCTATTTTCTTTAATAAGCTAACAAAAAATCTTCTTCAATACCTGCACAAATCAATATGAGTAATATATTTTTATAATATCTATACTTATTTTTCAATTACACAATCATCATAAACATACAATATAATATTTGAACAATCTTAATTTTTTAATAATTTCAATACTTTATTATATATTTTCTTCTTTTAGATATGCATAGACATTATGAATCAACTTTTTCATACATATCATACTCTTATTTTTTACATATAGCATACCATTCTAAATCTTGATATCTATCATCAATAAATAAATGATCTTTAAATTTTCCTTCATAAATAAATCCGCATTTTTTATAAAAAGAAATTGCTCTTTTATTAGATGATAATACATTTAAATAAATTCTATGCAATTGTAACTTATCAAAACCATATTTTAATAATGATTCCGTTGCTTTTTGATTGGCACCTGTTCCTCTTGCTTTTTTTCTTGTGCTAATTGCATATTCAGCATTTTTATTTTTTAAATCAATATTTTTTAGAGAAATTGTACCTAAATATTCATCATCTTGATCATCAACAATTGCAAAATGTTGCTGATCTTCTCTAAAAGAATTTTCTACGAACTTTTTTGCTGCAACATCATCTATTTCAGCAAAATTATTTTGAAAAATATGTTTTGCTTCTTCATCATGCATCCATTCTAGCATTAATGGAACATCTTTTAATTGAAGTTTTCTTAATGTAATCATAATTATCCTTTCATTATTTAAACGCATTTAGTTTATCAATAACATAATTCACTTCTTCATCCGTCATTCCATAGTACATTGGAATACTTAAAACAGTTTTACTAATTTCTTCTGCAATTGGTAAACTTCCTTCTTTGATATTTAAATCTTTATATGCTTCTTGTAAATGCATTGGTATAGGATAGTGTTTTACAGTCCCAATCCCGTTTTCATTTAAATATTTTTCTAATTCATCTCTTTTATCACATCTAATAACAAATACATGATAAATATGTCTATAATCTTCACTATCTTTTAATGGTAATTTAATTAATGGATTTTTTATACCTTCAAAATATTTATTTGCTACATTTCTTCTATATTCATTCCATTTATCTAAATGTGGTAATTTACAACGTAAAAATGCTGATTGAATTTCATCTAAACGACTATTAGTTCCTTTATAAATATGATGATATTTGTAATCTGAACCATAATTACCTAAAGCTCTAACTTTATCAGCAATTTCTTTATTGTTTGTAACAACTGCTCCTCCATCACCTAAAGCGCCTAGGTTCTTACCTGGATAAAAACTAAACCCTGCTGCATCTGATAAAGTACCTACTTTTTGACCTTTATATTCTGTTCCATGTGCTTGAGCTGCATCTTCAATAACATATAAATTGTGTTTTTTAGCAATTTCATTAACTGCATCCATATCTGCAGGTCTTCCTTGTAAGTGAACAGCTATAATTGCTTTTGTTTGATCTGTTATTTTTTCTTCTATTAAATCTGGATTAATATTATAAGTCTCTAATTCTGGTTCTACAAATATAGGTTTTGCTCCACAATATGAAACAGCTAAAGCTGTTGCAATATATGTATTTGATGGAACGATTACTTCATCTCCATTACCTATATTCATCGCTCTTAAAATTAAATATAATGCATCTAATCCAGTTGCTACACCTACACAATATTTAGCATTACAATAATCTGCAAACTCTTTTTCAAATAATTCACATTCTTTTCCTTGGATAAAATAATTACTATCAATTACTTTATTATATGCTTGATCTAAATCTTTTCTTATTTCATCATGCATTGGTTTAAATGTTGCAAAAGGTATCTTCATTCTATTCACTCTCCTTAATAAATTCTAAAAAATCATCATAGTTTCTAATATAATCACTTTCATCATATGATTCTGAAGCCAATACTAGCAATACTGCATCAGGAGAAAAATCAAACATTTCTCTCCACATATTATTAGCCACATACAATCCTTCATATGGTTTTTCTAATGGTACAACTTTTTTTTCCTTACCATTATCTAATAATATTTTACAAGTTCCATGTATACAAATTAAAATTTGTTCTAAGTTTTTATGTGCATGATATCCTCTACGGACTCCTTCTCCTGTATCATACATATAGTACACTCGCTTAATTTTAAAAGGTATATCTTTAAATTCTTCTAGAGCAACAAGTTGTCCTCTATCATCACCATGTGGTTGAAACATATATTTTATTACTTGCATTTTTACACCTCTTTATCCATTTTTCTTATACTATTATATATTAACATTATTATCACATCAAAATACTCAATATTTGAAAAAATACTATTAAATTTATTAATTCTATAATCAATGAGCCTCTATTTTTTATAATAGATTGTATGATCTATTTATTTTTGTTCTAATTATTTGAAACAGTCCCAAAAAATAATCTATTTAAATTTGATATACAATCATCACTTATAATAATTCATAAGATTTGAACAGTTGATTCAAAACTAAACAAACAATATTTTCAAGCAACTCTTCATTCTTAAAACACATTACAATAATACTAGCAAATATTTCTTCATTTTCCAATATCTGTTTCTTTCATCCTTTTAACTTATTTTTTGGGCAATTTTTACCATAAATGAAAATAACTTTTTGGGTAAAAGAGCTGTCACAATATCAAATTTTGCAATGTCAGGTGCAAGATATCTCAATTTAAATAAGGTTTTTATATTACCTGTTCTTCTAGCATTAGCAAATTTCTCAATTTCATTTAAATCTTTGTGATTAGGATATTTTTGTTTAAAATCTTCAATCATTTTTAAATCAGGCATTATTCTCTGATTGATATAATCTTCCTTTGTCTCTATTCCAACTAATACACCACTAACATTTTTCCCATGTCTTCTATATTGAACTAAAGGTAAATTTAAGTACCCTACTTTTCCTTCTGTAGAAGTACACGCCAATACCCATTTATCATGACCTGTGTATTTTGAAAATGGTAAAGACTTTTTTGCAAAGCTAGCTTTCATTATAATACTCATTCCTACTGCATAAGTAACAAAGATATTATATTTAGTTATATCATCGTAAGTATTCCAATTATCATAGTTTTTATTGCTATGTTTTCTAACGCTACTGCAAGTGACGTTGTCATTTTCATCAATTATTTGTTTATCCGTAACAACTAAGTCGATATTCTTTTCATTCATATATGCGACACACTTTTCAACTTTATCATCCATCCATATATCATCTTGATCACAAAAAGCAATATATTCACCATCTGATTTTTGCACCAATTTTTCAAAAGCCCCCATGTAATTTAAATTTTCTTCACAATATGGCAAAACCTCATAGGAAAAATTTGTGATATATTTTTCAAATAAATCTAAATTACACCTTTTTTTTATACAATCATCAAATATATATAGTTTTAAATTAGGATATGTTTGATTATTTAAAGAAATTAATTGTTTTATCAAATATTCTTCATTTGGATTATATACCGACAATAATATATCAACTTGTTTATTATTCATAATATTTTTTCATCCTTTCTTTATACAACAAAATTTAATAAATTACAAATAGTGCAAATAAATTTGTAATTTACATAGATTTTATTTCATTTATAACATCTTTTTTTGTTAAATAATAAATTGCTATTAATGCAAAAGAAGCAAAAAAATTTTCCTTCACAATCTTTGGAAATCCAATTGGTAATAGTACGACATTATTACCTCTAATTCAATAAATATTAACACACTTTCTTTAACAATTAAATATTATAAATAAATATTAACAAAATTAAACACTATGGTGTAGTGATTTTTTTATCATTCTTTAGCAATGTACCATGTCACTTAATGAATTTATTAAGCTAGAAGTCATTGCAAATATTAAAATAACAAATCGGTATAAATTTAAATACCACTTACTCAAAAAAATACATATCCTCTGAAAAATCAATGTGCAAAATCTAGCAGATGCGTTTTTTAAGTAAAATTATCACTTATTTCTCTATATGTTTTCGAACCTACATTCTGTTTAATTATTGACTTTAATCGTATTTTTACTTATTTTTCGCATAATAAGCTTTATCTTTTACTGCTTATAGTTCATCATATAATTTATTTATAATTTTATCATCAAAATCCTCATCAAATTTTCTTGCCATTAAATAATTAACTTTTTCTAATTCGTCACAATCCTCTATTGTAAAAGTTTTAGGGTGATTAATTTGTCCTTTCCAATTAACATATGTTAATTTATCGTAGTATTTGTCTTTAAATCTACTATTCATATAAATCGTTTGAAATATGGATTCATCTGGAACCAAAGAGCCTTTATAATAGTCTATATATTCACCTTTTAATAATATATCATATATTTCTTTAGCACATTCATAGGTCAATGTCCACCATTGACTTCCATAATAGAAATCAACGTTAAGTATATTTTTTCTATCAAGTAGAGTTCCTAAATGTAGTGCAATGTTTATGTATCCCATCTTTAAACATCTTACAAAAAAATTTTTGCTTCTCATCCAATTTGGAAAAAACAATTCATATCTTTTTTTTATAGTATTTTCCCTTTCAAATTTATTTATTTCTATAAAATTTTTCCCTTTATTTTTTTCTAAAAAATTTATAATTTCTTGAGAACTTTTAAGTGGGAAATCTTGTCCACTTATTAACCATATATAATCATATTTTATTTTTGAAGTGAACACACTCTCCATCAAATTAACAGTAGCATCAATCATGGAAATATCTCCCCACTTGACATCAATTCTTTTATCATTTGGTAAAACAAAAATATGATTACTTTTAATGATATCTTCTTCTATTGAACTTTTTTTATCAATATGAAGAAAAAAATCACAATTTTTTGAATCCAACTTCTTTATCATTTTATTTATTTGACCAGCATTTTTATGACATAAAACAATATATGCTATTTTTATGTTTGAATTCATTAACTATTTCTCCTTCTCGCTTATTTTTATATTACATACAATTTCTAAAAAATTTATATACATTATTCCATATTTTTTATAATCCCATGTTAGCATTTATAAAAAAACAAAACAAGTTTCTATATTTACAATGCAATGTAAATTTCGCATATCGGGTAATTACCACCAAAATTTATAATAATTTTTTCAACTCTTGTAGTATAATATGTATGTTTATCTTTTTCACATAATCTTCCTCAATGTTATTAAGTTAAAGTGACATTAAGCATCTTTTACTTTATGTTGGATACTTTAGCTATTTTGTTATTTTCATAGACATATATCATTTTTTTAGAATCAAAAAATTGTTCATTTAAATAATCTAGAAATTTAAGCATTTCCTTTTCATAACTTCGACTTGGTCTGAAACCATAACTATACTCACTAAAACAGTGTTCACATATTGGTTCTATTTTTTTACCGTCACTTGTTGGATAATCGTATCCGTAATAGTTGGTATACTTAGTTTTCTAATACCAGGTTCTAGGTTTATATACATTTTGAGCAAATACACCTCATCTACTTTGTAATGTCAAACATGTATTAGAAACATGCATTTGTTTTGCACTATTTAATCATTCAGAACTTCAGTATACTGTCCATATCCACTATGCCATTTCCTGACTTCTTACTCTTCGTTGTTACTGCTTTGTCGCTAGTGAAATCTCACGAGTTGTACATCTTTCCTCGTTTATCCACTGGATTTACACATTAAGATTACGGTTTTCTTTTGGACTTTATTGCTTTCTCTCTTCCATACCTCACAGTGTGGAACTTGCAAGCCGCTATATGATTCATCGGCAACTATGCTCACGAAAGACTTTCACCTTAGATGCAAAATATGCCCGTCATTTACAAAAAAAGAGATCATAACGATCCCTTACCATAAACAACGCCTTTAATCGTTTTATAAATAATCGTAAAATCTAACCAAATAGACCAATTATGATAATAATAATCATCTAATTTACAACGATAATTAAATTCAACATCACTTCTACCATTAGCTTGCCACATTCCTGTAACACCTGGTTTACATTTAATAATAGAATTGTAATATTGTCCCATATCTTTCTTTTCTCTTGGTAAATAAGGTCTAGGACCAATTAATGACATTTCACCTAATAAAACATTAATAAATTGTGGCCATTCATCTAATGACGTTTTTCTTAAAAACTTTCCTACTGGTGTAATTCTTGGATCATTGACTAGTTTTTTATTTGTCAGATATTCTTCTTTGATTTTTGGATCTTTTTCCATCAGTTCATCTAAGATTTTTTCAGCATCAGGTACCATTGATCTAAATTTATAGATTTTAATCATTTTCCCATTTTTACCAATTCTATCTTGACTAAAAATAATACTATCATGATCTCCGCTTTTGACATATTTATATTTTACAAAAGCAATCAAAGGAATTAACGTTAAACATCCAGCAATTCCTGCACAAATATCAATAAATCTTTTCATAGTATTAGCAAGAGCCGACATTTCATTATTTGCTGTTGCAATCAGTAATTGTCCATCAAAATCCTGAACTTCAGAAGAAAAAGTCATTGTTCCATTAACATCTGGTAAATACTTAACACTTTCAACTTTTCCATAAATATCTGACATCACCTTATCAATTACTTCTTCACTTGCTTCTGGTAAAGCCACAATAATTTGTTCAATTTTTAAAGTTTTAATAGCCTCATCCAATTCTTCATAACTATAAATAAAACTATTTTTAATCACATTTTCCTGTTTAAAATCAAATAACTGATCTGTCCAATTCGCATCCACATAACCTTCTACTTGTGTTAAAGCAAAACGATTGTTATTTGATATTTTACCAAGTCTTGCTGCTTCATATCCTGTTCCAATAACTAATGTTTTTCTAGCAAACTGTTCTCTAAAAGCAATTCGAATATAACGATCTGCCAGTAAACATATAATAAACATCGATGCAACCATAATTGTCAAATGCATTCTTCTTTCATAACCTGTCGATTTTGGTACTAACACAAGTAATGCGATATAAAAACAAAAACTTGATTTAACTAACGCTTTAATTTCATCCCATATTAAACATGTATTTAATGAATAATGTCCATATATAAATAAGAATAGGAAATAAAGTATTCCTGATCCAATGATTAAATCTAAATCCATATGGAAGTATAAACATATAAAGTAATACATTATTACTTCTATTAAAAGTAACATAAAGGGCATTATTTTTCTATTCATCTTTTACACCTCTTATTATGTCCATTATATCGTAATTCGATTATTAATGCTATCTTTTCTCTTTTATAGTATAATAGATATATCAAAACTTTGGAGGGTCAATATGAAGTTTTTTTATGAAGGTATCAATAAATTTATGTATAAACATCCTTTTATAAAATCTTGTGTCTATTTTGCATCAAAATTTTGTCCTTGGATGGTCGCTATATTTTATTCACTCTTTTTATTAAAAATAGTGATAGAATCACAAACTGGTTTTTATCTTTTATTTATTAAACCATTTGTCGTTTTATTAATTACTGTTCTACTTAGAATATTAATTGATAGACCTCGTCCTATTCAAAAGTATGACCTTAAACCTATTGATGATAAAAAAAGAATAGGTCATTCTTTCCCAAGTATTCATACGAGTTTAGCTATTTCTATTGCTTTGACAGTTATTGCTCGAGGACCAAATATGGGATTATTACTCTCAGCACTTGCTATTACAATTACTTGTACAAGACTGCTTACAGGTGTTCACTATTTAACAGATATTCTTGCAAGTATTTTAATTGCCCTTGCTATTTATATGATTTAACGAAATAAGAAAATTATTTCGTTTTTTTATTTTTTAAAAGAAAAAATGATTTTTGTTGTCTATATAAATAATGAAGGGAGAAACTATGGAAACAAAAATCAAACCTAAAAGAATTACCGATTTTAAAAATGATCTTGTATTTAAGTATTTATTATCAAATATGAAAGATGAACAATGTAGGCGTTTATTAAAACTTATCATCGAAGATGTTATGGATATTAAATGTAAGAAAATTAATGTCTTAAATTCAGAGCTTAATCCTCATCATATAAGTGATAAAGATATGATCTTAGATATTCAGGTAATAACAGAAGATGGTGAACTGGTCGATATTGAAATGCAAAACAGTATATTCTCTAAAGAACTCTATCATCGTCTTCAAGCTTATGAAGCTAGAATGATCGATCATCAAGTCAATCGTGGAGATGAAAGATACAGTGACCATCTTCATAAAGTGAATTTGATTACTTTTATTAACGATATTGATAAAGATAATCTTGTATTGATTGACAGTTATGTGCCTAGAAATGAATATGGAAATGTGAGAAAGTTTAACTTAGCAACAAGCTACTTTGTCCAACTTCCATTTATTAAAGTTATTGAAAAAGAAAAAAGACTAGAAAACTTTTCAAGATTAGAAATCTTAATCTACATCTTATATCATGGACTTACCCATGATATAATATCTTTAGATAATGAGGTGGTAACAATCATGAAAGATAAGATGGAACAATTCAATGAAGATGAAGAGCTTGTTTTAGCGGCAGAAAAAAGACAACTTGTTAAAATTCAACATTATCATGAAGGACAAAGAATGCATGAAGAAGGAAAAGCTGAAGGAAAACTAGCAAGTAAAAAAGAAGATACATTAATGCTTTTTAAAAGTAAATTTCCTCAAGAAGATAACGAATTATTAGAAAATCTTACTTTACAACAATATGATCATATATTTAAAGCACTTATTGAAAATAAAGATTTAAAGACAATCAAAAAAATCATTGGAAAATAATCCAATGATTTTTTAATAACACACATAAATATAACGTCCAAATTTCACAAATTCTGTTTTCTTCCTTAAGATACGATTTCTTATTTCAAAACCTGCTTGTTTGATTTCTTGATCCATTTGTTCATAACTTACTAAAACAAGTTTATTACATAATTTTCTAGCACTATTAATAATATCACACTGTTCTTTATAAGTAATCGGTGTATAAAGATTATAAGGAATATCAATAATAGCAATATCATAATGTCCTTGATGCTTATTAATATCATCTTTTGTAATCAACATACCATCAAAACCAAAATGATTAAGATTACATCTTGCTTTCCATGAAATATCCCTTGAAATATCAAATCCTTTGATAGAATACCCTAAAGCTAGTCCTTCTAAAACAACTGTACCCATTCCACAACATGGATCTATCATTGTTTTTGTTTGATCATTTTCTCCAGCAATATTAATCAATGTTCTTGCAAGTCTAATATCTAAAGAATTTGAAAAAGTATTTGGTTTATCATCATATTTTTTCCATGATGGAACACCATGGTGATAATACCCAATAATCCATAAGTCATTCACTTTTGTAAGAGCAATTGTATGCTTTGGTTTGGACATATTCACACTGCCCGCTATAAACCATGAAATATCTTTACATTTATCAAGTGTTTCTTGATAATCTGGATGGCTAATAGGATTTTTTAAATAAATGACTTTAAAATCTTGATAATTATGATTTTGGCGTTTAACTTCCTCTTTTAAGTCATCAAAATTGGAACTTATCGCCCAAATATCTATTTTTCCCTTCATAAAAACACTTATATTGACATCAATATCTTTATTTGTAATAAAACATTGTTGATATTCTTCATGAAAAAGATATTTAAATTCTAATGCACATAAATCATATTCTTCTGGTGGATAATTAAATAAATAAAAGTATTGTTTCATATTTTTCTTACCTCTAGTGTCCTATTTTAACAACACATCTTCATTTTGGCTACTGAAATAATCATAAATATGATATATTGTCTCTAGGAGGCTATTATGAACTATTTAAAAAACTTAAAAGAACAGTTTACTTTTGATCAACTGTTACTTATATTTACATGTTTTAGTTTTACTTTTCCTTTTTATATATTAGGACCTATTTTATTGATTGAATTTATTTATTTGTTAGTATCAAAAAAAGCAATCATTGCCTTAAAACAAACACCACAAATTAAATTTCTCTATTTGTTTGTTTTAATCTCTTTAAGCATCTCCATTATTCATAAAAATATTTTAGGAGCACTTGCAACACTAGGAATATTTATTGCTATTATTTTAATGGTTTATTATCGAAAACATATTAATCAATCGACCTTTGAATTTATTATTGATATGTTGATTGTGTTATCTATTCTTTGGGCAATATATGGAATTTATGAACAATTTCAAATTTATCATCGTTTAGGTGTTGATCATTTTACCTTTAAAGTTTATGCAAAACGTGAAAATCGTTTAAATAGTGTTTTCTACAATGCCAACTATTATGCGATGATGATTGAATTTATTGCTGTATGTACTGTATATAAATTCTTTACTGTTAAAAACAATCTAAAAAGAAGTACTTTTTATGTTATTGTTGGTTTTTTAAACTTATTTATGCTTTATATGACAGGATGCCGTGCTGGTTATGTAGCAATTGCCGGAGCTATTTGTTTATTTCTTATTTTTAATAAGAACTATAAATTATGTGTTTTGATAGCTCTTGGATGTTTAGGAATTGCAGGTTTCTTTGTTTTAAATCCTGATAAATTCCCTAGAATAGAATATTTGATTTCAAATTTAGATGTTAGAATTCAAATTTGGAGTTGTGCTATTCAAGGTATCAAAGCTTCTCCACTACTAGGACAAGGACCACTTACTTATATGATGATTTTAGATAAATATAATGGACATTTAACACAACATGCTCATAGTGTTTATTTAGATCCTTTACTTTCATTTGGAATTATTGGACTCGCATGTCTTGTTCCTTATATTTATGATAACTGTAAACGTCTTTATAAAGTAAAAGAGCATTATTCTTATATTGCTCTTGTTATGGGATTTATAGGTGTATTATTAATTCATGGTATTTTAGATTATACGATTTTTTGGATACACACTGGTTTATTCTTCTTATTTGTATTATCTAGTTTTGAAATGTTTGAAACAAATCGTAATTAGCGATTTGTTTTTATTTTTGATATGTTTTATAGATTGTTGCTACTACAAATAAAAGAATAGATAACTCTAAATATTCTATATTAAATACATGTTTATAGACCCAATCAACAATCATAAAAAGCATTGGTATTCCTACCCAAACAATTGTTTTAATTAATTGATTTCTTTTAACATCCATCTTGATCACCTCTTAACAAAATACTACTCCTTTTTATGTTAAGAAAATATCAAGCAAGTGTAAAAAAAAGAACTTCTTTCGAAGTTCTATGCTCTTGTATTCATTGTATTTTGTTTTAATGAATTGACACATTCCATTTGATGTTTTGTATTTTCTTTTAATTCTTTTTGCATTCCTTCTAATGTCATATGTTCTACTTCTTTTGCTTCAGATTTCTTTCCACATACTTTTTCAAATGCTTCTTTTGCATCTTGTTGTAATGTGTTTCTCATTTGATTTCTTTGTTCTAATTTCATTTCTGATTCTTTGATTTCTCCTGCAACGGATTCAAAGATTTCTTCTTTTGTTAATTCTTTTCTTGCTTCATTTTCATGTTTTACATCTTGACTATTTTTAAAATACTTTCTTAAAGATTCTTTTGCTTCTGCGTTAATTTCATTGATACTCATAATATTTATTCCTCTCTTTCCTAAGACACCTGTAGCTTATACTTTTTTAGATTCTTTGAAAAGAGTATTGTATACAATTTTAATTACATTAACAAATTATTAACTTTGTAAGAGCTTTATTTGTTAATGAGATTTACAATAGGTAAAAGAAATGATTGAAGCAATAACACAAATAACAGCTAAAAATAAATAAGCATAAAGCATTGAATAGTGACTGACAATACTGCCACAAATCATTGGAAAAGCACTCATTCCAAAAGCGTAAACCGCTTAAAAAAAGCCCAGAGCTGTTGATTTAGAAGCTTGAGGAACATATTTCATAGCTTCACTTGTAAGATGATGGAACTTCTTATCAAGAAAAAAGGAATTCCCTTAGCTATTTATTCAGACAAACATACTATCTATAAAAGTTCTGAAGGTAATATAACATCATTTGGTGTTATGATGGATAAACTTAGCATTGAAATGATTTTCGCAAATACATCTCAAGCTAAAGGATTAATAGAACGATATAATAGTACCGCTCAAAGAAGATTGCCCAATGACATTGTCAGGTTCAACATAAAAGATTATGATCAGTTAAATATATGGTTCAATGACTTTTACATAAAATATCTGAATGAAAAATTTGCACATCTTCCAGTTGATCCTGTTTATGAATTTGTAGAACTAACAGAAAACTACGATTTGAATTTGGTATTTACTATTTCAAATACAAGAAAAATAGTTGAAGGCAATATGTTTTCCTATAACGGATATTGTTATGTCCCATATGATAAAAATGGAAAAATAGTGAAAACAAAAACTTCAACAGAGATCACAGTTTTATATTTTGTGCTAGAAAATAAAGTAAGAATGAAATATATTGAGATTATTTATGACTGTACATTGATAGGTACAAACCATAAAAACAGACAAGTATTAATAAATGTTAAATAATCTCATTCAAGAAATGGACAAAAAAACAAAGGGTTCACACTAATAGAACCCTTCTTCATTTTTGGTAACATTTTCGCTGAACGTTAACATCACTTATGATAAGTTTCTCTCCGCATGATTTTGAATGCTCGATAGACTTGTTCAACTAAGATAAGCTTCATTAATTGATGTGGAAAAGTCATTTTAGAGAAACATAAACGATAATCTGCTCTTTGTAATAAAGATTTTCCTAAACCTAAAGAACCTCCAATCACAAAAGTAATCGTACTCTTTCCTTTAATCATACATTCTTCAATATGTTTAGAAAAAGCTACACTATCAATTTCTTTTCCATGTAGATCTAAAACGATAACATATTCATCATCTTTAATTTTAGAAACAATTTTATCTGCTTCTTTATCTTTGATGATATTTTCTACATTTTCACTTGCATTATCAGGAATTGGTTCATCTGGTACTTCAACCATTTCCACTTTACAGTAAGCATTTAATCTTTTGACATATTCATTGATTCCATTAACAAGATATTTTTCTTTAAGCTTACCAATTGTTAAGATTCTAATTTTCATAATGTCCTCCAGAAACAATTTCTTTTTGATCTGCGATCTTTATATTATCAAAATATATATGTTCTTCGTCAAAAACTTTTTGATATGTATCCAATGCCATTTCTTTTGTATTAGCTTCTTGTGATAAATGGGCCAAACAAATTTCTTTTGTATTTTCACCAATCACCTGCGCCATAACATGTGCACTATATTCATTATTAAGATGGCCCTTATCTCCAAAAATACGATTTTTTAAAAATAAAGGTCTTCTTGTATTCATTAACATCTCAATATCATGATTACTTTCAAAAATATAGTAATCTAAATTTTTTATATATTCCATATTCTTTTGTGAAACATAACCTGTATCTGTCATATAGAGAATTGTTTCATCTTTTCCTTTGATTACAAACCCTAAAGGGGATGTTGCATCATGTGATAAAGGTAATGGTGTAATTATATAATGATCTAATTGTATATTTTGATAATTTTCTAATTCATGACTTTCATCTATACCAGGGATGCATCCTTTTCCACAATAAACAATACTTTGATCAAAGATACCAATATTTTTATTATGGTCAATATGATCATGTGTTAATAAAACATGATGAATATCACTTTCATGAAATCCTAATTGATTAAGTTTTGTATAAAGTTGTCTTTTACTAATTCCACAATCAATTAAAAGTCCGTTTCCTTGATCATAAATGAAAATACTGTTTCCTTTAGAACCACTTGCTAAGACATGATATTTCATTTTTTCCTCCAAAACAAAAATGAGTACCAAGTACTCATTTTCTTATTTAAGTCCGTATTTTTTGTTGAATTTTTCAACACGTCCATCAGCACTAGCAAATCTTTGTTTTCCAGTATAGAATGGATGACAGTTAGAACAAGTATCAACACGTACTTCATCTAATACTGAACCACTTTCAAATTCTGCTCCACATGATGTACAAACTACTTTTACTTTTTTGTAATTTGGATGAATTCCTTTTTTCATTGTTATTTCTCCTTCCGCCTTGTAGATTTCTCACTACAAAGTAAGTTGCTATGATATATTAACATTAAATTATGTTGTTTTCAAGCCCTTTTTTATAATTTTAATCATCAACTTTGATTCTTCTAATAACAGCACCTAAAGTAATTAATTTTTGATCGATATTCGCATATCCTCTATCTATATGATATACATTGCTAATTTCTGTAATTCCATCAGCGATTAACCCTGCTATTAACAATGCTGCTCCACATCTTAAATCTGTTGCTTCTACTTTTGCTCCTTTTAATGGTGTTTTTCCATTTATATAACACATTGATTCATCTAATTCTATATTTGCGCCCATCTTATTAAGTTGTTCACAATGTCTAAATCTCTCTGGATAAATTGTTTCTATTACTTGTGATTGTCCGTTTGCTTGTGTAAGCAGTGCTGTTAATGGCTGTTGTAGATCTGTTGCAAAACCTGGATATACCTGTGTTCTGACATCGACTGCATTAAAGTTCTTGTTATCACCATAAACAATAATACTATCACCAACATTTTCCATTTTAACACCCATTTCTTTCAATTTTGAAATAAGTGATTCCAAATGTTGTGGAATGATATTTTGAATAATAACTCTTTCTCCTGCAGCTGCTGCCATAATTAAGAATGTCCCTGCTTCAATACGATCTGGAATGATTTCATGAGTACATCCTTTTAGATGTTCTACTCCTTCAATCGTAATCGTATCAGTACCAGCACCTCTAATTTTAGCTCCCATTTTTGTAAGTAAGTTTACTACATCAATGATTTCTGGTTCTTTTGCTGCATTTTCAATAACTGTTTTTCCTTCAGCTTTTACTGCTGCTAACAAGATATTGATTGTTGCTCCTACTGAAGCAAAATCTAAATATATTTTTGCACCTACTAAACGATCTGCTGTAATTACATGCGCACCATCAACAAATTCTACTTTGGCACCTAGTGCTTCAAATCCTTTAATATGTAAATCTATCGGACGTGGTCCTAAAAAGCATCCTCCTGGTGCTTTCATCACAACTTTTTTACATTTTCCAAGTAATGCTCCCATTAAATAATATGATGCTCTTAACTTATCAACGGCATCTGACACTAATGGAACATTTTCCATACGAGAGGGATCAACAATTAAACTATCATGACTTCTTAATACTGTACAATTAAGTTCTTCTAATAAAACTGCTAAAGCGTCCACATCGCTGATTTCTGGTACACCATAAATCGTTACAGGACTATCCGCTAAAATAATTGCTGGAATAAGTGCTACAGTCGCATTTTTTGCACCCGAGATTTCTACTGTACCATTTAATTTATGTCCGCCTTCAATCGCAATAATTTCACTCATGACTTTACCCCTTTTCTTCTATCTATATTCCCTAATACTATATTATAAATTCATTAAAAAAACAACTTAATAAAGAGATTTCACATAAACAAAAAAAGCCCGAAGGCTTTTTTTATTTGATTAAGCTTTACCGATACAACCAAATACTTCCATTCTATCTTTAACACATTGTTTGATAGCTTCTGCACCTGGTGCTAATAATTTACGAGGATCATATCCTTTTCCTTCTAAATCTTTTCCAGCTTCAATGTATTTACGTGTAGCTTCTTGGAAATATAATTGACATTCAGTGTTTACGTTTACTTTAGATACTCCTAAAGTGATTGCTTTTTTGATCATTTCATCAGGAATTCCTGAACCACCATGTAATACTAATGGTAATTTTCCAGTTTCAGCTTGGATTGCATCTAATGCATCAAAGTCTAATCCTTCCCAGTTTGCTGGGTATTTACCATGAATATTTCCGATACCTGCAGCTAAGAAATCTACTCCTAAGTCTGCGATTGATCTACATTCTTTTGGATCAGCTACTTCACCTTTACCGATGACACCATCTTCTTCTCCACCGATTGATCCAACTTCTGCTTCTACTGAAACACCTTTTGAATGACATAATTCAACGATTTCTTTTGTTTTTTCGATGTTTTCTTCGATTCCATAATGAGAACCATCAAACATGATTGAAGAGAAACCTGCATCTAAAGCAGCTTTAGCTCCTTCGTATGAACCATGATCTAAGTGTAAAGCTACTGGTACAGTGATATTTAATGCTTCTACCATTGCTTTAACCATTGCTGCAACTGTTGTATATCCAGTCATATATTTAGCAGCACCTTCTGAAACACCTAAGATTACTGGCGCTTTTAATTCTTCTGCAGTTAATAATACTGATTTAGTCCATTCTAAGTTGTTGATATTGAATTGACCTACTGCATAATGTCCTTCTTTAGCTTTCTTTAACATTTCTGTTGCTGATACTAATCCCATAACAAATCTCCTTTTCTTTTTTTCGGTTATATAATACTATCTTTTATTTAGAATTTCCATAGTTTTTATCATAAAAACCTTATTTTCCAAAAGCTTTTAATAATCTTTGACAAGCATCTTCTAAAACACTTCTTGGAATTGCAAGATTAAATCTTTCAAAACCTTCTCCACCTGTTCCAAAGATATATCCTTCATCTAACCATAAACCGGCTTTTTCTAACATTGTTTTTTCTAATTCATCTTTATTTAAACCACATTCTCTAAAATCAACCCATCCTAAATATAAACCTTCTGGTTTAACTAAATGAATATGAGGTAAATTTTCTTTTAAGAATTCATCGAAATAAGTAAAGTTATCATAAACATATTCCAACATTTCATCTACCCATAATTCACATTCATTATAGGCTGTCATACAAGCAATAATACCTAAGAAGTTTGGTTCATTAACCCCATAACGATTCATTGTTTCTTGATAAACTTTTCTTAATTTTTCATTCGCAATAATAATATTAGATGTTTGTAGTCCTGCTAAGTTAAATGTTTTTGATGGAGCAGTTAAAACAACAGAGAATTCTTTATAACTTTCATCTACATTATAGAAAGGAATATGTACATGATCTCCATAAACAAAATCTTCATGAATTTCATCAACAATGACTAAAACATCATGTTTTTTACAAATTTCCCCAATTTGTTTTAATTCATCTTCTTTCCATACTTTTCCAATTGGGTTATACGGATTACATAAAATAAACATTTTAACATCATTTTCTACAATCGCTTTTTCAAAAGCATCATAATCCATTTCATAAAAACCATCTTTATAAACCATTTGATTTTCAATAATTCTACGATGATTTAATTCAATTGAAAAATCAAATGGATAATATACAGGCTTATTAATAATAATGGCATCATTTTCCTTTGTATAAGCATTTACACATAATTTAATAGCTGTTACCACACCTGGTGTTGGGATGATCCATTCTTTATCGACATGAAAATCATGTCTTCTTTTCATCCAAGAAATAACCGCATCAAAATACTCATCTGGCGCAAATGAATACCCATAAACGCCTTGTTTAATTCTTTTAACTAAAGCATTTTCAATTTCCTTTGGTGATTTAAAATCCATATCTGCAACCCACATAGGTAACACATCTTTAGGTTTATTATTTGCTTCAATCGTATCCCATTTAGCACAATTTGTTCCTTTTCTATCTACAACTTCATCAAAATCAAACATACTTTTCTCTCCTATAACACTTCTTTATCTTTAAATTCATCTTTTGAAAAATGCATTAAAGTCATTCCTAAAGCCATGGAAAGATTCAATGAATCTATATAATGACTATGAGGAATAAAAATAGATTTTCCATAATCTAGATATTCATCAGGTAAACCACTACTTTCATTACCAAAAACAAGTGAATGATACCCTTTTTTTGATTCAACCTTATGAATATTCGTTGCTCCTTTTAACATCAATGTATAAATATCATGACTTGGAAATCTTTTTAAATAATCTTCAAAACTATCAAAATACTCAATATTCAAATGAAACATCGCTCCCATCGAAGCTCTTAAAACACGAGGATCAAAAACATCGACACCTGGCCGAATTATTGCTAGATTATAATAATTGAATCCTAACATCGTTCTCATAATTGTCCCCATATTTCCCATATCTCCAGGATTTACTAAAACAACATGATTTCCTTCTTGTAAAGTCATTTCATATTTTTTAATGATTGCTATCGCAAAACAATTATCTTTTTTTGATAATTTTTGAATTGTATTATCACTTTCAATCAATTCAATATGTTTTTCTCTACAAATTTCATCAATAATAGGAATACCTTTATTCTTATAAGAATTACTTTTTATATATACTCTTAAAACAAGATCAGGTCGATTTTTTAATAACTCAATCGTTTCAAAAACTCCTAAAGTATAGGTATAATCAAAATCCTTCTTATATGCTTTAATCTTCATCTAATAAACCTTCTACTCTCTTTGTTTCTTCTTCTACACTTTCTTTTAAAGAAAGAAAATGTCTTTCTTCAAAATTAGCCCCTTGATGAATCAAATCAATCAATTCATCATACTTACGACAAGCCAATTTCAATTGTGAATATTTGATGGTCACATCTAATTCATTTCCGGCATCAGCTGTAATTTTATTTACTTCATGATATACTTCTTTAAACTTAGCATCTAAGTCTACTTTTTGTTTCTTTCTAAAAAACATCAAGCATTCCTCCCTTGCCCTTAATAGTATCACAAATTCATCATAAATTCAGTTAATTTTTAGATTGTCTTTTGTTATAATACATTCGAGGTGATACTATGAAATTATTAGCTTGTCCCAAATGTCATCAACAACTTCATTTAGAAAACAAAACACTAAAATGTGAAAATAATCACTGTTATGACATTTCTAAAAGAGGATATATCAATTTGTTATTAAACCCTGATAAAGCTACCAATAATCCAGGAGATAGTAAAGAATCTCTTGTCGCAAGAAAAGCATACTTAAATAAAGGCTATTATGATCCTATTTTAAATCAAGTCATTACTTGTATTGATGAATTCAAATATCAAGATGATTTAAGTATTTTAGATTTAGGATGTGGAGAAGGATATTATACTCAAGGTTTAAAAAAACATTTTGAAAACAGTGATATCTATGGTTTAGATATTTCCAAGATTGCTATTGATATGGCAACACGTTATCGTAAAGATGTTACTTGGCTTGTAGGAAATTCTAAAAATATTCCTATTCTATATCATAGTTTAGATTTTATCTGTGCTTTATTTACAGTAGTAAATCAAGATGAATTAAAAAGAGCACTTAAAGAAGATGGTTATATTATTCATGTTACTGCTAATAATCAACATTTAATTGAAATTAAAGAATTGATTTATGATGAAATTAAAGTAAAAAGTGATAAGTATATTCGTTTAGATTTTAATCAAGTGAAAAGTTATGACTTTAAAGAAAAAGTTCATATTTCTAATCGTGAAGATGCTTTAAATCTTTTAATGATGACACCACACTATTATCATATTAAAAAAGAAAAACGTGGCGTTTTAGATACTTTACAAGGTTTAGATATCACAATTGATATCAAAGTAACAGTTTATGCACTATCATAAAGAAAAGAATCATTTAGTAATAGAAATTGATGAAAGAATTCAAGGAATGACACTTCTTGAATTCTTTCATTATCTGCATCTTTCTAAAAAAACAATTCACTTACTTCGTCAAAATAAAGACTATACTTTAAATAATACTTATGTTGATTATCAAATCATTTTAAAAGATAAAGATATTCTTTCAATTAAAGCCTACGAACAAGGAAGAGACTTTGTTGAACAAGAAAGTTCCTTAGATATCATCTATGAAGATGACTTGCTTTGTATTGTTAATAAACCAAGCAACCTCATTATTCATCCTGATGATAAAAGTAAAAAAGATACTCTTTGTAATTATGTCAGTTATTACTACCAACAAACTCATCAAGATTTACCAATTCGTTATCTCCATCGTTTAGATAGAGATACGACCGGTTTGGTGATGTTTTGTAAATGTGCTCTTTTACAACCTTACTTTGATGCCTTGATTGCATCCAAAGAAATCAAGAAAACCTATCTTGCCATCATTCAAGGACATTTACCTAAAAGAAAAATGACTATTGATTTACCTATTGGTCAAGATCGTCATAGTAAAAATAAAATGTGTATTTCTAAAACAGGTAAAGATGCTTTAACACATTTTAAAGAAGTCAAAACGAAAGGTAATTACACACTCGTAAAATGTCAAATTGAAACAGGTAGAAAACATCAAATTCGTGTTCATTTAAATCATTTACATCATCCTATTGTTGGTGATTTCCTTTATGGAAAAGCTTCTTCTAAAATTAAAAGAATGGCTTTGCATGCTTATTGCTTAGAATTCATTCATCCTTTAAGTAATCAACCAATGATGATTGAATGCCCTCTTCCATTCGATATGGAAAAGATATTAAAATAAGTAAAAAGAACAATGTAACGTTGATAAACATTGTTCTTTTTTCATAGAAAATAATTATTATGCATTATTTTTTCTTTTTATTTTTCTTGTTCTTTTTTTCTTTTCTTTTTACTGGCTTTTCATCTTCTCCAACAACTCTTGTCTTCGCAAGATAATCATGAATACTTCTTTGAGAAGCAGTGCTTAAAACAAAAACTCCTGAAATCATCGTAATAACCATTCCAATTAATTTTAAGTAATAATCAAAATAAAAACCAGTTGCAAGTGTAAGCATTTGTCTTAAATAATTAGTTACAACAATTGCTGAACCTTCTAATAAAAACAAACCAATACCTTGTCTAATAATTAACGTTTTTAAACTCACATCACTGTAATCATCATTATTTACAATTTTTATTTTTAACCAACGTTTTCCAAGTGTTTGCCCTGGATATTTCTTATAAGGAATATAAATATAGTAAATAAAGGCTACAACAATACATAATATACCTGCAAGATAAGACCAATATGTTGGAAAACCTAAGCTAGGAAAAACATAAAGATCACTAAACATATCTGATCTACCAGTAATTCCACCATAAAATAAGACAGCAGGAAAACCACTAATAATACCGCCAACTGCCCAATCAATAGCATAAGCTATCAAACGTTTACTCACTGGAACTTTTACTGGATTTCTATCTAACCATTTTGTATGTTTAGTCCACAGTAATTGTATTTTAATTAGTAAATAATGCATAATATGTCCTCCTATTTTGAATATAAAGCGTCCATTGCTATTTTAAATCGACGTAATCCTTCTTTTAATTTAGATTGTGGGCATCCTATATTCATTCTTAAATATTTAGGACCACCATAAATTTCACCTTTCATAATACCAATTCCACCAACATTGACTAAAGCATCTTGAATTTCTTCGGTAGTATAAGGTACATCCCTTGCATCAATCCAAGCTAAATAAGTACCATCAGGTATTTTAAATTTAAAATCAGGTAATTCTTTCTTTATAAACTCCTCTACAATTTTCATATTTTCTTTAATATAATCATTAAGTTGATCAATATAATCATCGCATTGTGTATAACCTATCATTGTAGCATACATTCCAAAAATACTTACAGAATTTAAAAAATCTTTTCTTCTAGTATGCATTAAGAATTTTTCTCTTATTTTTTCATTAGGTACCATCAAATATGATCCAATTAACCCAGGTGTATTAAATGTTTTACTAGATGAAGCTGCTGTATAAAGTTCATCATATTCATGAATATATGATAATAAAGGAATATGTTTTCTATCCCTTAATTGAATATCCATATGAATTTCATCAGAAATTATTTTTACTTGATATTTTTTGCATATTTTTATAATTTGATCCATTTCTTCTTTTGTCCAAATTCTTCCTGTTGGATTATGTGGTGAACAAAGTAATAATAATTGACATTCTTGTGCTTGTTTTTCAAAAAGATCAAAATCTATTTCAAAGGATCCATCTTTTGATATTAAACGATTAGCCACTAATTGTCTATCATTATCTTGAATAACTGTATAAAATGAATCATACATAGGTTCAAATGTTAATACTTTATCATGAGGTTGACTTAATAAACGAATCAATAAAGAAACTGAATACATGACTGTTGGACTATATAAAATCCAATCTTCTTCAATATGTGTATGATGTCTTCTTTCAAAATATCCTGTAATAGAAGATTTAAAATCATGATGATTCCATCTTGTATAACCATAAATTTGATGTTTTGCAACTTCAAAGATTTTTTCAGTAATTGGTTTAGGAATAATAAAATCTGTATCAGATATTGAAAATGGTATTAAATCCTTTTTATTAAAACGATCTTGTATATAATCCCATTGTGTACAATAAGTACCTAAACGATTATGAACCTCATTAAAATCATACTTCATTTATTTATCCTCCAAAATAATATAATCCTTTGTTGTTTTATTTAATGGTACACCTACACCATCAATAATAACAACATCATCTTCAATACGAACACCACCAACACCAGGAACATAAACACCTGGTTCACAAGACATCATCATATGTTCTTGTAAAACTGTTTCACTCTTTGAATTTAAAGTTGGTCCTTCACCATCTTCACCAATTCCTAATCCATGTCCTAAACCATGATTAAAATATTCACCATAACCTGCAGCTTCAATCACATCTCTAGCTGCTTTATCAACATCTTTTCCCTTAGTTCCTGCTTTAATAGCACTAAGACCAGCGAGTTGCGCTTTTAAAACAACATCATAGATTTCTTTAATTTTTGGATCAGGTTCACCAATAAAACACATACGTGTCATATCTGATTGATAATTTTGATATTGAATACCAAAATCAATCATAATAGGTTCATGTGCTTTTACTTTTCTTGAAGTTGGACGCCCATGTGGTAAAGCTGTTCTTTCACCTGTTGCTACTATTGTATCAAAAGACATTTGTTGTGCACCAGCAGCTATTGAATAATATTGCACTAAAGCACTAATTTCATATTCACTCATTCCTACATGAATGTGATCAATTACTTTTTGATAAATTTCATCAGTAATTGCAATTGATTTTTTCATAGCTTCAATTTCTTCATCTTCTTTAACAATACGAAGATGAGCAATTTCTTGATCCAATAAAAGAACTTCTATCCCTAATTTTTCTATTTCTTGATATTCCTTAACTAATACTTGATACGCTTCTACCCCTAGCGTTTTACAATTTTCTTTTTTTAATATTTCTTCTACTGTCCCTAAATAATTACGTCCCGTTAAATGTGGATTATGTAATATAATTTCTAAATCATGTTCTTTTTCTTTGGCTTCTGTAATATAACGCCCATCTACAATTAAATAGCCATGTTCTTTTGTAATCAATACTTGACAACCACTACCAGTCATAGTATTCATCCATTTTTTTACTGTTTTACTTTTAATTAATAAAGCATCTATATCTTTTTCATCTAAAAATTCTTGTATTTTATTTATTCTTTTTGCCATTTTTAATCCTCCTACAAATAAAGGCAAGTCGAAACTTGCCTATTAATTAGAAGTCTAAGTCTAAATCGTCTAAGATAGCTGCATCTTCTGCACTGATAGCATTAGTTTCTTCTTCTTTATTACCATAAGTCTTTTCATATGATTTAACAAATGGATACCATATCAAAATAGATAGTATTAATTGTACTGCATTAACAACTATAGACATAGGATCCATATTCGTTAAGAATCCTTCTAGGAATACACCTACATATGGTGGTGTAAAGGTTGAACATTTCATAATACCTAAATACATCGCCCATCCACCTAATGAACCAATAATACCACCACAAATAACAAATGGAATAAAGAACATTGGATTTAATACGATTGGCGCACCAAATAGAATTGGTTCATTAATTCCAAATAATGCTGGAATAAATGATAATCTACCAACTTGTTTTAAAGCTTTATTCTTACTCATTAAGCACCAGAATACACAACCAATAGTAACACCACTACCTGTAAAGTTACCAAATGCTGATTCAGGTCCAGGAGCATAGAAGTGAGTTGCTACATGACCAGCTTGAACAGCAGCAATATTTTCTGCTAAGAATTGAGTCGAAATCGGGCTTGTAATTGGGCTTAATACTGATGGATGAATACCAAAGAAGAATATTAGAGCTTGTAACATTTTTAAGAAAGTATAAGCAATTGGATTATCCATAGATCCTACTAATGGTGCAAAGATTGCTGTAAAGATTAATGGTGGCATTGTATTTAATACATTGACACAAACAATACGTACAATTAAGAAAAATCCAATAATGATTACTGAAATAGGAATCATTTCAAAAGAACGAGATACGAAATCAGGTACTGTATCTGGCATCTTGATTGTAAAGTTTTTCTTTTTACACCAACGGAATAATTCAACAGCGATAAATCCCGCAAACATTGCACAGAATAAACCTTTTGGCCCTAAATATGTTTTAGAGATTCCACCATCTTCTGTAAATTCAACAACTAACATTAAGAATGATACTAATCCCATCGTTACACATCCAGGAATATCCAACTTATAAGAGTTAGCTAATTGATATGCAATGATTACAGTTACATAAACTGACATTAAAGCCATACCTACATTATAAGGAATATAGATAATATCCAAATTCGTTAAGATCCATTGAGAAATTACATGTTTTTCTCCAATCATATTTGGAATTGCTTCTGGGATCAAACAAAAACTACCGATAATTAACAATGGTGTCATTGCAACCATTGCTTTTTTAACAGCGCTTAAATGAACTTCTTTATCCATTTTATCAGCAAGCGGTGCTAAATACTTTTTCATAAAGTTCTCAAATTTTGAGTACATCGTTTTTTCCTCCCCATAAAATTATTTTTTTAAATCTGCTTTTCTACGCGCAATTAACGCTTGTTTCATGACAGTTGCCCCATCCATTTTTCCATATGTTTCTTGATCAACAATGACATAAGGAATCTTACGAGGTTCGATGATAGGTTTTACTGCATCTAATTTATGTGCAACTTGTGGTCCTAAAACTAAAACATCACAATTGTCTGCTTCAGATTGTAGAATATCAATTGGAATAGCGATAAAATCAAAATCAGCATCATTTAATTTTGCACTGTTATGTACTGTATCTTTCATACTATTCATAAGCATTGTTGTAGAAAGTCCACCTGCACAGCATAATACAATTCTCATTATTTACCCTCCTTTGCTTCAAATACATTTATTAGTTCTTCAATTAGATCTCTTGCTAATTGAGAAGTCATATAATGGTCTTGTGCATGAACCATTAATAACCCAACTTCTGGCTTATTTCCAGAGCCTGACATTTCGGCTTGAATAAGCTTTGTTTGAACAGTGTGAGCTTGTAAATCAGCTTCTTTAGCTTGTTCTAATATCTTTCTTGCTTCATCATATTCACCTGTTTTTACTTTCTTCAATGCTTCAAAAGCTAAAGATTTGCTTTGTCCAGCTGAAGAAATTAATCCTACAATAATTTGTTCCGTTTCTGTCATTTGTTTATCCTCCAATAAAATTAATAAAATTTTGATAATCTTGATATGTCAAATGATCTATTAAGCAGTTAACTAATTGTGTCAAACTTTCTAAATCATCACTATGAACAAATGAATAAGATCCATGACAATATCTAAGTGGTATTCCTAAAACAAGTGCCAAACGTCCACCTTTTTCTAAGTGTGCATTTCCAGCATCTGTTCCTCCTCCACCGAACATATCGCTTTGATAAGGTATTCTATGTTTACTAGCTAATTCTTTAACATATTTAATCAATTTTTTATTTGGTGAAAGAGTTTTGTCATAATGAACAATCATTGGTCCTTTACCAATTAAACGATGATTCGTATAGTTTTTAACAAGTTCTGGATTATTCGCAACATCAAGTGCAAAAACAATATCAGGATCAATAAGATGAGTCGCTGTTTTACCACCTCTTACACCAACTTCTTCACTACTTGTTCCTACAAAATAAATATCATTTTCAACATCTCCATGAATTCTTTTCATCGCTTCTATCATGACATAGCATCCTGTTCGATCGTCCATTGCCTTGCCAGCAATCACTTTATCTTGAATCTGTCTTGCTTCACTAGCAAAACAAACCATGTCACCAACATCAATTCCTAAAGCTTTTACTTCATCTGCACTATCAACTCCAATATCAACGTACATTTCTTTAACGTTACCGTTGCTATCTTTAGTCACATTTAATAAGCCTTCCACTTTTTTACCATCTTGCGTCGTAATTCTAACCATTTGCATTTCTTTGCTTTTATTTAAAACTGAACCTAAAGCTACTAAATATACAAAACCAATATCAGAAATATGTCTTACCATAAAACCTACTTCATCTATATGAGCACAAAACATGATTTTTAAAGGATTTGGTGAAGTCCCTTTTTTATGAAAAATAATGCTTCCTAAACGATCACTAAAAACTTCATCACTATATTTTGCTAATTCTCGATAGAGAATCGATCTTACTTCATCTTCTACTGATGCTACACTATCAGCATTACTCAATTCTTTTAACAATTCACTATTCATTATTTCCACCTCCTATTTCTTTCATTAAACTCATCATTTCTTCAAAAGAATCAACCTTCGTTAACATTTCAACATAATTACTCTTTTGCATTAAACGATATAACTTTTTAGTTATTACTTTATATATTTCAACTTGATCTTTCTTTAAACAAATCATAAAAACTATTTTTATTTCTTTGCCATTTTGTACAAATGGTTTCTTTAAAATAGCTACAGAAATCATATTTTTAAGTGCGTCTGTTTCAAGTGGATGGGGTATACAAACTCCATTTGTATAAATAGTACTTACATACGATTCACGTTCAAAAATCAAATCAGTATAGCCTTTTTTACCATAACCTTTTTCCTCTAATTCTTGTCCCATCATCCGAATAATATTTTCATAACTATCTGCTTCTATAAATTTGAAAAAATCTTTAGAAAAGAATGAATAATACATAGGATTATCTTGAACCAAAGTATAAGGATCATATTCTTCACATTGTAAAATTTGTTTAATTTTAACTAAATCCTTATCATCAAGAAGTTCTTTGATATAAATAATTGGTGCTTTAATTTCTTCAGATAAAGGCATGATTGTAAAAATTAAATCAGGTTGAAATATTTTCAATTCATCTTGTTGTAAAAATGAAAATGTCTGTACTTTTGCTTGAGGAAATAATGACTCAATCTGTATCTTGATCATATAAGCACTTCCTCCACCAGATGAACAAACAATTCCAATACGATTATAAGATAACAATTTACCTTGTTTTTCCTTTTCCATATGTGATGCAAAATGCATCGCTACAAAACCAATTTCATCAAATGTCACTTCAACGTTGTATTTTTCATGTAACATGCTACAAAATTGAAGAGCGATATTAAACATCATTGGGTATGTAATATTTAGCTCATTGGCTAATGGATTTTGATATGAAATTTTATTATGTAATCTATCTATTAATAATGAAACATGTGCTAACAACATTTTCTTAAAGTCTTCATCTTCAAGAAATTTCGTATCATATTTTTCATCTATTTGTTTTATAAATTCTTCAATGTCTTCTTTTAAATAATTTGTAAAAGAAGATATTGAACCTATTTCTCTTTTTATATTTTTTTGTAAAACTTTTAAAATCTCTTCTATGCTTTTTTTACTTAATCCTATAGCATATTTCTTCTCTAATATTCCAACTAAGAATTCAACAATTCGATTGATTTCATCATTTTTATCAAAAATAAATTCTTCTTTTTGTTCATCTTGTCTATATGCAATATAAACAACGATTTTTAAATACTCGATCACATTTAAAAGTTCATTATAGTTAATTTTTAATCCTTCTTTATTCAACTGTCTAATTAACTTTTGTTCAATATCATTAAATTCTTCAACGATATCATTCACTGCTGTTTGAATAAAAACATTTTGATTTAAATATTCTTCAACTAAGTACTTTTTAAAATATGTCAATTCATAACGTAACAAAATACCATAATGTGTTTTTCTTTCTAATTCAAAATGATAACTCTTTGCTAGATTTTCAACATCTTTCATATCATGCTTTACAACTGTCTTAGATACTTGAAAAGTATCAGCAATGTTATCCATTGAAATATATCCAGTTTGAATAGCAAGATAAGCTAAAATTTGTGCTGGTCTTTCTTTAACCTGAAAATAGATACCTTCATTTAAGCTTTCCATAAAATCTTTAAACAATTCTTCATTTGTTATTTCTAAGAGATATCCAGAACCTCTTTTGTTATGAAATGTAAAACCTTTTCGAGGAGAAATACGCATTAAGTATGATAAGTCATTTTGAATCGTTCTTTTTGAAACATCATACTTTTGAACAAAGTAATCTAGTGAGAGATATATATTTGAATTTATAAAATCTTTCATAATTAGATACATTCTCATTGGTATTTCCACCTTTCTCTATCTTTATTATATCAAAATCATATTTCACAAAAAGGAAACCTTCTACATTTAAAAATGCAATAATTTTCCTAATGTTATCTAAAAAAAGATATTAAAAATAATTTTAACATCTCCTCATTTAAAAACTCAAATATTACACAATTTGAAAACAAAAAAAGATCTACCAACTGTTAGACCTCTATACTATTTAGTCAAAGTATGTGATTTTTAAATCTTTAAAGAATGCTTCTGTTCCAATATCTACAAAGAAACCAATATTTCCTCTCATAGATTTACCATGAATCATTTGATCCACTACCAATAATGGTTGAAGATCATCATTTAAATAGAAAATTGCTTTTTCATCTTCAATCACAGCTTTTAAACTGATCCATTCATTTAAATCAATATCTACTTGATTTTCATATTTTGTAATACCATGTTCTCTAAAATAGGCAAATGTATAGGTTGGATAAGAAAAATATTGACAACCATGCTGCTTTCTTACTGAATCATCACATTGTCTACCATTTGTTGGTCTTACATAAAATGATTCAAACTTTGTATCATCTTCATTAATACGATAAGCAATACCAATAAACCCTCTGGCAAAATCAGGAGCATCTTTTAATAAACGACTTAACATCTTCACTTCAATAATTCCATTATGAAATGATGAATCAACTAATTTAGCGTATGTATTTTCATCATATTCATTAATTTTTCCACTTTTAACAACTCTTAAAACCTTTTCATTATCAATCACTTCATTTGAAATATGTGTATAATTTTCTTTCCAATTTTCTTTATTAATCATTTCTTATCCTTCCTTTCACTAACATCATAAAGTAGCTTTTTTATTTGGTAAAGTAGGCACTTTTTTGTAACCTCGATTTAGCACTTAATTGATTTAAGTGCTAAAAAGTTCACATTAAGTTAACATATAAGACTATAATACAAATTAGCACAAGGATATGGTGAGTGCTAAAGGAGTGAATAGTATGATTAAACCATTGCATAAATTTGTATTAATAAAAAAAGAAAAAAAAGAAAATAAGACAGCAAGTGGAATTGTTTTATCAACAGAAAAGAAAGAAGTTCCTTCGATTGCAAATGTCATTGCCGTTGGTGATGAATGTACTTCATCATTAAAAGAAAATGATCGTGTAATTTATAAAGAATATTCAGGAACTAAGGTAACTGTAGACGATCAAGATTATATTGTTATTGATGAAAAAGATATTATTGCTAAGTTTGAATAAGGGGGCAGATATTTATGAGTAAAGAAGTAAGATTTTCAAATGATGCACGTCAATCAATGTTAAAAGGTGTGAATGTTTTAGCGGATGCAGTTAGTGTAACATTAGGTCCTAAAGGACGTAATGTGGTCTTAGATAAAGGTTATGGTTCTCCATTAATTACAAATGATGGTGTAAGTATCGCTAAGGAAATAGAACTTGAAGATAAATTTGAAAATATGGGTGCTAAACTTGTATATGAAGTAGCTAATAAAACTAATGATGTAGCAGGTGATGGTACAACCACAGCAACTATTCTTGCTCGAAATATAATCGTGAATGGATTGAAAGCTGTAGATAAAGGAGCTAATCCTGTTTTAATGCGTGAAGGTATTGAAAAAGCAGGCAAAGAAGTTGCTGATGTTGTTTTGAAAAATTCACATAAAGTAGAAACAAGTCAAGATATTGCTTCAGTAGCGACTATTTCAGCTGGTAATGAAGAAATTGGTCAATTGATTGCTTCAGCAATGGATAAAGTTGGTAAAAATGGAATTATCAATGTTGATGAATCTAATAGTTTTGACAACGTCTTAGAAATCAATGAAGGTATGCAATATGATAAAGGATATGTTTCTCCTTATATGGTCACAGATCATGATAAAATGACTGTTGAAATGGAAAATCCTTATATCTTTATTACAAATCATAAAATCAATAATTTACAAGAAATTCTTCCAATTCTTGAACAAATCGTTCAAAGTAATAAACCATTATTATTAATTGCTGATGATTATGAAAACGAAGTTATTTCAACCCTTGTTTTAAATAAACTAAGAGGAACATTCAATGTTGTCGCAACAAAAGCTCCTGGATTTGGAGATAACCAAAAAGAATTATTACAAGATATTGCTGCTTTAACTGGTAGTACCTTTATTAATAAAGATATTTCTATGGAATTAAAAGATGTTACTCTTGATCAATTAGGAACAATTAAAAAAGTAATCGTTACAAAAAATCATACAACAATGATTGCTGGTAATAATCCATCAGATAGTTTAAAACAACGTATTGAAAGTATTGAAAATCAATTAGCGAAAACAACTTCTTCTTATGATAAAAAACAATTAAAAGAACGTTTAGGTAAATTATCAAATGGTGTCGCTACTATTAAAGTAGGAGCAACAACTGAAAGTGAACTTAAAGAAAAGAAATTACGTATTGAAGATGCTTTAAACGCCACTAAAGCCGCTGTTGAAGAAGGTATTGTTATTGGTGGTGGTGCTGCTTTAGTAGAAGCATATAAAGAAGTTAAACCTCAATTAAAATCTGATAATGTAGATGTTCAAAAAGGTATTCATATTGTCATGGAAGCCTTATTTGCTCCAATTCAACAAATTGCTGAAAATGCTGGATATAATGCAGAAGACATTGTTGAAAATCAAAAAACTGCACAAAAGAATTATGGTTTTGATGCTAAAAATGGACAATGGGTCGATATGTTTGAAAAAGGAATCATTGATCCAACTAAAGTCACTCGTAGCGCATTATTAAATGCATGTAGTATTGCTTCATTATTCATTACAACCGAAGCAGGTATTGCCGATGCAAAAGATACTTCTAAAAACGAAGTTCCAACTCCTGCAATGTATTAATAGATAAGAAAAGTGATTCTTGTTTTAAATGAGAATCACTTTTTTCTTAGTATATTATGATATAACTTTATCCATTACTCTTTCTTTTCTTTAAATCTTCCTGATATGACAAAATGTATTTGTTCTGCAATCTTAAATTCTATTTTAAAATGATCATCTTCTTGCCCATAATATAAATCCACAATACTCTCTGGAGCAATTTCTTTTTGATAGTGCATTGTCATTTCTCCAATAAAATATTTTTCTAATACGTTTTGAGGAAGAAGATCCATGACCCATTCAAGATATCTTGCATTATTCATATGCTTATTTAAATCAATATCACTATACATGACTTCTCTTGTTTGAACTTTTTGAGTCTCTATATCTAAAAGCGGCTCGTATTTTTCTACAAAACTCGAATATTCTTCACATTCAGGAATTGTAATTCCTACTTTTTGTGGTCTGACAATTCTTCTTTTTTCAATATCTATTAATGTCCAAATAGAATAAATGCCTCCTACAACTTCATCATTAATTTTTAAATCATAGGTTCTAAAATATTGAATTTTTCTTTCCCCTTTAGCACGGGTAGAAACTATCAGTTCCTCTCCTACTAATAGTGGTCTTTTTAATTTAACTGTTTGTTTAACTAATACCCAACCATATTTTCCATTAAAACTTTCCTTCCACAAACCTATTTCCATCGCATTTTTAGTTGCAAGATTAGAAAGCTTTGATAATAAATCCGCATATTTATATTCACCATAATAATCGGCGTTTTGGTATTCTATTTCATATCGTTCAAATGTTTCACTGTTTTTCATTTTTTTTCTCCAAAATGTTTATTTTTTATTAAATTAATAATAATATATTTATAATCAAAAGGAAAGGCTGGAAAATATATGAAAAAAATAAATAAGAAAAAAATATTCTTTGTTTCAATCACTTTCTTAATAACACTATGTTTACTTTTTTATTTTATATTTTCTTATTATTCTACTCCTATCCAACCTAGAACAATACATAAAAAAAATAAAAAAAACACATCCTACCCTACTGTTTCCTTTGTTGCAGTAGGAGACAATATTATCCATGAAAATGTTTATCAATATGCCTTAAAACAAGGAAATAATACAACTTATAATTTTAAACCTTGTTATCAAAATATAAAAAAATATATTTCTGATCATGATTTAGCTTATATTAATCAAGAAACTTTGATTGCTGGTGATTCTTATGGAATTAAAGGTTATCCTAATTTTAATTCTCCTGAATCTTTAATTGATGATCTACAAGATACAGGATTTAATATGGCTTCTAGTGCTACAAATCATTCCATGGATCTAGGAAAAAATGCTTTGATATCATCTGCACATATTTGGAAACAACATTCCGATATTCTCTTTTCTGGACTATATGAAAATCAAGAAGACCGGCAAACAATAAGAGTCATTGAAAAAAACGGAATTCGTTTTAGTCTTTTAGCTTATACTTTTGGTGTTAATGAAACAACCAACTATAAATCTATTCAAAAACAATTAAAAACGTATCCTTATATATTAGGACAATTAGATAAGGAACAAATTAAAGAAGATGTAAACAACGCTAAAGCTCAAAGTGATGTAGTTATTGTAGCTGTTCATTGGGGTAAAGAAGGACATAGTGAATTATCTGATTTACAACAAGAATATGCTCACTATTTTGCTGATTTAGGTGTTGATGTTGTAATTGGAAATCATCCTCATTTAATTCAACCTATTGAAAAAATCAATCATACACTTGTTATTTATTCTTTAGGTAATTTTTTAAGTACGATGAAAGATGTTTATAATCAGTTAGAAGGAATGGTATGTTTTGATTTTGTTAAAAAAGAAGATGAAATCAGTATTGAAAATATTCAATATGTTCCTCTTGTCAATCATTATAATGATAATGTTGTAACTATTTATTCACTTAAAGAGTATACTTCTACTCTTGCTAGTCAACATAGTATTTTAAAAGATCAAGCTAATATCATTAAAGAATTCAAAAATTATGTTAAACAAATGATTAGTAATGATGATATTGATATAGAAATGTGAGGTTTATATGAAGAAAAGAATAAGTCTATTAATATTAATAATCTGTATGGTTGGTAGTATCGTTTTTTTCTTTCCTAAAGAGAATACTCAGGAAGTAAAAACGGTAAAAAAGAAACAAACACCTGAAATAAGTTTTTATCATCAAGAATATAAAGAAAGATATGATACCTACCAAAAAGCACACCAAGATTTAAGTAAAAAAGAAGTTATTACACTTGTAAATATGAATCGTGATTTTGATTTTTATGGAAAAATTATCAAACAAGAACATCCTAATGATTTAAATACAATTGTTAATAAATATTATCAATTAGATGAAACCTATGAACCGAGTGATCTTGTTGAAATAAATACAAACGCAGGTACTTATGGAAGTTCTTATAGTAAACATACTGCTAGAAAAGTGATTTATGATGATTTTCAAGCTTTAAAACAAGCTTGTATAAATAAAGGTTTTGAACTGTATGTGACTTCAGGCTATCGTTCAACAGCCTGGCAAAAAGAAATTTATAATCATATGGTAGAAACTTATAGTGTAGAAAGAGCAGATGAAACTTGTTCACGTCCTGGTCATAGTGAACATACAACGGGGTTAGGCTTAGATATTGCTTTAGATCAATATAAATATGAAGAAGTTGAAAATCACCCTCAATATTCTTGGTTTTTAAGCCAACTAAGTAATTATGGTTTTATCTTACGTTATCCAAAAGATAAAGAGGAACTAACAGGGTATAGTTATGAAGCTTGGCACATTCGTTATGTAGGAAAAGATCTAGCCCAAAAAATAGAAAAAAGTGGTCTAACTTTTGATGAATATTATGCTAGAAACTATTAGAAGATAGCAAAGCTATCTTCTATGTTTCCAATATTCAGTTACAGGAACTTTAGGATTGCTTTCATCCCAAGGCATCTCATGTCTTTCAAAATAACCAATGACGTGTTTATTAGAATCTCTAACAGGTACAAAGAATTCTCTTCCACCTGTTTTAGTATTATAAGTTTCAAACATTTCATCTTCACCAGCATCGGCTCTTTTTAAAAATTCTTCAATTTTAACTTTAGAGTTTTCACTATGACAATTAAATAAACTTTGATTGATTTTTACACGCCCACCATATCTTTCTTTAGCTGTTTTATTCATATAGCGCACAATATGTTGTCGATCAACAAAAACAATTTCATAACTATAAGCATCTAAAATGCTTTCTAATATTTCTTTTGTTATTTCCATGGTATTTCCTCTTTCTTAATTTACCCACATTATAACATAAAGTCTGATTGTCTTTATTTTTTAACTATACTATTTTTGTTTTTTCTTGTATAATAATAAGGTAATTATTTAAAGGAGCGTCTTTTATGGGAGATTTAAAATATTTATTACCTATTTTAGTAGCTGTTATTTTAGTGTGGATTACTTATCTTGTCATTAATTTCGTAGCTACAATTATTAAAACAAAGAAGAAAGATGATACCATGGTTTGTGGTTTAAACATGCAAGGAAAAATATTCTATGCAATCATTATTGTTATTTATTTAGTAATGCTTGTTTATTGTATTTATTACATGATTACGCATTTATTAAGTGGAGATGTTGATAGTGTTTATTTACCATTAAATGCTTTAACAATTTATTCTTTTGTTTTCTATTTAATGATTCAATGGATTATTTTCTTTGGACAAAAACAAGTTTTAATTGGTCGTGTTTTATTTGATTATAGAAAAATTAAAAGAGTGACTTATCCAAAGAAAACAAAATTACGTTTTACTTATGGACAAAAGACATTAGAAACATATATTCGCTTCATCGATGATTCTATTCTTAAAAAATCATTACAAAGATCAAGATAAAAAGCAATTTCGGTTGAAATTGCTTTTTTATTGGACTGGAATCCAAATTGTATGATAATTAAAATATTCGTCTTCAGGTTTCCACATTGAAACCACTTGAGAAATCACATCTCCTGCAAGTTGGAGATTATTTTTTTCCATATAATCAAAGGCGGGCTGTAAAACCTCATATGTCAGTATTTGACTCGAACGAGAAGGAACGCACATATAAAGACATAACTGTTCAGGATAGTAATGAACATATTCACTTTCCTTAATATCAAGTACTCCCGCAAATTCTTCCTCTACCCCTATTCCATAGTAGAATTCCTTATTTTCATTTTCAATATGTTCTTTAGGAAAAAGCGCCGTAGAAAAAACAAATGGTATTTTTTGACAAAATTCTTTAAGTTCTTCACGTTCTTCTTTCTTTAAATCTATCGTATAACATTTTTGTGTATCAATACGATAGATTCCTGGTCTTTTTTGTAAAGTAAAGTTTAAGTTTTCACTTCGACTAATCAACTTTCTATTCGTACGCAATCTTTTCAATAAATTCATTTGATAAATAATATTCTTTTGAATGATTTGTTCTTGTTCTTCTAATAAATCATCAATTTCTTCTAAAGACTTACTTTGGAGTATTCCCGCTGTTTCTTCAATTGATAATCCAAAGCCAAGATAACAGCGTGCACGAATCAGCATATGAAGATCCCAAGTTGTATAATAGCGATATCCTGTTTCTTGATCATGGATGGGCGCAATGATTCCTTTTCTTTCATAATAACGAATTGTTTCAGCTGTAATTCCTAGTATTTTAGCAAGTTCTCCTATTGTATAAGTATTGTACATAATCCCCCAACCTTCAAATTGTTTTAAAGTTTTCACCAAATTATAACATATTTTCCTCTTTTTTGACCTTATTTGACACTTTTTTACCCCCTTGACTCTCAAATCGTTTGAGAGTTTAAAATGACTTTGTTAAAAAAATAACATGTGATGTTAAATAAATAACAAAGGGAGAGAAAAATTATGGAAGAAAAAAAAGTTGTTCTTATTACAGGTGGAGCAATGGGACAAGGTCGTGCTCATGCCTACAAATATGCTGAAAACGGATTTAATGTTGTTTTAGCTGATATGTTAGATCCATCTCACGAAGCATTTAAAGAAACAATTGCTAGTTGTGAAGCTAAAGGAGCAAAAGTTTTAGCTAAAAAAGCAAACATTACTTCTACTGAAGATATGGAAGCATTATTTGCTTCAGCATGGGAAACATTTGGTCGTTTAGATGTTGTGATTGCTAATGCTGGTGTTATTAACTTCGGTTATACTTGGGAATTAACTGATGAACAAGTTGAAAAAGTAATGGATATTAACTTAATTGGTACTTGGCGTACTGATAAATATGCTGCTCAATATATGTTAAAACAAGGATTTGGTCGTATTATTAATATTTCATCAACTTCTGGTTTATATGGTACTCCTCAATTAGCTACTTATTGTATGAGTAAATGGGGTATTTTAGGATTAACTAAAACTCTTGCTAAAGAAGTGGGTTCTAAAGGAATTATTGTTAATGCTTTATGCCCTACTAAAGTTAAAACTCCAATGTGTGAAACAATGGATTATGTTAAATTCATTAATGATTTAACTGGTAAAGATTTCAAATCTGTTGAAGAAATGTATGCAGGAGTTCCATTCCTTGAAGTAGAAGATATCGCTAGTATGGTTTACTGGTTAGGAACTAGTAGAGAAGCTGGTAAATTTAATGGACAAGGTGTACCACTTGATTTAGGTACTTTACAATAATAAAGGGAGAAAAGAGAATATGAAAATTACAAAAGCAACACGTTGGCGTGTTTTTGCAGGAGTTTGGATTCAAAGTTTATTCACTTCTGCCACTGCCTTCTTTAGTTTATTCTGTTTGCCATTTTGTAATCAATTTGGATGGAGTAATTCAGATTTTTCAATGGCATACACAATTTATATGTTTATCTACTGTGCAGTAGGTTTCCTTGGTGGTATTTTAGCTGAAAAATTACAACCAAGAGTCGCAATTTATATTGGTTTAGTTTTATTTGCTGGAGGATGGATCTTAACTGGTTTTGCTTCATCTATTCCATTCTTATATATTGCTTATGGTGTCATTGCTGGTGCTGGTGCTGGAACAATTTATCCTGCATGTTTACCAACAGCATTAAAATGGTTCCCAGATAAAAGTGGTTCTATCTCTGGTTTAGTTCAAGCTGGAGCTGCTTGTGGACCTTTCATTATGTCACCTATCGCTCAAATGTTAATTGATAACTTTGGAGCACCAATGGCTTGTAAAATTTTAGGTGTTGTATTCTTAATCGGTGTTGGAGCTGTTGCTTGGATGATCGTTCCTTGTCCTGATGGATGGACTCCTGAAGGTTGGGTACCAAGTGCACAACAAAGCAAAGAATTACATACAAAAGATTATAATATTCCTCAAATGGTTAAAACTCCAATCTTCTGGGTATTATTAGTAATGTTTATTTTCGCTAATGCTGCTGGAACAATGATGGTTTCTGCAACATCACCAATTGCTCAAACTCAAATTGGTTTATCAGCGATGGATGCAGCTTTATGTGTAAGTTTAATGACTTTATTTAATATGTTTGGTCGTTTATCATTTGGTGTTATTTATGATAAGTTAAAAGGATGGAATTCTTTAATTCTTGTCTTGATTTTAAATGGTATTTCAATGCTTATGTTAACAGTAGCTCATTCATTTGCATACTTTGTCGCTTGTATTGCTTTAGTTGGTTTCTCATTTGGTGGATTACTTGTTGTTTTCGCACCAATGGTTAAAACAATCTTTGGTTCTAAATATTATAATAGAAACTATGGTTTGATCTTTATTGGTTATGGTATTGGGGCTTTCGTTGGTCCTAAGATTTCCGCAAGTTTCTTTGATGCTACAGGATCTTATGTGATGGGATTCATTGGTTCAGCTATTCTTGCTGCAGTTGCTGTTTTATTAGTCGTTGTGGCTAAAAAACTTGCTAACAAAATGTTAAATGCTTAATTTTAAGGGGTGAAAAATTTCACCCCTTTATTTTATACTTTCCTTTACCTTCTTTAATCATTTTTCCTTCATCACAAAGTTTCTTTAAGATTCTTTGTAATTGTCTTCGACTACAATGAAGATAATTTGTGGCTTCTTCAATGCTTTTTAATGAACCATAACAATAATATTTCAAATAATATAAAAAACGTTCTTCAACACTTTGATAAACAAATTGATTGGTTGATGATTGTTTTAATTTAGAAGCGATTGAATTTAAAAGTGTATGTAGAAATTTTATATCTTGATTAAGCTTTTCTTTATTATCTTTTAAAGATAGCGCCAACGTTTTGACCTTTGTTTTTGCTTCCGCAAAAAACATCGGATTTAAATCATCAACAAATTCCATATCACCTAAAATACATAATTCTTCGCTTTGAGAAACTACAGTTTGTCTTCCCTCTTGATCAATAAAAGAAATTAATAACGTTCCTTTTAATACAAATTGAATATATTGTGTTTTTTCTAAAGGATTGATTATTGTTTCATCTTCTTCATATTCAATCACTATAAATTCATATTCCTTAGAAAAATAATTGTCTATTTTATATTCTTCTTTTACTTTATTTATTAAATTTTTATCATAGATCTTTTTCATACCTCTATTGTGACATATGTCACAATAAATGACAAATCATTTTGTTATACTTTCCTAGAAAGAGAGATATTTATATGAATAATAATGATTTATTTGAAAAAGCGCCTATATCTAAAGCATACTTTAAACTTGCTTTACCCGTTGTATTAAGCATGGTTATTTCTTTAGTCTATAATATGGTTGATACATTTTTTGTAGCACAGACACAAAATACAAATCTTGTTGCTGGTGTTTCTTTATGTGCGCCTATTTTTACTTTAATGATAGCTTTAGGAGATATTTTTGGTATTGGAGGTAGCTCTGTTATTTCTCGTTTATTTGGGCAAAAACAAGATGAAGAAGGAAAGAACGTCAGTGGTTTTTGTTTCTATGGAGCTATTGTTTGTGGTATCTTAGTTTCTCTTATTATGATGATTGCTAGAAAACCAATTTTAACAATTCTTGGAACAAATCAAGCAACACTTCCTTATGCCAACCAATATTATACTTATATGGCTTTAGGAGCAACTTTAATTATCGTTTCCTTGACTCCTAGTAATCTCATGAGAACAGAAGGATTAGCTACAGAATCCATGATTGGAACAATTACTGGTTCAATTATCAATATGGTTTTAGATCCTATTTTTATTCTCTATTTAAACATGGAAGCTGGTGGTGCAGCTATCGCAACCATTATTGGTTATTTTGCATCTGACCTTGTTTTTATTTATCTTACTTTAAAGAAAAGTAAGAAATTATCAATTTCTTTAAAACATACACATATTACTAAAAATGAAGTCATTTCTATTTTTACAATTGGTATTCCCGCCTCTATTACAAATTTAATGTCTAGCTTTGCGATGGCGATGACAAACAATTATTTAGTTGCTTATGGAAATGACAAAGTAGCGGCTATAGGAATTGTTTTAAAAATCAATATGATTGTTTTACTTGTCATGATTGGTTTTGCTTTTGGTGCACAACCTTTACTTGGATATAATTATGGTGCACATAATACTAAACGTTTAAAAGAAATTATTAAGTTTGATTTATTTGTAGAAATTACTTTTGCAGTTATTACATCTATTATCTTAGCTTTATTTACACCATCATTTATTAAAATATTTATGAATGATCCTTCTATTATTCAAGCTGGAACATTGATGTTAAGATTTTTGCTTTTATCTTCTCCTTGTGTAGGGATTATTCTTGTCTTTACAACTTTATTTCAATCAGAAGGAAAAGCACTTCCTGCATTATTGCTTTCAATAGGTAGACAAGGTATTGTTTTTGCAATTTGTCTTCTTCTTTTATCAAATATTTTTGGATATTATGGTATTATTAGTAGTCAAATGATTGCGGATATTATCACTGCAATCATTGCACTTATTTTATATAAAATATATAAATAACAAAAAGATGTCTTGTACTATATAAGACATCTCTTTATTTTAAAATACTTATAATCTTTTCAATTTGATTTTTTGTAAGTACTTGATTCCTTCTTAAATGTAAAATATCATCTATTTCACTTTTATCATTAACAGTATATTCGCTTTCTACTGGACTATTCATGTTTACAAATAAAACATAACCTTCTATCCATAAATCAACACCATAATACTTCAAATATTCCTTTAACAAATATATTTCTCTTTTTAGTTGTTTAATAGGATTTCTTACTTCTTTTATATATTCTTTGTTTCCTCTACTTATTTTATACTTATTCCAATATTGATCATCTTCATTTCCCACAAGTTTACCACTAAAATTCTTTACTTCAAAAATAAAAACACCATTATTGTTAATAACAACATAATCTAATTCTGTATTTCTTCCATGTATTGATATATTCACATTATTCAATAACAAATCATTTTCATTTAAATAATGATTTAATATCTTCTTTGCTTGTAATTCTCCTTCTTTCCCTGCAATTCTTTTTTGATCTTCACCATTTGATAAACTTAAAAGTAAAAATATGAATAATATAATTACAAAAAAGATAATCACTATTATCTGCATTATGTATCACCTCTTATCCATTATAACAAAAAGAGAAGAACCAAATCTTCTCTCTTTTACTTTCTAACGAACACATTTTTTCATTACAATCATATAAATTCCTAATAAACTTATACCTAGTAAAACCATTGGCACAATACTATTTGTATTATCTCCTGTTGTTACAGCTTTTTTACTTTCTACTTTTATTTCTTCTTTCTTTGTTTCAGTTTTCACATTTTCTAACTTAGCAATCTTTTCTGTTTCTAACACTTCTTTACATACTGTACATTCTTTATGTTTTGATCCTTCTTTAGCTACTGTTGATTGTTGATCAATAATCCAATCACTTGATATATGTTCTCCTCTAGAATCCTTATCTTCATAATATTTATTGATTGTTTTTGATGTTTTTCCACATCTTGAACATACATACCAATATGTATCGTGTTCCTTACAATTAGTTGCTTTTTCTCTTAAAAATTGTGGATTCTTAACTTCTATATAAGCATGTCCTAAATGAGTACCTGTTGCTGCAAATGCTTCTGTACCTTTTGCTCCACAAATACAACTCTTATAATATCTAGCAGGTGTCATACAAGTAGCTGGAGTCGCTAAATATTCACTACTTTCAACTTCTTGATCATACACATGATTTCCTTTATCTGAAACTTCATTACATCCTGGAACTGTGCATGAATGCCAATGATTATTAGAATCTTTATGCCAATCTTTAGATAATACATGATTTCCTACTTCTGCAGATTCATAATACTTATCTTGTGCATTTTCATCATCTTTAGCACTTACATCACATCTTGAACATGCATACCAATATACATCATGTTCTTGACAGTTACTTCCTTGAGATTTTAAGTATTTTGAATCTTTTATTTGTTTTGTATATTCATGTCCTAATTTTGTATCTTTATCTTCAAATGTTTCTGTAGTACTTACTTGACCACAAGCACAGCTTTTATAATAGATAGCATTTGTTGTACATGTTGCTTTGTCTTTTAAAGTACTTACTCCATTGACTTCTTTTAATTTTTGATCAAAAGTATGTTCTTCCCAAACTGCTTTAATTTCCTTATTTTGATCATCTTTAGTAAATACTCTTTTATCTCCTACTTTATAAACAGTATTGTCTACTTGCCAGCCTTTAAAATGTTTTCCATTTGGAGCAACATATTCACATTTTGGGAAAGTAAATTCCTTATCTAATTCAACAGTTGGATTAGTCATTGTTCCTGTTCCACCATTAGAACCATATTTGATTTTTAATTGGAATACTAATGCATCAATTGCATCATTGATGGCTTTTGCCATAGCATCTACTTCATCTTGTTCTGTTATATTTTTACTACGTACAACTGTTTTAATAGCATCTTCTACCTTTGAAAAATCTTTATAGTTATCTTTATTAAGTTTATTTGCTTTTTCAATAGCTTTATCTACTTCTGTATAATCTGCAGCTTTATATTTTAATTGATTAATTGCTTTATTAATAGCATCTGCATAGCCTTTAACTGTATCTTGTTGTGTAATATCTAAGTCATATTTTACATCTTTTAATGTATCTTCTAATGCTTGTACTGTTTCATCTGTATACAGAGTTAGATCACTTGGTATTCTTTTCTTTGCTTCAGTTACTTCTGTATAATCTGCGCCAGCATATGTCATACTTAATAATTTATTTAAAACACTATTAAATATTGCTTTAGCCTCATTTGAGCTTTTAGCTCCCATATAATAAGCACTATTTTCTGCTCTAGTTCCTAAGTTTTTATAACTTTGGGCATCTGAGTAATTACTAGAAACTCCATGCATATAAGCATTAAACTTTTCTGCATTTGACCAACTACCACTTCCTACATGTCCAGTAATAGATGGATCAGTTAAAGAAAACATTCCAAATGTATAAACTTCTGCATCTTTTTTTATTTCCTTTGATGTTGTAATAGCTTTATTAGCGACATCATCATCAAAATCACTCAAAGTCGTCGGCTGACCATCCGTTACAAAAAAGACAATTCTTTTAGCATATTTTCTACTTTCATCATTTTTACTTTGTTCAATTTGTTTTAGCGCTAATTCCATTGCAAAATCTGAACGTGTTGCCCCTGCAGGACTAATGCTATTTACAACATCTTCTAACTTTGCTTTATTGTCATTTGTGGCAGTAAAGAAATCATTCATAATTTGCGTATAATTATATCTATATCTATTTTCAGTATAGGTATCATTCCCTACTTTATCTGATTTATCTCCAGCAAATTTAATAATAGAAATTCTACTTTGATATTTTTCATCACTCTGTTTTGAATTATTTTCAGCAAAGCTCTCAATAAATTGATTAATTGAATCTTTTAAAATTGTAATCCTTTTAGTAGTATCAGTTGAAGTTATAGGATCTTCCATACTCCCTGAAACATCTAAAACCAAGACAATATCAAGTGGTATATTATTCTTTTGATTAGCCGCAAATACATTGACTGGCATTTGTGCAAAGAACATCATTAATGTCAGTATACATGCTATCACTTTCTTATATATTTTCATTTTCCCTATCCCCTTTCTTTGAATATTATTCATTTCCTCCTATGCTTTTATTTTACTTTTTCTAATTGTTATTTTTTTGTAATTGGCGCGAAATGTCGTTTTTAGGGTGTGAAATGTATATAAGAAGTGTTTTTATTTTGATAAAATAGTATTAGGTGATGTATATGAATATAGCAATATGTGATGATGATCTTTTATATATGAATCAAGTTAAAGAAATGATAGAAAAATGGGGAAAGGAACATCATGAAGATGTTTCTATTTATCTTTTTAATCATGGGGATGCTTTAATTAATAGTTATCAAAAAAGTCATATAGAAGTTATTTTATTAGATATTATGATGCCTTTATTAAATGGTATGGAAACAGCTCATGAAATTAGAAAAAATGATTCTGTCGTTAAAATTATTTTTTTAACCTCTTCTCCTGAATTTGCCTTGGAATCTTATGATGTTAAAGCAAGTGGATATCTTTTAAAACCTACAACTTATGAAAAACTCTGCTCTCTTTTAAATGATTGTAAACAAGCATTTCATTATGAACCTGAATCTATTATTGTTAAAACAGATAAAGGATATCGTAAAATTTATTATCATTTGATTGAATGTGTTGAAGCACAAAATAAAAAAGTTTTATTTTGTTTAAATGATGGTGAATGTCTAGAAGTTTTAGATACTTTTGTTCATTGTAGTAATGAATTAACTACAAATGATGCATTTTATAAATGTCATCGAAGTTACTTAGTTCATATGCCTGCTATTGATCATTTTAATTCTATAGAAATTGAAACAAAAACACACAAGAAAGTTCCCATCGCAAGAAGTTATGCTAAATCTTTTAAAGAAGCTTATTTTGAATATATGTTTAAAGAAGGTGATTAACATATGATTTATACTATTTTAGAATCTATTCGTTATACTTTAACTTTATTATTCGGTATCTTTGTTTCTGCACTATTTCTAGATATTAGAATCAATAAAAAGAATGTCATTTGTCTTTTTCTATTCTTTTATACTGATTTAGTATTACAAGGTATTTTCTATTTTACTAAAGATTTATCGGCTGTTATTTCTTTATATCCTTTTATTACCCATTTACCACTTTTATTGTTTTTTGTTTTAATTTTCAAAAAACGATTATTTCCAAGTTTAATTGCTATAACAAGTGCTTATTTATGTTGTCAAATAAGTAACTGGACAACAATCTTTGTTTCCTCTTTTATTAAGAATATAGATAATATAACCTATTCTTTAACACTCATTATTTCTTTTGTTTTCATTATTAAATTTGTTTATTTACCTATTTCTCAATTATTAAAAAAACAATCACATGAACTTATTTCTTTTGGTATCATTCCAATGTTCTATTATATATTTGATTATCTTTCTACCGTTTATACAAAGCTTCTTTATATTGGAAATAAAACAACTGTAGAATTTACACCATTTCTTTTATGTATCTGTTATTTTGTATTCTGTACCGTTTATTTTAAACAATATGAAGAAAAGCAAAAAATAGAAACGACCAATAAGGTTATTTATATGAAACAAGCACAATCAAAAAAAGAAATGAAGCTGATGGAAGAAAATGAAAAAAAGATTATTTTAATGAGACATGATATGCGTCATTTTTTAAACAATATACTAAACGATCTTAAAAATAATCAAAATGAACATGCTATCGAATATATTCATACTTTATTTGATGCCATCGATCAAACTGTAAGAAAGAAATATTGTTTAAATGATACTGTTAATATGATTATGACATCTTATGAAAATAGAATGAAAGATGAAAATATTGATTTTCATTATCATTTAGATATTCCTCAACAATTGTCTATTAGTGATATCGATTTAACTTCTATTCTATCTAATGGTTTAGAAAATGCTTTTAAAGCTGTTATGTTATTAGAAAATGAACGTTTTATAGAATTAAATATGCAAGAAAAATGTGGTAAGTTACTAATATCTATTGAAAATAATTACTTAAATGAACCTATTTTTGTAGATGGTATTCCTATATCTAAAGAAAAAGGTCATGGCTTTGGAACTCAAAGTATTGCTTATACAGTTGAAAAGCTCCATGGAAATTGTCAATTTTCTACTCATCAACACCATTTTAAATTAAGAGTTGTTATTTAAAAAGGATTACAGGTTAAACACCTTGTAATCCTTTTACATCTTGATCAGTAATTCTTTTACCATCTTCAATTTTATTAATAACATTAATAATACCATTCAAAGATTTTTTATTAGGTTTCATTGTATAACATTTCTTACCTTTCATAGAATATGTTTTATATGAGATTTCTGGATCTCCCGTAAGTTGAACATTGTACATTTTCCATTTAGACATATCATCTAATTGCATTTGAACAAGTGATTTTATATCTTCAGATGACATATTAGTTTCAAAACATCCTTCTACTGCTTGTAAAATATTTGAATAGTTTGTAATGATTTTAGGAGAAACAGCTTTATTGATCATGGCTTTAAGTAATCTTTGTTGGTTTCTTCCTCGATCAAAATCACCACTTGGCAAAGCATATCTTTCTCTTACAAAACATAAAGCTTTATCTCCATCCATTTCATTAATTCCTTTATTAATATGATAATGCCCATGTAATGTTGTAAATTCATAAGGTGAATCAATTGTTACTCCACCCAAGGCATCAATGATATTAGTAATTCCACTAAAGTTTGTCTTAGCATAATAATTCACTTTTAAATCCAAGAAATCTTCTATAGAAGAAATTGTCTCGTTAATACCATACATAGCTGAATGCGTTAATTTATCCATTTTTCCATTTTTATGCAAGGTAATTTGTGTATCTCTAGGAATAGATACAATTAATATTTGTTTTTGAATTGGGGAAACACAGACAGCAAGATTAACATCAGCTCTTGAAATTGCTGAAACTGTCCCATAAGTATCTATTCCTGTCATATAAACAATAAATGGATTTTTAGTCACATTTGTTTCTTGTGTCACAGAATTTAATTTTTCTTGAATTTCTACTTTATATAAACTCTTTAGATTTTCATCAATGCCTTCATGATTTGCTTCTAATAAAGCCATATAAGCATTATCAGCAACAATAACATCAATGTCTCCATCCATGATAGCATCTCCTAATAAAGAATAATCTTTATAATCTTTTGTCTGAAAATCTTTATTTGCTTTATTTTCTATTTTAGCAATTGCTGATGTAATATTCTTTGAGCCTTTTTCACTAGCAATTCCAATTTCTGTATTATCTTTTACATCTCTTAAACTTTTAATAGCACTCTCTTTTTTCACATACATACAAATAACTCTTGTTTGTGTAAAAGAACCTGTAATATTAGATAAAAAATTATTTCCTTTAAAAGCCATTACCGAAACAAATCCTAAAGCAACGCTAAGTATTAAAGATAATATCTTTCCAAAAATCAATCTAGCATATTTATTTTCTCGCTTTTTCTTTTTAATCCCTGATTTAATAAGCAATGAACTTAACATCCATAACAAAAAAATAATACCACATAAAATCAAATAATATTTCATTGGTAACATCTTTAATATATAAATACATCCTAAAAAAATGATAGAAACGATAAATTGTATTAATAATAAAATACGTCTAGAAAACAACTTAGACATAAAACTTCTTTTCTTTTTTTTAACCATTAAAACACCCTCTTAACATGCAAATATTTTAGCACATCAGACATACTTATTCAATTCAAGCTCATTTACAATTAACAACAAAAAAAACTAGATTTCTCTAGTTTTCCATTTTTTCTTTTACAGGATCAATCCCTTTTCTTTGTAAAATCGCATGTACTACATTTCTTTTACCACTTTCACTTCCTGCAGAAGTACAAGTAGATAAAGTAATTACCGATTGTACTTGAGATTGATCAAAATCTACTTTAATAGAAGATGTCTTTACCATTTCTTGTACAAATGAAGCTGTATCTACAATATGTGTATTATATAAAACACTTGTTTCTGAAATAATATGACCAACAACAACCTTATATTGACTTACTGTACCATCAGGTAAATAAATATAAACATAAGGATGTTCATCCGCAAAGCTTTGATCCGTATAGGATTTAATATTATTAAACATTGAACCATTTTTCATATTATGACCATAAATAACCGTATTAAAATCATTAAATGGATCTTCATTTTCACTTGCGATAAAAATACTACCTGCACTTAATTCATTATGATCTATATCACTATGAATATAAGTGTCATTCGTTTCGCCTTGTAAAACAGGATAATTCACATTTGTATTTGGAATTTGAATCCACGCTTTCACATCTTTATTTCTTTGTAAAAGCTCATCCCAATTAATTTGTAAATAGCTTTCCTTTTCTTCTTTTTCTTTCGTATAAGTTTTAGCTAATTCTCCATAATCATCATCTATTTTTTTATAATTCAAATAAATATTAATTAAATTATATGCTGAATAACAAAATACACAAACACAGACAGTTAATAAGATATATCTAATTGCTTTTTTCATTATACATTAAATTTAAACAACATGATGTCTCCATCTTGACCTACATATTGTTTACCTTCTTGTCTAATTTTTCCAGCTTCTTTTAAAGCATGTTCACTACCATATTTCACTAAATCATCAAAACTATATGTTTCTGCTTTAATAAAACCTCTTTGGAAATCACTATGAATGATACCCGCCATTTCTGGAGCTGTCATTCCTTCTTTAAATGTCCATGCTCTTACTTCTTGTACTCCAGCTGTAAAATATGTTCTAAGACCTAATAAGCTATAAGCTTCTTTAATTAATTTATCAAGACCACTTTCTTCAATACCTAAATCTTGCATAAACATAGCTTTTTCTTCTTTATCCATTCCTACTAATTCAGCTTCAATTTTTGCACAAATAGGAACAACGTCGCTACCTTCTTCTTTCGCAAATTCTAAAACTTGAACATAATATGGATTTTGCATTGGATCTTCTAAATCTTCTTCACCTAAGTTAGCTACATAGATTAATGGTTTCATTGTAAGTAAAGTATATTGTTTGACAATTAACATTTCTTCTTTATCAAATTCAATACTTCTTGCTGGTTTATTTGCTTCTAATGTTGGTTTTAATTTTTCTAAAACACTCATTTCAGCTTTAGCTTCTTTATCACCTGATTTAGCTTTCTTTTCTAAACGTCCAATACGTTTTTCAACTGTTTCTAAATCAGCCATGATCAATTCTAAATTAATTGTTTCAATATCTCTAATAGGATCTACATCACCATCAACATGTGTTACATCCTTATCTCTAAAACATCTTACAACCTCACAAATTGCATCCGTTTCTCTGATATTTCCTAAAAATTTATTACCTAATCCTTCTCCTCTACTTGCACCTCTTACAAGACCGGCAATATCCGTAAATTCAAAAGTTGTTGGAACTGTCTTTTTAGGTTCAATCATTTCTGTTAATTTATCTAAACGATAGTCTGGTACTTCTACGACACCTACATTTGGATCAATTGTCGCAAACGGATAGTTTGCTGCTTCTACTTGTGCATTTGTAATTGCGTTAAATAATGTTGATTTACCAACATTTGGTAATCCTACAATACCTGCTGTTAATGCCATCTTTTTCACTCCTCTTTTTTTACCTCTTTATTGTAATGAAAAATACCCATAAAAGCAATATTTTCGTTTTGTCATTTTTTTTCATTTAAATTTATTTTATAATATCAAAGAGGTGATTGGATGTTATCAACAATAGATTTGCACGGATGTAGTCAAAGTGAAGCTAAAGTAAAACTAGATCACTTTTTAAAAGGAACTTCAATTCTAGTTAAAGAAGTGACAATTGTTCATGGATATTCTTCTTCTATTCTTTTAAATTATGTTAGAAAAAAATATTCACATCCAAGAATTGAAAGAAAAATACTGACACTTAATAAAGGAGAAACAGTCTTTATCTTAAAATAATGGAAAAATTTTATCAAAACAATCTCAATTACATCCGTCAACATCATTTAGACAAAATATGCGTTGTAATAGCTAAAATAACCCCTTATCTTACAGCCGCACTTTATGCTTTAACACTTCTCATATTATTTATTAATCATTCATCAAAGCTATTATTGACAATCATTAAACCATTAAGTTCTTTTTTGATTGTAACACTTATTAGAAAACTCTATAATCGTCCACGTCCTTGTATGACATTTAATATTGAACCACTTGTAGGTCATAAAACAGGAGAATCTTTTCCTAGTCGTCATACAGTAAGTGCTTTTGCGATTGCATTTGCCTTATTGAATATTAATATTCATTTAGGAATCATTGCTTTAATTATTGCATGTATTGTAGGGCTATCAAGAATCATTTGTGCTGTTCATTTTATAAGTGATGTTCTTTGTGGTTTTTTAATTGCATTGAGCATTTATTTGATATAACGAAATTTTTATTTCGTTATTTTTTTTACTTTTTTTAAAAAATAAAAAGAAAAACATCAAAAAATTGTCTATATAATAATAGGAGGAAAAACTAAATGGAAAAAGTATTAGAAATCACATCAAATAATCATATTATCATGATTGATAAACTCTGTAAAAGAATATTAGGACATCCTGAAATCTTAGGAAGAATCATTAAAGGATTTATTAAAGAAGCTGAGGATGTCTCTTTAGAAGAAATCATTGAACTTATTAAAGGAAAGAAGGAGCAGGAAGGGAATTCTTATTTCCAACAGCTAAATAATGTCATCGATATTGCTCATCATGGAAGAGTGGAATTTGATTATTTATGCTGTATCAATCTGCCACAAGATGATGGAACAATGAAAAGAATTTATCTAGATGTAGAGATACAAAATGTAGAGAATCCCGGATATGCCCTGCTAACAAGAGGAAATGATTATCTTTCAAGAATGATTACCAGTCAAAATGGAAAGGAATATGATTATAGAAACTATGATGGAATGAAAAAGACCTATGTCATATGGATACTTCCACAGGCAGCAAAAAAACGAGATGGTCATGTCAATTGTATAAACTCTAAATTAGAAAATATCAGTGGAAGTACTATTGAAAGGTTAGAAAGTTATGATAAAAGCGAACAGATTATGATATACTTAAATAAAGATCATGATATCAAAGATAAGTATGAAGATAGTGATTGGATTAAGACACCGTTAGTCATCTTTTTAAATAATACATACGATCTTTTGATAAAGAAAGAAGTTATGAAAGAATATGGATTTGAAGAAATAGAGAAGGAGGTTAAAAAGATGTGTAATTTAGGAGAAATGATAGCCAGAGAAAATATAGAAAAAGGACATTCTATGGGGCTTGAACAAGGACTAGTACAAGGACAAAAATTGGAAAGAATTACATCGATTAAAAATTTAATGAAAAAAATGGCAATACCATTAGATAAAGCAATGGACCTATTAGATTTATCTAGTATAGAAAAAGAAGAAATGAAAAAATATTTTCAATCTTAAAAGAACGTGCACCTACACGTTCTTTTGTTTATTAATCAATATTTTACGGTAAAATTGAGAATATTTAGTGACTTCACTATTAATTTTCTTTACCCCATATTTTTCTAAAAGTGTTTTTTCAGCACTAAATAAGTTTGTTCCTAATCCTAGATGTTCACCTTTGATCTTGACTCCTAGACTCGCAAGAATTGTTGGATAAAAATCAAAGATAGCAAATTTTCTGTTTTTAGGTTGAAGAGGTTCAATTGCACTATTAATAAAACAATTATAAGGAGTACGTAAATAGTTTTTATCTAAGTGCTTAAAGAATTTTTCAGACATACTTTTATGATCACCCGTAATAACAATTGTTGTATTTTCATACCATTCTTGTTTTTGACACCATCTTACAAAAGCTTCCACTTGTCTTGATTGACAACTAATAACATTAGCGTATTGACTATCATATTCATGTTTACACTCGTCACAAATATATCCATCTGGTGTATGAGTATCAATTGTCACCAGTTCCATACAAAATGGTTGATTACTTTTAGCCATTTCTGTTAAATCTTCTTTCGCAAATTCAAAAACTTTTTTATCTTCAAATCCCCAAAAAACATGATAATCTTGAGGAAGTCTTCCTTCTTTCTTTAAAGAAGTTGTATCTTCTATTTTAAAATTTCCATGTTGTTTATAAAAATTAGAGGTACAACCAAAGTTAGCATCTGATCCCATTAAAATTCGATTTTGATAACCTTGTTTTTCTAATATTTCACCCAATGTATAACATCCTGATAAAAATGAAGAATTTTCATCATATTTATTTTTTGACATCGGTAATAAAAGCGGAATTCCCGCTTCTTGTGCAACCATTGAAGCAATAGTCCATTGTGTTCCTTCAATAGTATAAGAACCCCCTATTTTATTCGAATGTGAAAAATTAATATTTTCTTTTGCTAGCTTACCTAATTCTTTAATATAATTATTTTCTTCTTGTCCGCCATCTTCTTTAGAAAGATACGTATTTTCTACAGATTCTAAATAAATATGAATTAAATTTCTTTTTTCTTTAAATTCTAATTCAACATTTTGAGGATCCACATAATGTTCTTCATAAAGTTTAGATGTTCTAACCATATCAAAAACATACGTAATAATTTGATAATTAATTAATGCGTAAAGCAATGTTCCAAGAATTAAAATAGTAATACAAATACCTTGGTAATCAAATAAAAAAACAAGTGGTGTTTTATATAATAAAAATACTCCTATTAAAGTTGTTAAAAAGGTTGGTGGTGCACAATTTAAAAACCAATCTTTAAAAATACCTTCATCTGTTCCATCACAAGGAACAATCATGTGATAAATCATTTGATTTAAGGTTTTTACTGAAAAAGTACGATTTCCCCATAAAATACTAAAGATTACTAACATTACAATAAATAAAATTATTATTAAACTCATATCATCATTCCTTTTTATTGGTTCATTCTATCATAATTTTTTATAAAGAGCGAGAAACAAAATACTCTTTTTTTCGATTATTCGTTATAATACTTACGAAGGAGTAAAAAAATGAAAGATAGAAAATTATTATTTTTTGATATTGATGGCACATTATTGAGTGAAAAGACTCATACTGTTCCTCAAAGTGCTAAAGAAGCTTTAAAAAAAGCTAAAGAAAATGGACATCTCATTTTTATTAATACAGGTCGACCTATTTCTACAATAGATCAAGAGATTCATGATTTAAACCCTGATGGTTATATTTGTGGATGTGGAACATACATCACTTATCATGACCAAGTAATCTATCATCATCAATTATCTAAAGAAAGATGTAAAGAAATTGCATCTCTTATAAAAAAATATGAAATTGATGCTGTTTTAGAATCAAAAGATCATGTTTATTTTAATACTCATATTAAAAATTCTTTTGTTCAAGGAATTCAAGAAAGATATACAAATAATGGTTTCAATGTTTCAACAAGTGAAGATTCAAATCTTTCCTTTGATAAATTTACTATTTGGTTTGATCATGATATCCAAGCCTTTAGAGATAATATTTCTCAAGATTTTGATATTATTGAACGTAGTGAAGAAATGTGGGAAATCGTACCAAAGAATCACTCAAAAGCTACAGGTATTCAAACTGTTGCGGATGATTTTAAAAGCGATTTAGATCATTGTTATGTCTTTGGAGATTCTTTCAATGATGAAAGTATGTTACGTTATGTTAAACATTCTATTGTTATGGCTAATGGTGTACAAGCTATGAAAGATATTGCTTATTTTGTGACAAAAGATATTGAAGATGATGGTATTGCATATGCTTTAGAAAAACTTGATCTTATCTAAGATTAAAAAAGCCTGCTTGGCAGGTTTTTTCATTTATTATATTAATCTAACTTACATAACATAATGCCTGGATCTTCTTCAAATGCCTTAAATCCCATTTTTTCATAAAATCTAACCGCACGTTTATTATTTGTATCAACTAAAACACATATACCAGGTACTTTTTCTTCTTTTAAAACTTCAAATAAAGCTTGCATTAACTTTGAACCCACACCATTACCTGTATATTCTTCTAATATATCAATATGAATATGTGCTGGATATTCAGGATAAAAACGTTCTAGTTCACGATTAGCATTAGAAAATCTTTCTGCCTTTACTTCATCTAATTCTTTTAAAGTCAAATAATAAGGATAAGCATTTTTTTCATAAGCCTTTAAATCCTTGGCACATAAAATATAACCACACACCTCATCTAAATCATTTTTAAGTATTAAACAGATTTCTTTATCAATATAAGGATCACAATATAAAGCTAATGTTGCCTTTTTAGCATTATCATCTTTATATCTAGATGTTGATTGAGAAATACATACATTTTGTACTTGTTGTTTATATTTTAGTTCATATTTAATTATTTCCATTTTTTCTTTCAAAAGAACCATTGCAAGTTCTTCCCCTTTCCTTTTTATCATTCAAATTATTACATAAAAATGACTATACCATCAAGCTCTTAATCTTCCTAAAAAAAAGAGTATTTATGAAATTTCATAAATACTACTCTACATGTTCTACAACTTTTTTTAAACGTTTTTCAAAATCACGTCTAGAAAACATAACAATAGCATTACATCCTAAACATTTAATTTTAATATCAGCACCCATTCTTACAATCTTCCATTGATTTGATTTTTTACATGGATGTTGTTTCTTCATTTCTATAATATCATTTAATTGATAATCCATAATTATACTCCTTGATGATGATAAAATGCTTCTAAAGTATTTTGTAATAACATTGTAATCGTCATTGGTCCAATTCCTCCTGGAACAGGAGTGATTGCATAAACTTTATCTTTCACATCTTCAAAGTCGACATCTCCACAAAGTTTATTATTTTCATCACGATTAATACCAACATCTAAAACAATAGCGCCTTCTTTAACATAGTCACTATTGATCATTTTAGCACGACCAACAGCTGCAATTAAAACATCTGCTCTTTGACAAACTTCTTTTAAATTTTTTGTTTTACTATGAGCGATTGTTACAGTGGCATTTTTTTGTAAACATAAAAGCGCTACTGGTTTTCCTACAATGTTACTTCTTCCCACAACAACAACTTCTTTTCCTGTTAAATCATAGTTGATTTCATCTAATAAAACCATCATTCCTTTAGGTGTACATGGTACTAAACTTCTTTGTCCTAAAAATAACTTAGCCACATTTTCTGGATGAAAACCATCTACATCTTTTGATGGATCAATGGCTTCTAAAACTTTATCTTCATTAATGTGATCTGGTAAAGGTAATTGTACTAAAATTCCATCAACTGTTTCATCTTCATTTAATTGTTTGATTTCGTTTAAAAGTTCTTCTTCACTAAAAGTTGCACCATGTGTAATTTTTAAAGAATCCATCCCTACATAAGAACATCCTCTTTCTTTATTTCTAACGTATACTTGACTTGCTTGATTTTCCCCTACTAAAATAACCGCAAGTTTTGGTAAACGATCATATTTATTTTTAATTTGTTCAACTTCTTCTTTTAATTGATCTTTGATCTTTGTTGAAATCTCTTTTCCACTAATAATCATAATATGTCCCCCTCATATTATTTATGATTATATAGGAATGACCTTATAAATTCAATATAAAGAAACACATGTATTTATATTAAACATCGATATCAAAAACAATCTTTTTCTTTCCTGTATGTTTCGCATAATAAAGTTTATGATCCGCTCGATTAAACAATTTAATAATTTCATCTTCTTGATAAGAAACTTCTACACCACCACTAAAAGATAATTCAATTCCTTTTGATTGTTTTCCATAAAGTGCAAATTCTTCAGCAACTTTATTCAAGGTATCCTCTATAACTTCATGATTTATATCATCAAATACAAGCATAAATTCTTCACCACCAAAACGTGTAACAATTCCTTTATTATCCATATTTTTCTTCATAGAATCTGAAAAAGTTTGCAATGTTTGATCACCATAAATATGTCCATATTGATCATTAATACTTTTAAAATCATCTATATCTAATAAAACGACCGCAAATTTTTGACTTTCAATTTTCATTTTTTTATTTAAATATTCAACTAAATATCTTCTATTATAAATATGTGTTAAAGGATCTAAGTGTGCCATCTCTTGAAGTTGGTTTGCTAGTTCTGAAAGTTTATCTTGTTGTAAATGATAATGTTTCATTAAAATAATCGACATCATAACAATACTGATCATTGCTATAAAATAAGTCACTAAAATAGCAATAAGATTAGGATCAATCTCTATTCCTGCAAAAAGATGCGGATACATCACTTTAATATAAATAACAATTCCATCATAAAAAGAAATAAATAAAGAACCTATTATTTGCCACTTTTCTTCTAAAAATAATACTGTACTTACAATACCTAAAATCATATACAAACTATAATAAGCACCATAAGCCAAATATAAAACAGGAAACTCTATAATATTTCCTAATACTAAAATAATTACTGACGGCAACTTGCTATTTTTAGTATACATTCCCATAATTCCCGCAATATACATAATAATTGCACAAACTAAAGTAAATATTGTTATAGGCGTAAAACCATAAATAATAGCATTAGATATAAATCCTATCGTATTAGCAACAATAGCTGTAATTGATAGTACATAAAATAAACGTATTTTTAATTCCTCATTCATCTTTACAATAGATTGCATTTATTTAAACCCCTTAGAATACTTTTGAGATTTTTATAATAATATATGTATAAATAAAAGGCAAACAAAAAAGCTACTTTTATCGTAGCTTTTCAATATATTTTATTCACCTTCATGAGCCAAAGTATTTTTTTCATATACTTTAAAGAATGGATAGTATACTGCCACAGAAATAGCAATAAGTACAAACATAAAGATAACATTTCTGATATCTAATGCTGATAAGAATCCTTGTGCAAAGAATGGTGTAAATGAAGGATCAACAATATATCCTAATGATACAATTCCCATTTTTTGAACAAGATATCCAAGTCCTGATGAAATACATGGCATAATTAAAAATGGAATAGATAAAATAGGATTTAATACAATTGGTGTTCCAAAGATAATTGGTTCATTAATACCACAAATACCAGGTAAAACACTTAAACGACCAATTGATCTAATGTGTTTAGATTTAGATTTACACATTAGTAAAACAAGACCTAATGTATTACCAGCTCCACCAATTAATACATATCTAAACATTTGTAGGTTAATTAAAGCTGTTGGTTCTTTTCCAGCATTCACTAATTCAGCATTGATTCCAGTATTTGAAATACATAATGCGAATACAATTGGGAATACAATAGAAGAACCATTAATTCCAAATAACCATAAAATATTAGAGAATAAATAAATCCCCATAAACATCCAAATATTATCTACACCTGAAATAGCTGGTGTTAGAATAGACATAATAAAATCTGGTAAGTTTTTACCTGTCGCTGCCATCAAAGCAACATTTAAACCGTAGATAATAATAATGTTTGCAGCAAGTGGCAACAAACTATTTACAAAATCAGTAACTGCACTTGGTACACTTCCTGGAAAGGAAATAACAAGTTTTTGACTTACAAAACGCGAAATTTCCACAGAAACTAATGCAATAATAATGGCAACAAATAATCCATCAGCTCCTAAATAACTTGTTTGGATACCACCATCTTTTAATGGTGCTGACACCATTAAGAAAGTACACATTGCAATAATACCATAAACAGCTGATTTCATTTGATAGCTTTCTGCTAAACAATAAGCAATACCAAATGCTGAAATAAGACCAACAAGTCCCATTGTATAATTATATGGTAAAGTTAATACATCATAATTTGCGACAGCAAATTGTTTCCAACTAATTAATGCTTTTAAAAAGATATTTCCTGTATGTAAATCAACTAAATCTAGATTAATTGGTGGATTGGCAACAATTAAAAATAAAGATCCAATAACAATTAATCCAAGTGGCATCATCATTCCTGATGAAATAGCTTGTAAATGTCTTTGCTGTGCTAACTTATTAGCGAAAGGCTCTAATAGCTTTTCTAATTTTTCTATCATTTTTTCCTATTCCCCTTAAATATTTAATTAAAATTGCCAACCATTAAATGTAAATGCTGTATCTACTACATTTTCTGGATCATATTCTTCTAAGATTTTAGCATAACGTTCTTTATAATCATTATCTACTTCCATTTGTGGAATAACTTTGCTTGCTTCATGTAAGAAATGGAAAGAATCACGTCCCATTGCTTTTCCTCTTACTGTATGTTTATCTAAAGCAACATCAGGAATTTCTGGGAATTTACCCATCGCAAATGATTTAATACAAATATTTTTTAATAAATCGCTTGAACGATCTTTTTGACAGCTACATAAGTAACGAATTGCATGAATGAAATACATTGGTTGATCACCATCTGCATATTCAAAATTTTTAGACATTTGATAGAGATTATTGACTAGAACTGCAGCCATTGGATCTCCCATTCCAATATCTTCTACTGAAATTGTAAGTAAACGTCTCCACATTTTTTCTAATAATTGTGGTGAAGAAATATACATTTCATAAGCAAACATACATGCATCTTCTTCTTTGGCACGTCTAATTGATTTTTGCAAAGCAGAAATAACCTCATCTCCTGCATAGCCATTTTTTGTAACGATTTTTGACCAAGGGTCGTACATTGCTTTTGCCATTTTTCTTGCTCCTTTATTTTTTCTATGACATAATTATTGCGAGGTGAAACTTATGAATATTGATCATTTAAAAGATAAATTTGATTTAAATGAATTGGAAGTCTCTTTATTGGAATATATTAAGAAAAATCAAAAACAATTGAAAAATATTACCATTAGACAAATGGCAAAAGATAATTTTACATCAACTTCTGCCATCTATCGTTTATGTAATAAATTAGAATTTAGTGGTTATAGTGATATGATTTATCATCTATCTAGTAATACTCAGAATAATGCTCCTGCTCAAAAATACGAAAACTATTTACCTCATTTTATTCAATTATTAAATAAACATAAAAATAGTAAAATCGTTGTTTTTGGTATGGGATTTTCAGCTCCAATTGCTGATTACATTTCACAAAGATTAACTCTTAATGGCTTTTGTGCCATGAGTGTTGTTCATATGGAAATGTTGGATGTTAGTTTTCAAGACTCAACCTTTCTCATTGTCATCTCCAATTCAGGAATTACAACAAGGCTTGAAGAAGTTGTTAAAACAGCTAAAAATAATCATATTGATATCATTACTTTTACTGGTAATGAAAAATCAAAAATAAGTCAATATGCCACTTTACCTATTATCATCGGTCACTATAATCCTTTTTACCATGATAACCTTGTTCCTAATGCCTTTTTTGGACAGGTTCTCATTATTTTTGAATCTCTTCTCTATTCTTTTTTGTCCTCAAAAAAATAATATACTTTCATCTCTTCGATTAAAATAATTTATTAAGATAAAAAAACATGTTTTCATTTTTGAAACATGTTTTTTCTTTTTATTATTTAATATTTTCAACAATATGTCGTGCGACTAAAATACCATTTGCACCCGCTTGGGCAAGCCCTCTTGTAAGTCCTGCTCCATCCCCAGCAACATATAAATCATCAATTTCAGATTCAAAACCATCTCTTACTTTTGGTCTTGCTGAATAGAATTTTGCTTCTACACCATATAATAAAGTATGTTCATTCGCAATTCCTGGTGTAACATTATCTAACGCTTCAATCATTTCAATAATTGATTTCATCGTATTGTATGGTAACACAAGTCCTAAGTCTCCAGGTACTGCTTCTGGTAAAGTAGGATCTGTATATCCTTCTTTTAATCTCTTATATGTTGTTCTTCTTCCACGTTTGATATCTCCATATCTTTGAACAATAACTGAACCATTTGATAATTTATTTGCTAATCTTGATATTTCATGAGCAAATTCATTTGGTTCATTGAATGGTTCACTAAATGTATGAGATACAAGTAAAGCAAAGTTTGTATTTTTACTTCCAAGTTTTGGATCATGATAAGCATGACCATTAGCAAGCATTGTTCCACTATGGTTTTCAATAACAACATGACCACTAGGATTTGAACAGAAAGTTCTTACTTTTGTTCCTACTGAAGTATTGTAAACAAATTTACCTTCATATAAGTTCTTATTAATTTCTTCCATAACAATATTGCTTGTTTCTACACGAACACCAATATCTACTTGATTATTATAAAGTTTTAATCCTTGATTTGATAAAACTTTTGTAAGCCATGCTGAACCATCTCTACCTGGCGCTAAAACAACTTTTTTAGCGTGAATCGTTTGTCCATTTTCTAAAACAATTCCTGTTGCATGATGGTCTTCTACAAGAATATCTTGAACAGATGTTTTAAATTGTAAATCCATATGTTGTTTTAATTCATTAGACATTTCTGTCATAATTCTTAAGTTTTCTTCTGTACCTAAATGTCTTACTTTTGCTCTTAAAAGTTTTAACCCAACAGCATATCCACGGTGTTCAATTTCTTTAACTTTATCTGTAGTAGGATCTGTAATTTCTTTAGTAGCTCCATGTTTTAAATAAAGATTATCTACATAATGAATCACATCTTCAACTTCATCATTATTTAAATAGTCAGTTAACCAACCACCAAACTCACTTGTAATATTAAACTTACCATCAGAGTAAGCACCCGCTCCACCAAAACCATCAGTAATAGAACACGCTGGGATACATCCAGGTTCACGATCTTTATGAACTGGACATTGTTTGATCTTTTTATCTTTAATAGGACAATGTCTATTCATAACGTCATGTCCTTTATCTATAAGTAATACTTCTAATTCAGGATTTTTTAAATATAATTCGTAACATGTCATAATTCCTGCTGGACCTGCACCAACAACGATTACATCATAATTTTCTTTCACTTTTTTCTCCTTCAATTTCCAAAAATATCCAAACCTTTCACATTATAGACGACTCTTTCTTATATCGCAAGTATTTACATGTTTTTTTATTTTGCAAAATGTTTTTATAGTTGATGAAAGATTGGTTTCATTTTTTCAAATGTACAAAAAGAATCAAAACCTATTTCTTTTAATAATTCTTTTGCTTCATCAATATAAGCTCCTAAATGTTCTGGCTTATGACTATCACTACCAATCGTAATAATCTTTCCACCTAATTCTTTATAAAGCTTTAAAATATCTCTCGAAGGTGTTGAATCCTTTAAACCATAACGATGACTTGAAGTATTAATTTCAATACCTTTACCATCTTGAATCACAGTTTTTAATATTTCTGTAATTATTGATTTTACTTTTTCAAAAGGATAATTGCCAATTTCATCATAACGTGTCATCAAATCCAAATGACCTAACACACTATAATTTTTATACTTTTTAACCACATTCAACATTTCTTGATAATAACCTTCTATATATTCTTGTTGTGATTTTTCTTTTTGATAATCTTGTGTCCAAAATTCTTGATCATTGACTTGATGTATAGATAAAATGATAAAATCAAAATCATATTGTTCATAAAGTTTTTGATAACGTGGTATTGTATGAACTTGCACACCAAATTCCATACCTTGTCTAATTGAAATTTTAGGATATTTTTTTCTTAAACTTTCAATTTCTTTAAAATACTTTGGATAATCTACATTTACTTGCGGTTGTCCGTAAAGGTACTCTATCGGACCTTCATCCCAATCTTTTTTGATTCCATAATCCACATGATCTGTAAAACAAATCTCGTCCATCTTCATCTTAATCGCATCTTTAATGACATCTTCCATTAAATAAGTGCTATCATCACTATAATTTGTATGTACATGATAATCACTATACATTTTCATCACCCTATCTCATTTTATCAAGTTTATAAACACAAAAAAAGCCTCTCGGCTCTCTTTGATATATAATTGGGAAGGGAATATGAAAAACTATTCATATTGTAAAAGATTGTTTTATCTTTTACATATTTAATATACCCAGCTTTTGTGAACTCTATGCAACTTTTTTGTGTCAAACATGTAAAGAATTATTGTGAATTATGTGATGATAATCTTAAGTTTTTATTCACATACTTTAGATGGAGGTGATTTTGTGTCTTTACTTTATAAAGAAGTAGATGATTTTGAAGCTTATGCTTATCATCAAAAACAATTTAAGAAAATCACAAAGAAGGATTTACTAGGAAAATGGACTTTATTTTTCTTTTATCCTGCTGACTTTACTTTTGTCTGTCCTACTGAATTAGAAGATCTACAAGAAAAATATCAAGAATTTAAGAAAGTGAACTGTGAAATTTATGCCATTTCTACAGATACCCATTTTGCTCATAAGACATGGCATGATATTTCTGAAAACATTTCTAAAATAGAATATCCAATGATTGGCGATCCTACACATTCACTTACCTATGATTTTGATGTCTTTGATGAAAATGAAGGTTTAGCTCAAAGAGGAAGTTTTATTATTGATCCTGAAGGTAAAATCGTTGTCTATGAAGTCAATGCTGGAAATGTTGGTAGAAATGCTGATGAACTTTTAAGACGTTTACATGCCTGTCAATTTGTATATGAACACGGGGATAATGTTTGTCCTGCTAAATGGAAATTAGGTGAAAAGACAATTCAAACAACTATTGAAAATATTGGTAAATAGAAATAATATGATAAAATGATATTGAGGGGAGGAAATAAGGATGCTTATTGATAAGTTAAATATTATTTTAAATTCTAACGATGAATTTTCTCCTAAATATATTATTAGTTCATTTGTTAAAAATAACTTAAATGATATTCCAACTATGTCTATTGATGCTATTGCCCTTTCGTGTCATACATCGAAAAGTCAAGTTTCTAAATATGTGAAGTCTTTAGGTTATGAAACGATGAAGGAATTTAAAGAGGCTTGTTTAGACAATATTTCTAGTATGGAAAGAACTAACAAAACGCCATTTTCATTACAAGAAAATATTGAAAAACAATTCATAGATTTTACTACAAATATCATTGATGAATTACATTTTACAATGAATCAAATTGATGAAATCAATTTATTAAAATTAGTAAATGATATAAAGAAAAGTAAACGTATCTTTGTTTATGGTCATGGTCATGCAAGAACTCTTTGTACCTATATTCAAAATGAACTTTCCGCAAAACAAAAAGAAACTATTATCTGTGATGTTGATTTTGAAAAAGAATATAATTTTCAAGATGGTGATCTTCTTTTACTCATTAGTATCAATGGAAATACGTTTTACTTTGATAAAAGAGTGGTGCATCATATTTTAAAGTGTTCAGTTAATACATGGCTGATTAGTTGTAAAGATAATATAAACTTTTCAAAGAACTATTTATATATTCCAACATTAAATGATAAATATAATGATTATTTATTAAGACATATTCTTGATTTTATCTTGATGTATTAAGTTTCCATTTTGGAAACTTTTTTATTTAATTTCTATATATTTTCTATAATACCTTTGTAATTAAAAGTAAAGGAGAAACAACAAATGGGATTTAGAAAAGATTTTTTATGGGGTGGTGCGACAGCTGCCAATCAATGTGAAGGTGGAGCAAATGAAGGAAACAGAGGTGTTGCTAATGTAGATCTTATGCCTTTAGGTGAAGATCGTTATTTAGTTGGTACTGGTAAAATGAAAATGTATGATTTTGATGATCAACATTTTTATCCAGCTTTAACTGCTGTTGATTTTTATCATCATTATAAAGAAGATATTGCTTTATTTGGTGAAATGGGATTTAAAACTTTTCGTTTATCTATTGCTTGGACACGTATTTTCCCAAATGGTAATGAAGAAAAACCAAATGAAGTAGGATTAAAATATTATGAAGATATTTTTAAAGAATGCCATAAATATGGTATTGAACCTCTTGTTACTATTAATCATTTTGATTGTCCAATATATTTAATTAAAAAAATCGGTGGTTGGCGAAGTAGAGAAATGATTAATTATTTCTACAAGCTTTGTAAAACTTTATTTATTAGATACAAAGGATTAGTTAAATATTGGTTGACTTTTAATGAAATCAATATGATTTTACATTTTCCTTTTGTCGCTGCTGGTCTTTGTTTTGAAGAAGGTGAAAATGAAACACAAGCTATGATTACAGCTGTTCATCATCAACTTCTAGCAAGTGCCATGGCCACAAAACTTGCTCATGAAATAGATTCAAATAATCAAATTGGTTGTATGCTAGCTGCTGGTTCTTATTATCCTGAAACATGTAAACCAGAAGATTATTGGAAAGCAATTTGTGACAATCGAGAAGTCTATATGTTTGCAGATGTTCAAGCAAGAGGTTATTATCATAATTATGCATTAAAATGGCTTGAAGAAAGAAATGCATCTATTCCTTTTGTAAAAGGAGATAAAGAACTATTAAAAGAAAATACCGTGGATTTTGTAAGTTTCTCATATTATTCATCAAGAGTAAGTAGTAGTGATTTATCTAAAGGAAAACAATCAGAAAGTAATATTTTTTCTTCTGCTAAAAATCCTTATTTAAAAGAAAGTGATTGGGGTTGGGCTATTGATCCTTTAGGATTTAGAAGTACTCTTAATGAACTCTATGATCGTTATCAAAAACCATTATTTGTTGTAGAAAATGGTTTAGGGGCCAACGATGTTTTAGAAAATGGATCAATTCATGATGATTATAGAATAGATTATTTAAGACAACATATTCAAGCAATGAAAGATGCTGTAGAAAAAGATGGTGTTAATTTATTAGGTTATACAACTTGGGGATGTATCGATTTAGTTTCTAATGGTACAGGCGAAGTTAAGAAAAGATATGGTTTTATTTATGTAGATCGAGATAATTTAGGAAATGGAACGTATCAAAGAATTAAAAAAGATTCATTCTATTGGTATAAAAAAGTTATTGAAACAAATGGAGAAGATGTGTATTAAAAAAACAGCTACTGCTGTTTTTTTAAATATCTTTCTAAAAATGAATGTGCAAGCGATCCTTGTTTAATTTCTTTTCTTGATTCTTCAATTGAATACCAATGAGCTTCATCGACTTCATTTGTCAGTTTAAAATCTTCACTATCAACGACAACTGCATAATTATGCATTAGTGTATTAGATGGTTGATAGTATTCATTATCATTATATGTATAATCAATTACATTTAAATTAACTTCTTCTTTAATTTCTCTAATCAATGTTTCTTTCGCATTTTCACCTTTTATAATATATCCAACTACTAATACATTAAAATCTTTTCCATATTGTTTAATAAGCAAAATCTTATCTTTTGTAGGATTAAAGATAATTGTTGAAATAGCACTATTAAACATTGGAAAACGAAATTGTTTACAAGTTGGACAATAAGGTACAAGTCCATCTATCTCACATTCTTTTTCTATAAGTTTAGTTCCACATTCACTACAATATTTCATTATTTATCACCTACGCCATTATAACGTAAACAAATAACAACTAACAATATCAAATTTATTAGATGAAAGCATAAAGCAATGATAAAAACCATTTGATAACTCTGTGTAAAATCATATAAATATCCAATTAATGTTAATGAACTGGCACTCCCTACATTTGTAAGAAAACCAATAAAAGAATAAGTTCTTGCATAATTTTCATTTCCAAAGAAATAACGTGTTAACATTGGAATTCCTACAGCACCAACTGAATAAATAGAACCAAACATGAATGAACCGATATAAAGTAACATGATTTCTTGATGAATTACACCTAAAAACAATAATCCTAAAGAAAAACAATTTGTTAGAATCATAATAATAACTGCTTTTATAGGATTTAATAAATCACTTAAAAAACCAATTAATAATTTTGTACTGATATTACCAATCATTGTAAGCGACATAAGTATTGCTCCGCTAGTAGCTGATAAATGAATACTCAAAGCAATACCTGATAAATGTTGAGAAATACCTGTAATGGATGTATGTAAAAGTGTGAATATACACATACATATAAAACTAATTGTTATTAAATTGACTTTTTTATTTTGTATTTTAATAGTATCTTTTTTTTCTTGATATCCATAAGGTAGCATTCCTTCTTCTTGAGGATTAATTTTCCAAGGAACAATTAATACTGGGAGAACTAAAATAAGGATACAACTAGCCATTAATCGATATGTCATTTGCCAACCATAACTTATAATCCATGAACTTAATAATGGGGAAAAGATAGCTCCTGCAAGACCACTAAAACTTAAAGCTAAGCTCGTTGCTAATCCGTGTTTTTCATCAAACCAATTTGTAATAATTACTGTAATAGGAACCATTCCTCCAATACCAACACCTATTCCTCGTAAAATACCTAATATATAAAATAAATACACTGATCGACTATAAGACATCATCCAAGTTGAAACACTTGATAAAAGAACTCCTATAAGAAGAATCTTTTTATAGTTATATTTTCTTATTAACTTTGACATTTTTAATGATGTCAAAGCCGTTATCAATGCGGATAATGTTGCATGCATTGCAAACGTTCCCTTTAAAACATGTAAACTTTTTGATACTGGTGTATAAAACACACCTATGGCATTTGTACATAAACCTATAGTACTTGCTGCTAAACAACACATCAAAAAAACAATCATCCAATGTTTATAACTTTTATTAATCATCATTTTTACCTCCAATAAAAATATATATGATGTACTTCTATAAAACATTAGATTTCCTAAATTAAGAAAAGGAGGATTAACCCCTCCTTGCATACTCTTGTGCTATTAAACTTGCTATAAATTGTAATTGATAAGGGTGACTATTTTGATCTTGTTTAGAATCAAAGGTAATCACATGATCAATAAAATCTGGATAACTTTCTTGTTTACTTGAAATCAACCAAATCTGTGGTTTCTTTAATCTATTCTTTAAAGTTCTAATATCAGGATAATCAAAATAACTTCCTGTATAAGAAAAGATAATTAATAAATCATCTTCATTGGTTGATGAAATATATTGTAATTGTTGCTTATAGGAAATATTTGAATAAGTTTGTTTTCCTAACATCAATAAATCACTTTGTAAATTAAAAGCAACTGCTCCTGCTTTTAATAAACCAAAGATACCTACTTGTTCATATTTTTGGATTTCTTTGCATAATGCATCTATTTGTTGTATATCTATTGATTTTTCTACCATTGTAATACTTTCTTTTACTTTTGAACTATATTCTTTTAATCTATCTTTAGCTTTAGAAGATGTAGAATATTGTTCAAAAGTCATATTTGTAGTAATCAACAATTCTCTTAGTTCATTAAAATCATTTAACCCTATTTCCTTACAAAAACGAGAAATAGAACTCATTGCTACAGAACATTCCTTAGCCATCTCTTGAATACCAATATCCTTAATATCATCTAAATGATTTAATAAATAAAACGCAATTTGACTATTCGTTGAATCTTTCTTTTCACTCGCTAAAGTACTTAAAAAAACAATCGGTAACTTTCCATAAAGCATATCATCATCTACTTTCCACCAGCAAAATTATACATTAATCCTTCTTTCATTTCAGTAACATCCTTACCAAAGACTTCTAAAATTTTAAAAGAAAAAGGATAAGGTGTTGCTGGTCCTTGACTCGTTACAATATTTTGATCAAAAACAGCGACTTCATTTACAAAATCTCCACTTACAAGTTTATCTTGATAACCTGTATATCCTGTTACTTTTTTACCTTTAATGACATTGGCTTTTTCTAACACAACTGTTCCTGAACACATTGCTGCTATATATTGATGATGCTCATTAAAATATTGAACAAGTGAAATCACATCTTGATTTTCTAATAAATTTTGACCACCAGGTCTTCCTCCAGGTAAAACAAGCATATCATAGTTTTTAATTTCATCATTAAAATACTTATCTGCTTTTACATACATCCCATGCATTCCTCTTACAAATTCTTCATTAAAACTAAACGTATGACATTCTAATCCCCCTCGACGAAGTAAATCCACAATTGTTAATGTTTCTCCTTCTTCATATCCTTCAGCCATTAATACTGCAACACGTCCCATTTTATTCATCCTCCTTGACATCAAATGCATTAAAATAAACCATTCTCTTTTTAACTGCTAAAGCATCTCCACCTAATAATTCTACAAGTTTATAAGCAAAAGCATAAGCTGTTGCTGGTCCTCTACTTGTAACAATATTGCCATCAATGACCACTTTATCATTTAAATAAGTCCCTTGTTTTATTTTTTGATCATAGCCTTGATAAGCTGTAAATTTTTTATCAACTAATAAATTTGCTTTTTCTAAAACAATAGGTGCTGCACACATCGCACAAACATATTTACCTTTTTCATTCATTTGTTGTAAATATGAAATAAGTGTTGGGTTATTTTTCATCGCTTCTGCTCCACCATAACCCCCTGGTAAAATAACCATATCATAATCAAGAAGTGTCTCATTTAAGATGTGATCACATCTTACAATGATTTCATGTCCTCCTTTAACCTCTTGTTCAAAACCTACTAAATCGCATTGAAGATGTGCTCTTTTTATAATATCTGCAATTGTTAGAGCTTCACCTTCTTCAAAACCTGACGCTATTATAATTGCTGCTTTTTTCATCATTATTCCTCCATTTCATCTTTACAATAATCTTTACAATGAAATGAAACAATGGATTTCCTAAATTAAGAAAAAAGCCTAAGAATTTCTTCTTAAACTTTAAGATATTCAATAACATCTTTAGCATCTTTGGCATCTAATAAAACTTGCATGGCTAGTTTATTATCCTTAACTGTATAAAGATCTTTTAGAGTATTTTTAGTTACTTGAGGTTCTTTCATATTCATAGCAATTATAAATAATTGTTTCTTTATCTCCTGTTAAATCTAATAAGATAAGATCTTTATCAATCACCATTTTCTATCCCTCCGTTCCTTACACCTATATATTAGTAAACCCCTCTATTCTTGAATATAACAAAGAATCGCAAAAAACATGCAACTCTTGGTATACTATTTTTGCAAAAAAATTGCACATAAACCTGTAAAAAAAAAGACTTCACTACTCAGCAAATCCTTCTTCTAATAATTCTTTTTCAATCTTTTCTTCCTCAACACCATTTGTAGAAGAAAATAAAACTCTAAATAAATATCTCGCCATGGCTCCTACAATAAACAGTTGAACAGGTAAAGCTATCATAAAACTACGACAATATGTTATCAAATAATGAGGAATAAATTGAGTATCAAAACCATAACTATGATATACACCTAAAATACTAGCAAGTGCCACTTGACTAATAGCCGTAAATACTTGAATCATTAAAACAATAACAATTCCTCGATCTGTTGGCTGCACAACTTTAAAAGCAAAATACTTAGCAACTTTACTTGAAATAAAATAAGCACATAAAAAAATAATCACAAACTCAATCCACATACTTTTTAAAACAATTAAAAAAGTACTATTGGTAAAAGATGATGTTGCAAGTACTGTATTGTAGAGTGTCATCACATAAACCATCATCTAAGCTGTAATAGCTGTAAAAACAATAGCTTCAAATTTTGTTTTGGGCATTTTTAATTCTTTTTTCATAAATTTCCTCCTAAAAAAATAAATGCCACCTCGCCCTCTGACAGTAGCAAGGTGACATTTAGTGTCTAGGTGTATTTTGGAGATATTTTATTTTAAAGACAAGAAAAAATATTTTTCTTGTGCATCTATCACAAAAAAATAATCAAGCTTTATTTATGCTCTATGCACAACAGTGCCTTTTTTAATTGTTTCTTCAAAGAGATGATCTTTATAACTTTATAAACCAAAATTCCTAAAATAATCAAGCATAAACAACTTAATTGATTATATCCACCCAAATAATATTCATCAGTATTTCTAACAGGATAAATATCAATTTCTATACAAATCCAAATAAGTGCTAATACTCCTCCTGATAAATAATGCCAAAATAATTTATTTTCTATTTTCTCTTTCGTCATCATCTTTCTCCTTTATTTTAAATATTCCAATTTATGAATTATTTCTTGGGAAATAATTTGTTAAAAAGGAATTATATTATTATACTGATTCATTTTTTCAAACTAAAATAACATAATAAATAATAAAAAACTTATTATCAAAATAACTATTTTTTCTATTTTATACTCTTCTATCAATGGATTATGTGAAAATTAATTTTTTTAATTATTTTGTTTTATTTATTCAATAAAATAGTTTATAATAACCATGTTGGAAGTGTAGTGTTTGTATAGAGATTGAGCATCCTTGATGGATGCTCATCTTTTTTATACCATTTTAATAACCATGATCTACATGTTTCCATTCACCCTGTTTATTTCTTACAAGTAACCAAATCCAATCTTTATAAGTACTATTAGGATTTAAAGAACCATCTCCACCACTTCCATCAACATCAAATGTTGATGTTAAAACAATAGCTTCATCTCCACCATATTGTTGTAGTATTTCTTTAAAATAATTTTCATTATCTCCCGCATAATAGATTTCTTTTAATGTACAGCCTTTAAAATTTTCATTAAAATACTCAATAACTGTATTAATTGCTGAAGTAATATCATCATAGCTATAAATATTTGAAGTGACTTCTTTTTCTACAATATCATTTTCTTCTCTTTTTTCTATACGAACAAGCATATTGATATCTGTTTGAATAACATATTGATAAAAATCATCAATATATGCTTTATAGTTTCCTCCACTATAATGACTAGGAAGGATGACTTCTGTAAGAGGAAGTTGTTGATTCATCAAAATATCTTGTGCATGTTTAATAATTTCTATTGGGTCTTTTTCAAGAGTTGATGTAATGCTATCTGTAAAACCATATTCTTTTGAAACATATTGAATGATTTTGTTATTTTTATCATAACTAACATCAAGTCTTAAAGTTGGTTCATCTTTATCATTACTGAAATTAAAATAATTTTCTTTTTTATCTTCATAAACATAACCATTTTTCATCAATTCATCTATAACTTCTTGAGGAAGGAGTTCTTTTAATTCTTTGATTGTTTCTGATTCACTTAAAGTACTAAAACGTAAGTATTTATGTTTTGATTGCTTTAATTCAGTATTGATTTCTGTACGTTTTGTTTTTCTTTTTTGAACAAACATTTGTCCTTTTTGATTAAAAGAAAGTTCTACTTCAAAAAGTTTACTTGCTTTTGATTTATAGTTCACTTCAATTCTAAAATTATCAGAAATATCTTTTATCTTAGAGTTAAAAAGATAATCTTCTGGTTTCCAAATAACTTTTAAACCTTTTTTTGTATGATAATATTTTTTATAAAGATCATAAGAAATCGTAGTATCACTTTGATAGACTTTTCCACCTAGATGAATCTCTAAAGGATTTCCTCCTTGAACAATACGAATTGATTCAATTTCATCACTTTGTACATCTACTGTAAAATAACTTGTTGTAAGATACCCATCTAAATAATATTTTCCATCATAATTTTTTAAATCTAATTGCGATTGTTTAAAATCTGTTTTTTTAGAAAAATACTTTTCTTCATATTTCTTTTTCAATTGCACTTTATCCATTATATCGACCTGATCATGAATTAAATAATAATCCATAGGTGTTGCTTGAGTAGTAATAGAATTATAGGTTTGATTATAAGCAAGAATTTCAAATGTATCTTTTGTTTCTTTGTTTTGAATACCTAATACAAATAAAAGAACTACACAAGAAATAATCAAAATAGGTTTATAGTAATGATGTTTTTTTATAGGAATTTGTTGAAGAAGATTTTCATCAACTTGAATTTCATCATAATAATTTTTAAATGATTTATTTTTCATCAGCCTCTATCTCCTTTCTTAATTGATTTCTTGCTCGGTTTAATAAAACACGAACATTATTTTCTTTGATATGTAATAATTCTGCCATTTCTTTTGTTGAATATCCTTCATAATAAAATAAATAAAGAACTACATTATACTTTTTAGAAAGCTTATTTAAATAAGGGGTCAAATCAATTTCTTGCTTTTCAAAAATATAAGTTTGTTCATCGATTTCATCTACTTTATTATGCCAAAAAGACTTCAAAGATGTTTTACTACAATTAAGTGTTACCCTTATAAACCAAGCTTTTTCATGTTCTAAAGATTCAAAAACAGGTTTTCTTTTCATATAACGATACATCACATTTTGAAAGATATCATCTGCTTGATCTTTTTGATGGCATTGGCTAAAAGCAAGACGATAAACCAGATCTTTTTCACGTTGAATGACTTCTTCCATATTTAAAACCTCCCTTCATTAGTAATACTTTTTAAAGTAGTTATTTGTTACAAAAATTATAACATTTTCATAAAAAAAATACCTTGGTATTACCAAGGTAAGTGATCTATATTAAGTTTTTCATAATTTATATTTTGACTTTGATAATAGTGGACTTGATGATTCTCATCATCAAGGATTTTAATGATATTATTTTTAAGTATGACAATCGTTACTTTTATATCACCTTTTTGACCCATAATATAAAATTCATATTGTTTTTCTTGATTATCTTGATTAATATAAGAAATTGTAGGATTATTTGAAAGTTCTGTTTTAATTGTTTTAATCTTTTTAAAATCATTAATATTTAAATAATCACAAAATTGAATAACTTTCTTTTGTGTCAAACCACCAGAATACATAACCACTAACGAAGCAGGTTCACGATAAGCTAAAGCCAATTGGTCACCTACATAATAATCACTGCATAATCTTTGGATGATATTATTATAATTATTTTCATATTTTTGTTGTTTTTGGACTTTATACATACCAATTAATGTAATTGCAAAAATAAAACAAACAATACTGATGATAAAAATATCTTTTCTTTTTTTCTTTCTTTTTTGAATAATATATTCATTGCTTTGAAGAAGTTCTTCATAGTCTAGTTTTAAAACAGATGTTATTTTAGCAAGTAAGGTAATATCTGGATAGCCTCTCCCGCTTTCCCTTAGTTAAAGATATGAACCCTATTTATCAGTCTACTTTTCCAATA
>OBHU01000098.1_pt1 | contig 77620 bp, 74 predicted proteins | sample 1519071 | NCBI WGS metagenome assembly OBHU01 (sample SAMEA2452135, study PRJEB22498) | human gut metagenome
GGTAACATATTTAGCTGACTGATACTAATAGGTCGAGGGCTTGACCAAATAAAAATAAAGAATATGACTAAATCAAAGGTTTAGAAAAGAAATCTATGTGCAATTTTCAGAGAATTTAATTCTCAAATAAATATATTCCGCGATAGCTCAATGGTGGAGCACTCGGCTGTTAACCGATAGGTTGGAGGTTCGAGCCCTCTTCGCGGAGCCATTAGATTACTAGCGATGATATACATCGCTTTTTTTCTATATTAAATAAAAAAGTGCAAAGGAGAATAAGATGGAAGAAAATAAAGTTTTAGCTGTAGTTGCAGGAGTTGAAATTACTCAAAATGATTTAGAAGAAGTAATAATGAGATATCCAGAAGACAAGAGAGGATATTTTAATAATGAACAAGGAAAGAAACAACTTTTAGAACAAATAATAGCTTTTGAATTATTTAATAAATTTGGAGCAGAAAACAATATTGATAAAACAGAAGAATATATAAAAGAAGTACAAAAATTACAAAAAGATATTTTAACTCAAATGACAATAAATAAGATTCTTTCAGATGTAATAATTACTGATGAAGATATGAAAAAATATTATGAAGAAAATAAAGCTCAATTTAAGAGTCCAGAAACTGTATCAGCTAAGCATATATTAGTTAGTGATATAGAAGAAGCAAAATCAATAAAGGAAGAATTAGATAATAATGCTATTTCTTTTGAAGAAGCTGCTAAGAAATATTCATCATGTCCTTCAAAAGAACAAGGAGGAGACCTTGGTGAATTTGGTAGAGGAATGATGGTTCCAGAATTTGAAAATGCTGCTTTTGAATTAGAAATAGGACAAATAAGTGAACCAGTAAAAACACAATTTGGATACCATATAATATTAGTAGAATCTAAAAATGAACCAAAAGAAAAAGAATTTGATGAAGTTAAAGATATGATATTTAATCAAATGAATCAAGAAGCTCAACAAAAGAAATATATTGATATGATTATGGAACTAGAAAAGAAATATGGTGTTGAAAGAAAGTAATAATTAAAAATTTTTATAAATAAAATTAGCACAAAAATAATATAGGGCTGTTGCATCAAGAAATATTAATACAATAATATATATATTACTTTGTTCAGTATATATTGCAATGTATAATGTTATTAAATTTCTTTGTGAGACAGCTCTATTTTTTTTATTCTTTAAAAAACTTTTTAATTTTTATATCATTAAAATCAAGTACATATTCATCAGCAGTAGCTATTAAAGTTTCTTTTTGGTACTTTGCATATTTATCATAAATTGCAAAGACTGTCATATTTGCTAGTTTAGCACCTTTGACAGCTTCTAAAATATCTTCAAATACAACACATTCTTCAGGAAGAACTCCTAATTTTTTTGAGGTTAAAAGATATATATCAGGAGAATTTTTACCATTTTCAACTTCACTAGTTGTAGTTATAATATCAAAATAATCATAAACACCTACACAATTTAAAGCAGCTGTTAATAATTCTTTTGAATTACTTGTTGCTAATGCTATTTTTATATTATTAGATTTTAAAAATTTTAAAAAATCTAAGGCGCCATTTTTTAAAGATATATCATTTGAATAATGGTTGTATGCCATTTTGTACCATGTATTTAAAATATCTTCAATTGAATCTGAAATATTGAATTTATTTTTGAAATAATAAGCAGTTTGTTCAAAGCTAAGATGATTTATTTCATCTTTTAAATTTTTAGGAATTGTTAAACCCTTCATATTAAAATATTCTGTATCAACTTTGTCCCAAATCCACATTGAATCAACTAAAGTTCCATCTAAATCAAAAATAACAGCTTTAACTTTTTTTGGCATAAAATTTCTCCTTTAAAAGTATTATAAATTTTTATAAGTTCATATAAATATCATATAAGATATAACCAAAATTAGGAATATATAGAGAGAATTTAGTAAACAATAACTAGTATACCATTAGAAAGGAGATAAAAATGAAAATAATTATTATAATTATATGTGTTTCTATTAGTATATTTTTTCTAGCATTATTTAAATCCTCTAAAAAGGCAGATATACATATGGATAAATTAAAAAAAGATAATAAAAAAAAGTAGATATAAAATCTACTAAAATGTATGGTCGGGGTGACAGGTCTCGAACCTGCGACCTCATGGTCCCAAACCATGCGCGCTACCATCTGCGCCACACCCCGAAATACAGATAACATTATATAGTATAACAAACCTTATGTCAAATATAAATTATTACAAAAAAATTAAAAAACAGTGAAAAAAAGCCTTAACCAATTGTTACCATTGTTACAAAGAGCATAAAATGGTATAATGTCAATAGTAAGTAATTAGGTTTAGAGATTGAAGGGAGGGATGGTCGGCACAGACCATAAAGATGAATAAGAAGGTTTTATCTGTAATCGTTGCAGGAATTATAGGATTTACATCAGTAGTGCCTGGGATTTCAGTAAGTGCAGCTCCAAACACATTAGAAGAAAAAAGAGAAGAATATGAAAAATTAGAAGCAAAAGTTCAAGGAATAAATGAAAAAATAGAAACATTAGATAGTGAAATGTCACTGTTATCTGAAAAGATAAGTAAAAATGAGAATGAAATTTCAAGTATAAATGAAGAAATAGACAGTACAAATAAAGAAATAGATGCTGTAAAAGAAGTTATTAGTGAAAAAGAGGAAATATTAGGTGAAAGAGTTAGAGAAGTTTATAAATCTAATGGACAATCTGATTATATAAATCTTATTTTAAGTGCTAAAAGCTTTGGAGATTTAATTAACAAAATTGATGCAGCTAATAGAATTGTAAAAATAGATCAAAAAATGGTAAGTGAAGTAGTAGCAGAAAAGGAAAAACTTGATAGCAAAGTTGAATCTTTAGATGAAAAAGCTACTGATATAAAAAATTTAAATGCTTCTATAGAAAAACAATCAGATGAAATAGAAAATAAGAAGGAAGAACAAAAGGAACTTGTAGCACAAGCTAAAAAGGAACAAGAAAAATTTGATGAAGAGTATTTATCTGTTGCAGAACTAGAATTGGTACAAGCTAAGCTTGATATTTGTAATAATTCAGATAGTTCATTAACTGATTTAAAGTCAGCAGTTGAACAATTAAAAGCAATGAAAGATGGACAAATTAAGAGCCCTACAGTAAAAGAAAAGATAACAACAGCAATAGATACAGCAGAGCCTGTTATAACTCAAAAACAAGCAGAATATGATGAAATAATGAAACAAGCAGCAAATGCAAGTCTTGCAAATAGAGGAAACTTTTCTGTTTCAACTGGAAGTGCTAGTATAGATGCTGTTATTTCAGAAGCATATAAACATTTAGGAAAACCATATGTATGGGGTGCTAAAGGACCAAATTCATTTGACTGTTCAGGATTCACTTCATATGTATATAGAACAGCTTTAGGAATTGAAATAGGTGGAACAACATATGATCAAATTAATTCAGGAATTGAAGTATCATATTCTGAATTACAACCAGGAGATTTAGTTTTCCCTCATTCAGGACATGTTGGAATATATATAGGTGGAGGTCAAATGATTCATGCACCTCACACTGGAGATGTAGTAAAGGTTGCATCAGTTTATAAATTCTGGAGAGCAAGAAGAATAGTTTATTAGAAATGAAATTTTAAAGATATTTATTTAGAGGAGTTTTAATACTCCTCTTTTTTTGTAAATATGCTTTAGAAAAATTAAATAATATGTAACTTAAAGTTTCTAAAATAAATTATATAATGTATGTATTAATAAAAAATATATTTAGAAGAATAATAAGGTGGTTTTAATATGTCAAAAATATTATTAGTTGAAGATGAAGAAAGTATACGTGGATTTATAAAAATAAATTTAATCAGAAATGGATTTGAAGTTATAGAAGCAGGTTCTGGAGAAGCAGGAATTAATAAAGCTTTAAATGAAAAACCAGATATGGCAATACTTGATGTTATGCTTCCAGGGATTGATGGATTTCAGGTATGTAGTATATTAAGAAATGAATATCCTAAGATAGGAATTATAATGCTTACAGCTAAAGGGCAAGACATGGATAAAATAATGGGACTTGAATATGGAGCTGATGATTATATTGTAAAACCTTTTAATCCATTAGAAGTAGTATTAAGAGTAAAAGCAATTTTAAGAAGAATGGAAACAAAAGATGAAAAAATAAATAAGGATGAAAATAAGATAATAAGTGGACCATTTATAATAGATCTTTATTCTCAAAAGTTATTAAAAAATGAAGTGGAAATTGATGTAACTCCAAAAGAATATATGTTAATGAAATTGTTTATTGAAAATCCTAATAAAGCTTTTACAAGAGATGAGTTATTAAACTTAATATGGGGTTATGACTTCTTTGGAGATTCAAAGATAATAGATGTAAATATAAGAAGATTAAGAGCTAAAATAGAAGATGATTCATCATCTCCTAAATACATAGAAACTGTGTGGGGATTAGGATATAGATGGAAAGAATAAAAATAAAAATAAAAAGCATAAAAGGAATACTTATAGAAAGTTTTTTAGCTGTTATTTTATCAACAACATTAATCTTAGACTTTATGATGGCCATTTTTGTAAAAAAATACAACTATAATGATATAGAAGAACTATTAAAAAATCAAATAAACATAGCCATTAATTTTTATGAAAAATATTTTCCAACCTCTTCTTTAGAAGAAAATATTTATGATAATGTAGATATATTTTGGAATCAAACAAATGCAGAAGTTCAAATATTTAATATGAATGGAGAGCTTTTAATGGATTCTATAGGAGTTAATGATAATAATATTGATAGTTATCCAGATATAAAAAATATTATTAATAATAAAGCAGAAAGTGGTAGATGGATTGGGAAAAAGTCTTATTATGATTATTCAGTAATGAGTGTATCTAAACCTATAAATATAAATGGAAAGAATATTGGGATTATCAGATACACTATATCATTAAAAAGTGTAGATGAAAGTATTAAAGAAATAGTTTTACCATTTATTTTTATATCTGTATTTTCAGTATTAATAGGAATAGTTTTAAGTATTATTATTGCAAAAAGAATAGTAAAACCTATAAAAGATGTAAATAAAGTAGCTGAAAAAATGGCATCAGGAAATTTAAAGATAAGAAATAATATAAAAGGTGAAGATGAAATATCACAACTTGCTAAAACATTAGATTATATGGCTGGGGAGCTTGATGAAAGAGAAAAAATGAAAAATGAATTCATATCTTCTGTTTCTCATGAACTTAGAACACCTTTAACAGCAATAAAAGGATGGGTTATAACTTTAGATAGTGATGAAACTGATAAAGAAACCTTAGGTTTAGGTTTGAAAATAATAGAAAATGAAACAGAAAGATTAGCTTCTATGGTAGAAGAATTGTTAAGCTTCTCATCTTTAGTTAATGGAAGGGCTACTTTAAGAAAATCTAAAATTTTAATAAAGGATTTAATTTTATATTTAGATACCTATATGTCAGAAAGGGCTATTAGAGAAAACAAAACATTAACAATTGAATCTAATATGGAAAATGAATTTGTTAATATAGATATTGATAAGATAAAGCAAGTTTTAATAAATCTTATAGATAATGCCTTTAAATTTACTGAAACAAAAGGAAAGATAAAAGTAGAATTTATGAGGATAAATGGATTTATGAATATAACAGTATCTGATAATGGTTGTGGTATTTCAGAAACTGATCTTCCTAGAGTAACTGAAAAATTTTATAAGGGTAAAAATGCAAAATCACAAAATGGAATAGGTCTTTCTATATGTGATGAAATTACTAAACTTCATAAAGGAACTTTAAATATAGAAAGTAAAGAAAATGAAGGCACAAAAATAACTGTGTCTATACCAATTTAAGTGGAGGCGAAATTTAATGAAAAAAATAATTAAATATTTTAGTATAATTATTTTAGCAATACTGTTAAGTGGTTGCTCCACCATAAATAAGGAAAACAAAGTTTCAGTAAAAGCACCTAATAATAATAAATTAGAAATACTTGGTGTGTGGAGTGTTGAAGAATATGAAGTATTAGATAATAATTTATTTAATGAAGAAGAAATTGAAAAAATAAATTCAAATGATATAATTATAAAATCTGATAAAATAATATTAGGAAAGAATTTTTATAAAAATAGTAGTTATAAATTAAAGTTAGTAAAAAATAATTATGTAATATCCTATGAAGCAAAATATAGTTTAGATAATTTAAATCCAGATTCAGAATATACAAATATCTATTCTATTATGCATCAAAATAATATTTTAGGAGAATTTATATATTTTAGTAGAGAAAAATCTTATTTTTATTATGAAGGAGTTTTATTTTCATTAAAATATAAAAAGGAAGTATATGACAATGATAATTTTCATAAGAAAAAACAAGATTTAAATTTAAAAACTTCTGTTTTAAGTAATAAAGAACAAGGAATGTTACTTGGGTTAAAAACTCCAATGATAAATGAAAATGGAACTTATCAAAGAGAAACTTATAGAACATTGTGGATAAGTTTAAAAGATTCTAAGGTTCAAGATGTAAAGGAGAAAAATTACATATTAGTTCCTAGAAGTAATGGGTTTTGGAAAATAGAAAGTAAAGCATATAAATATGAAGACACATATCATGAATATTTTATTGCTAATCCTATAGAAAATGAACAAAACTCTAGTATTGTTGATATGTATCTTTCAGATACAGATGATGCAAATACTATATATAAAAAAATAAATTATGTTGGAAATGATTATATTGCAATAGAAGAGGTTAATAATAGTAAGTATATAAGTGATTTTTATGAAGTATTACCAATAGATAATGTATATTTAAATGAAGGTGTAGTAATAAAAGATATATATGGTGATGGTGAATATTTTCAAAAATATATGGAAGAAAATTCGGAGGTTGTATCAAATATATATAATAATGATATAAATAAGTTTTACAAAGAAGCTTATGATTCTGTATACAAAGAGTTAGATAATAAGAAAAAGGAAAAACTAAGTAAATATATAGATTATAGAAATTTTACTGTAGTTCGTAATAAAGGAAAATGGATGCTTCAAGGAATGATATCTGGATTAAATGGAGAAGAGTCTGTTGAGTATTCTCTTGGTATAAAAGCTAATGATAGGTTAATAAGTCATGATATATTATATATTCCATGGAAGTCATTAAAAAGTGAATTGCCTTTTATGGAAGATGCATATATGTCACCAAGTGGAAGGATTGCTATTATATTAAGTAAAGAAGAAATATTAATATATTTAGTAGAAGATGGTAAGCTTTCAGATGAACCTTTAAAGAAAATACCACTAAAAGATGGTGAAACAGCAATTATGGCAGAATGGTGTGAAAAAGATTATGTTGATAAATGGGGTAGTATGTTTAAGGATGATACTATAATTAAATAGGAGGTTTTAAATTGATAAAAAAAGAAGTAGCAATGGAAGTATTAGCAAAATGCTTAATTACAGGAGGAGATTTTGCAGAAATTTTTGAAGAGGATAGTATAAGTAATTCTATTGGGTTAATAGATGGAAAGGTAGAAAATGCTCTTGGAGGAAGAAGTTATGGCATAGGAATAAGAATATTTAAAGGATTTAAAAGTATATATGCCTATACTAATGATAATAGTCTTTCAGGACTTTTAAATACAGCTTATAAAGCTGCTTTAGCATTAGGAGAATTAAAAGAAGATAAACAGATAATATTAAATGATACCTTTACATTTAAAAACATTCATAATGTTAAATATTATCCAAATGCAGTTAATTATGAAAAGAAAATAGGAATAATGAAAACAGCTTATAAAAGTGCTAAAAATTATAGCAATGAAATTTCACAAGTTAGTGTTTCTTATGCAGACAAAGACCAAAAAGTATTAATAGCAAATACAGAAGGACTTTTTACTGAGGATAGAAGAGTAAGAACAAGACTTGCAATAAGTTCAATAGCTTCTAATGAAACAGAAAATCAAACAGGTTTTGAAGGCCCAGGGGCATGTAAGGGTTTTGAACTATTTGAAACTATAGACCCAGAATATTATGGAAGAGAAGCTTCAAGAACAGCACATACTATGTTACATGCTAAAAATTGTAAAGCTGGAAATATGACTGTTGCAATTGATAATGGATTTGGAGGAGTAATATTTCATGAGGCTTGCGGACACTCTCTTGAAGCAACTTCTGTAGCAAAGGGAAATTCAGTTTTTGCAGGAAAACTTGGAAAGCAAATAGCTTCTTCAAAGGTAACAGCAATTGATGATGGAACAATACCTAATTATTGGGGTTCAATTAATATAGATGATGAAGGTACTTTAGGAAGAAAGAATATTCTTATAGAAAATGGAATACTAAAATCTTATATGGTAGATAAACTTAATGGAAGAAGAATGAATATGGAGCCTACAGGAAATTCACGTAGACAAAGTTATAAATTTGCCCCTACATCAAGAATGACTAATACCTATATTGCTTCAGGGGAAGATAATCCAGAAGATATAATAAAGTCAATAGAAGATGGACTTTATGCAAAAAAAATGGGTGGAGGCTCTGTTAATCCAGTAACTGGAGAATTTAATTTTGCAGTTGCAGAGGGTTATATAGTTAAAAATGGAGTTATTCAAGAACCAGTAAGAGGGGCTAGCTTAATAGGAAAAGGCAGTGAAGTTCTTATGAATATTGATATGGTTGGAAATAACTTAGAACAGGCTCAAGGAATGTGTGGCTCATCTTCTGGAAGTATACCAGTTAATGTTGGTCAGCCTATGATAAGAGTTAAAGAAATTACTGTAGGTGGAAGATAGGAGGCTAATGTATATGGAGTTTAAAGAATTTAAGGATTTATTATTTAAGAAAGCATTAAATAATGGATTTGAAGAATGTGAAGTATATTTTGCAAATAGAGAAAGTATAGCTATATCTGTTTATGAACAAGAATTAGAAAAGTATAATATAAATACAACCTTTGGATTATCTTTTAGAGGTAAAATTAATGGGAAAATAGGATATTCTTATACAGAAATATTAGATGAAGAAGCTATAGATATGCTTATAAAAAATGCTAAAGAGGGAGCAAATTCTATAGAAAATAATGATGTTCAGTTTATTTATGAAGGAGATAAAGAATATCAAAAAGTAATTTGTTATTCTGATGAACTTGAAAACTTAAATACAGAAAAGTTAATAAATCTTGCGTTAGAAATGGAAAAGGAATCTAAAAAATATTCTAAAAAGGTTGTTAATTTAGGTGGTTGTAGTATTGGTTATGGAAATTCAGAGTATGGAATTTTTAATACTAAAGGATTAGAACTTGTTAATAAAAGTAATCTATTAACTGCTTATGTAGTTCCAATTGTTGAAGATAATAATGAAAAATATGATGGAACAGGATATGTAACAGCATTAAAATTAGATGAAGTAAATCCTAAAAATATTGCAAAACAAGGGGTTGAAGAGGCATTATCTAGAATAGGAGGAAGAAGTATTCCTTCAGGCAAATATAAAGCTATTTTATATAATGAAGCAATGGTATCTTTATTAGGAACTTTTTGTGGTATTTTTGATGCAGATGCAGCACAAAAGGGATTATCTTTATTAAAGGATAAAGAAGGAGAAATAATTGCATCAGATGTAGTTAATATAGTTGATGATCCTCTTTTAGATAATGGACTTTCATCAACACCTTTTGATGATGAAGGAGTTGCTACTTATAAAAAAGAAATTGTATTTAAAGGAGAACTTAAAACTTTACTTCATAATTTAAAAACAGCTTATAAAGCAGGTTGCAAAAGTACAGGAAATGGATTTAAATCTGGGGTTATGTCACCAGTTTCAATATCTCCAACAAATTTATATATAGAAAAGGGAGAAAAGTCTTTAGAGGAGCTTATTAAGGAAGTAGGAGAAGGAATTTTAATAACAGACCTTGCAGGCCTTCATTCAGGAGCAAATTCTATAACAGGAGATTTTTCTTTAGCAGCTAAAGGATTTTATATTAAAGATGGAAAAAAGAGCTATCCTGTTGAGCAAATAACAATAGCAGGAAACTTTTTTAGTATGTTAAAAGATATAGAAGCTGTAGGAAGTGACTTAAAATTCCCTATGAGTAGTATAGGTTCTCCTTCTGTTAAAATTAAGGAAATATCAATTGCAGGAAAATAAATGTTATAATAATAAAATAAAGACATATTAATGAAATGTTAACATGGCTGTTATGGGGTGAATTTAATGAAAGAAATAGATTGTAGAGGGCTTGAATATTTAAAAGAGATAAAAATGGTAAAAAAATATTTTAATTCCATTGGAGAGGGAGAAGCTATAGTAATAGTAGATAATGAGATAAGTCATGAAAATGTAGTAAAGTATGCTATGAGAAAAGGCTATCATGTTACTTCTTATGATGAATCTAGAATAAAAATAGAAAAAAGAGGATGCCTAGAAGTATTAGAAGAAGAAAAAAGTTTAGTTATTTTAGTAACTAATGAAAAGTTAGGATTTGGAGAAGAAGTTTTAGGAACTAAACTTATGGAAAGATATTTTGAAGCTTTAAGTGATAGTGATATTCTTCCAAGAGAATTGATATTTGTAAATTCAGCAGTGAAATTTTTATTAGAAGATTCTAAGGTTTTAGATTTTTTAAGACTTTTAATTGAAAGAGGAGTAAAAATTTATGCATCAGAACTTTCAATTAATTATTATAATGCTAAAGATAAAATGGCATTAGGTAAGGTTATGGATATGGATGATATTGTTGAAGAAATGTATTTAGCAGATGACTTTATAAAAATCTAATAGCTTACCTTAGTAAAGGAGAAAAGAATTATATGGAAAAATATGATTTAATAGTAATTGGTGGCGGGGTTTCTGGCATGACTTCTGCCACAGTTGCATTAGAAGATGGAATAAAAAAAGTTATGATTATAGAGAGAGAAAGTTCTTTAGGAGGATTACTAAGACAATGTATTCATAATGGTTTTGGAAATAAAAGACTAAAAACAGAAATTACAGGACCAGAATATATAAATTTAATTTATAGAAAATTAAATGATTATAATGCAGAAATAAAACTTGATACACAAGTTCTTAATGTATCTAAAGAAAAGGTTGTTACTTATGTAAATCCTAAAGAAGGAGTTCAAGAAGTTTATGGTAAAACTATAATACTTGCAACAGGATGTAGAGAATCCTTTGATGGAAATGCAGATATAGAAAATGAAGATGTTTTAGGTATCTTTACAATAGAAGATTCCCATAGAATTATAAATTTTGAAGGATATTTGCCAGGAAAAGAGCCTGTAATAGTAGCTAGAAATAGATGGGACCTTATAGTTGCAAAACGATTTTTAATTGAAGGTGCTAAAATTAGAGCCCTTATTATTCAAAAAAATAATATGTTTACCTTTAATGAAGAAGACAAAAAAATAATAGAAGATTTAAAAATACCTATTATGATAGGTGGAGAAATTAAAGAAATAATGGGAGATAAAAGAATTGAAGGAGTAAAAGTCTATACTAAAGATATAGATGAATGGACTATAGTTGCTTGTGACTCTTTAATATTATCAGTAAACCACTTCCCAGAACTTGAATATATATCAAAAAAAGATTTTGAATTTGATAATATAACAAAAAGTTTAAAAGTATCAAATTTTAAAACTAATGTTGATGGTATTTTTGCTTGTGGTAATTTAATATATGGAATGGAATCTTTAGGGAAAAATGATATAGATGGAATAGAAGCAGGAAAGATAGCTGTTTCTTATATAAAAGAAACTATTTAAAAATAGTTTTAATAGCTTCTTTAAACATAAGATTATTTCCAAAAGCATTTAAATGAACTCCATCAATAAAAATATTATTATTTATGTTATTAATAGATAAAGAATAAAAATCTATGTATTTAATAGAATAAAAATCACATAGTTTTAGTAACCTATTTCTTAGTATAGGAAGACTTTTTTCACAATAACCATATAAATTAGAAGGCATAAATAATCTATTTGCCATTTCTGAAATTATACAAGGGGGAATTCCTATATAAACATTAGAATTAATGGAAATAGAATCTTTAATCATTTCTTCTATATTATAAACAATTGAAGATACAGAACGTCCACATAATAAATCATTAGTACCACCCATTATAAAAATGCTATTAGGTTTTTTAGAAATTACATCATCAAAAAATCTATTAAGCATTGAAGGGGTGGTATCTCCGTTAATTCCTTTATTAATAATATTTAAAGAAGTATTTTCAGAAATTTTATAAACCCAACCTTCATTTTTATGAACACCATATCCAAAGATAAGACTATCTCCTATAAAAATAAACATAAAATTATCCCCTTTTAAAATAAAGTTTTAAAGCAAGAATTACATATTAAAGTTTTGCCACTATCAGCACTTATATAGTTATTTCCTACTATAATTTTATTACAAACACTACATATTTTTTGGCTTGAATTATTAGTGCAAGAAATTTCCTTTTCAGCTTTTGAAGTTACTCTCTTTTTTATTGGTGAATAAATTTTTTTATTTATTGGAGTTGTTAGTCTAGACACAGAATAATCTAAAAAATATTCACTTTCTCCAAAAAGTTCTAATTCAAATCTAGGGTTTTCCTTATCATAATATTCCTCTGTAATTATTCTTCTTATTTGAGCATCATTAACTATTAGACCACTTTTTTCTATACCATCAAAAATACTTTTTGTAATATTTATTGTATCAGGATGACGTTTTTCGCTTTTATAATAAACCTTTAGTATTGCAATTAAGCTTTCTTCTAAAACTACATTTGGATTTTGAAGACGAGCAGTATAGGCAATTTCTTGCTCATATATAGCATATCTATCATGATATTTTCCAGATTCACTTGGTAAAATAGCTCTTCCTTTTGAGTTATGTAGTTTAAAATTAGATTTAGTTATTGGAGAGCCAGAAACTATAACTTTTGCATATGAACACATTAATAAAAACTCCTTTAAAAAACTTAATATTATATGAATTTTATTATAAAATAGCTGTTATTAATCATAAATAACTTTATAATATTATTAGAACTTTGAAAATTAATATACAATAAATTAATGAAATCTTCAAGTAAAATTCATTGATAGATAAAATTATATAAAGTATAATACATTTATTGACTTTTAAAAATAAGTAATGAGGTAATATAAAAATGGGAAAATATATTTTAGCAATAGAATCAAGCTGTGATGAAACCTCAGCAGCAGTTGTAAAAGATGGTAGAGAGGTTTTATCAAATATAATAGCTTCACAAATTGATACACATACTAAATATGGAGGAGTTGTACCAGAAGTTGCATCAAGAATGCATATAGAAGTTGTAGATGCTGTAGTAAAAAGTGCTTTAGAAGAAGCAAATATGACTTTAGAACAAATTGATGCTATAGGGGTTACCTATGGACCTGGGCTTGTGGGAGCACTTCTTGTAGGTCTTCAATATGCAAAGGGATTATCTTTAGCATCAAAGAAGCCATTAGTAGGTGTAAATCATATAGAAGGACATATATGTGCAAATTATATACAACATAAGGATTTAAAACCTCCTTTTGTATCACTAGTAGTTTCAGGCGGACATACTTTTATAGTTCATGTAAAAGATTATGGAAAATATGAGGTTATAGGTCAAACTAGAGATGATGCAGTAGGAGAAGCTTTTGATAAAGTAGCAAGGGCTATAGGTCTTGGATACCCAGGAGGACCTAAAATAGATAAAATATCTAAAGAAGGAAATAAAAATGCAATTGAATTTCCAAAGGCAAAGTTTCATGATGATACATTAGATTTTTCTTTTAGTGGTGTAAAATCAGCTGTATTAAATTATATTAATAAATGTAAAATGAAAGACATAGAAATTAATGTGGCAGATGTAGCAGCATCATTTCAAAAAGCTGTAGTTGATGTACTTAAGGAAAATGTATTTTTAACTTGTGAAAGAAGAAATATTAATAAAATTGCTATAGCAGGTGGAGTAGCATCAAATTCAACCCTTAGAGAAGAGTTAATGAAAGAAGGAAAGAAAAAGGGGGTAGAAATTCTTTTCCCAGATAGAATATTATGTACTGATAATGCAGCAATGATAGGTTCAGCAGCATATTATGAATTTATAAAAGGCAATATAGCAAAGCTAGATTTAAATGCAAAGCCAAATTTAAGGCTTGGGGAAAGTTAAGACTATGAATTTAATACCAGAATCAAATGGATTTAAGAAAGTAAATATGAAAAAAAAGATATCACATGTTGGTTTGCTAAAAAGAATTTCAATGCTAATTGCTGGAATATTCATATTTGGTCTTATTTTTCAAGTGATAACATATTTTATTGGAAATGGGAAACTTAGCTCTAGCCTAGATTATACTAAGGTTAATGGAAATAAAATGGAATATAAATATAAAGGAAGTGGAGATTATACTATTGTTTTTGATGGAGCAATAGGGACTACTTTATATCAGTGGGACGAAATTTCAGATAGAATTAATAAAGAACTTAATGCAAAAACCTTTGTATATAATAGAAAAGGTTATGGATTTAGTGATATAGCAACAGATAGAACCCCTAAAGAACAAGCAATGGATTTAAAGATATTATTAAGAAAGGCTGGAGTATCAGGAAAACTAATACTTGTTGGAGAGGAATATGGTAGTCTTATTATGACTAATTTTGCAAAAGAATATCCAGATTCAGTATCAGCAATGATATTAATAAATCCTTATTCTGAGGAAGAAGTAAAAACTGAGGAATATAAAAAGAAAATAAAAAAATTATATAATAAAAGTAAAATTCAATCTAAAGGAACTTATTTTGGACTTACTATACTTTTAGATAAATTAGATAAAGACATTACAATAAAGAATTTTGAAAATAATTTATCAGAAGAAGTTAAAAAAGAATTTGATATACAAAAAAACAGATCAAGTTATAGAAAAGCTATAGAAAGTGAATTTAAAAGTTTATATGAATATGACGAAACTTCCCAAGAAAAAGGATTATTATCAGGAAAACCATTATATATAATTGCAAACAATAATGAAAGTAAATCCTTAACTAAATTAGGAGATGGAGAACTTACTACAGTATATCAAACTGAAATTTCAACAGATTTAATATCTGCATCAGATTCAGAATCTATAATTAATGGACTAACTAAAATTTTAAAAGAAAGAAAAAAAATAGACAAGGCACAAGAAAATAAATAAGAATTAAAAATAATAAAGTTGTTATATAAAGAAAGAACAATATAGAAAATAGTATTGTTATTGAAAATCTTTATGTAACAACTTTTTTATTATATAGGAAATTATATATACACTATGCTTTTTTTTTATTTAAAGTATTATAATAAAAAATATATTCAAATTCCTTTTATGCCATATATTTGTCACAAAATGATAATATACTCAAAGTATAGAAAAAGTTAAGAAAAAAATAAATAAAATTGGAGGTAATAGAAATGAGCGATTTTGAAAATAGAAATGAAGAAAACTTTATTGAGACTTCAACTAGTATAGGAGAAGATGGAAACATAAAGGCAGAAACACCAAAAAAGAATAAGAAAAAGAGAAAAGGAATGCTTAAAAGAGCAATTTCTAAGGTAGCACTAGTTGTAGTAATGGCATTAGGAGGAGGCATTGTAGGAAGTGGTCTTACTTATAAAATGCTTTCATCAAATGACAATAAAACTACTAAAACAACTGCTTCAAATCCATCAGCAGTAAATTTTGTTAAAGAGTCTAGCGACTTAACAGTTGCAGAAGCTTATAATAAAGTAAAACCAGCAGTTGTAACAATTACTGCATCAGGAAAGGTTTCTTATAGTAGATTTTATAGTCAAGATGTTGAAGGAATCGGTTCTGGTTTCATAATTAATGAAGATGGAAATGTATTAACTAACTATCATGTAATTGAATTAGCATTTACAGCAAATGGTGGAACAAATAAAGTTACAGTAAGTATGAGTGATGGACAAGAAGTTGAAGCTGACATAGTAAACTATGACAAAGACAGAGATATAGCAATGTTAAAACTTGCAGAAGGAACAAAAGTACCAGGAGTAGCAGAACTTGGTGATTCTGATGCATTATATGTTGGTCAAGAAGTAATAGCTATTGGAACACCTCTTGGAACTAACTTTGCTCAAACTTGTACAAAAGGTATAGTAAGTGGAGTTAACAGAAGCTTAGATGAATCAACAGATGGAAGTGCAGTACAATCAGAATCAGAATCAAGTTATGAATACATTCAAACAGATACAGCTATAAACTCTGGTAACAGTGGTGGACCATTAATAAATAGTGAAGGTCAAGTTATTGGTATTAATACAGCTAAATTATCAAATAGCACAAGTTCTTCAAATGCTTCAATTGAAGGTATGGGATTTGCAATTCCTATAAATGATGCAAAAGATAGAATAGAATCTTTATCTAAGAAAATATTAACAATAGGTATAACTGGAGTTTCAATTGATGAGGATAGAGCTAAAGAAAAGAATATTCCTCAAGGTGTTGGAGTAGTTAGTGTAACAGAAGGTTCTGTAGCTGAAAAAGCTGGACTTAAAGCAAATGATATAATAACTAAATTTGATGGACAAAAAGTTACTTCAGTAGAAGATATTAATAAAATAAAGGAAACTAAAGAAGCTGGAGATAAAGTAGAAGTTGTTGTTGATAGATACAATGAAGAAATTAAATTAACTTTAGAGTTTGAATAAAGAGTAATAAAAAAATTTCCTGACAAGATACAAGTCAGGAAATTTTTTTTTAGTTCACATTTAAGCTTAAAAGTCATATTTTATAGTATAAAGTACAATGGAGGGAAGAGTTATGAGCGGAAAAGTAGCTGTTTGTTCAGTATGCCCAAGAGAAAATCAACAGATTGAAGCTGTTATAAAATTACCTGTTGAAAGAAGAGCTGTTATTCATGGAACAGTATTAGATGCAAATGGAAATCCTGTTGCAGATGCTGTTGTTAAACTTTTACAAGTAGTTGATGGATGTAAATTACCATGCCCATTAACACACACTTTTACTGATCAATATGGTCAATTTTTATTAGGACCTTTATGTCCAAATAGAAAGTATATGTTAAAAGTTTATAAAGACAATATCCAAGTTAAATATTTACCACTAAATGTAAACTGCTATGATGGAAGTTGCATAGGAGTTAATTCTAATAACTCAAATGGTAATGGAAATTGTCAAGAAAATAAATGCAATTGCGAATGTAATTGTTAGTATTTTTATATAGAAGGAGTTTTTGCAAAGCTGATAAAAATATCAGAAGAGCAAAAGCTCTTTCTATTTTGAAATCTTAATAAAAAAGTAAAATTTGAATACTTATTTTTAAAGTAAAAAAAGTGCATAATATAAATATAAGATATTATAAATGAGGAGGTAAATAAATGGATATATTAGTAGCATTTGTTATATTAGGAGTAATTGTGTCTATAATAGAGATGTTATATAACTTAATAAATGATAAAATAGCATATTAAAAGCCTTCATAGAAAAAGAAGGCTAAAAAATTACTTAATTATCATTTAAAATTGATAAATAAGCATTATAAGTTAATTTACAAGTTTTTTTCCATGAAAATTTAAGACTTTGCAAATAGCCCTTTTCCCTAAGGTCTTCTTTAAGAGAAGGATTTTTCAAAATTTTTATTATAGCATCAGAAAGTTCATCTTTATTAGAGGGATTAATAAGCAAAGCAGAATCTTCTGTTACTTCAGGAATGGAAGTTAAATTTGAAGTTATAACAGGAGTTTTACAACACATAGCTTCTAAAAGTGGAAGACCAAAGCCTTCATAGTATGAAGGATAGATAAAGACATCAGCAGCATTATAAAAGATAGGCAAAAGAGAATCTTTTAAATAGCCAGTAAATATAATATCTTTTTCAAGATTATTATCATAAACTAATTTTTTTAAAGTCTCTCCTTCATCTTGTAGGGAACCTCCTAAAACTAATTTATAATTATCAGGTAAATCTTTAATTATTTTCTCAAAGGCTAATATTAAATTTCTAACATTTTTTCTAGAGCTAAATCCTCCTAAGTAAAGTATAAAGGGAGAATCTATTTTAAATAAATTCTTTATTACATTTTTACAAGATTTTTTATCTAATGGTTTAAAATTTTCATTTGCAGCAAGTGGTGTAACGTAAATTTTTTCAGAAGGAAAGGTAGGAAAAAATTTTAGAATATCTTTTTTAGAATACTCTGAAACAGTTATTATTCCACTAGAAGAAGAAATTATTTTAGGCATTTCCTTTAAAAACTTATTTAAGTATCCTTTCCCTACTGTTTCAGGCATTGTATAGGGAATTAGGTCATGTATTGTTGTTACTATTTTTGAATCAGAATCTAAAGGGATACCAAGTCCATTTTGAGGAAGATGATAAATAGATAACTTTTTTTCTTTTATCCAATGGGGTATATAAAAATCTTCATAAAATAAATTATATCTTCCAGAAATATAAGTAAGAGAGGTATTTTTTTTTATAAAACTTTTATCCTCATTTCCTGTCCAAAGTAAATTAAAATTATCTTTAAGATTACTATTTATCAAGTTTAAAATAAGATTTTTAGTATATGTTCCAATTCCAGAGCCTCTATATAGGTTAATGCCTCTAGCATCTATTCCTATATTCATAGAATTCACCTCGAAAAAATATATATTATAAAATACTATTTTTATTAATAAATTGTGAATGAAATCACTATTAATTTAAGTATATATATAATAAATAATATTAGTGTTAGGAGAATTTTATGGAAGAAGAAAAAATCATTAATTTAGTCAGGGAGAATTATGGTTTAAGTGTTGATTCTATAGAAAAAGTTAAAAATTCCTACAAGATAAATTCAGAAAAGAAAAGTTACTTTTTAAAAGTTATAAAATACAAATTTAAGCACTTTAATTTTATAATATCTGCAATAATTCATTTACAGAAGAATAACTTTGAAACTATCCCAGAAATATTAAAAACAGTAAATGGAAGAAATTATATAAGAGTTGATACAAATTATGCATATCTTATGCCATGGATTCCTTCAAGGGAAGTAAATTATGATAATGTAATTGAGTTAGAGATGGCAACTAAGAAACTTGCAGAACTTCATAAGTGTAGTGAAGGATTTATAACAAATCTTCATATGAAACCAAGAGTTGGGTGGTTTACTTGGATAAATGTTTTTGAAACAAGAAAAGATGAAATTTTAGATTTTAAATATAGAATTCAAAAGAAAAGTAATAAAAGCCAATTTGATAAATTATATTTAAGTTGTTTAAATGAAGAAATAGAAAGGGCTAAAAAAAGTATTAATGTATTAAAAGAATCTAATTATTTAGAACTTATGATAAAAGAATATGAAAAAAAGGGTTTTTGTCACCATGATTATGCAAACCATAATGTATTAATTGATAGATATAATAACATTAATATTATAGATTTTGATTATTGTATGTTAGATACTCATTTACATGATTTAGCTTCTTTAATGATAAGAGTTATGAAAAATGGAAAATGGGATAAGGAAAAGGCAGAAGAAATAATAAATAATTATTCAACTATAAACCCTGTAAAAAGTGAAGAGTTATTTATTATGAAGGAATTTATAAGATTTCCTCAAGCCTATTGGCAGCTTGGAATACAAAAGTATTGGGAAGAACAACCTTGGAAAGAAAGTGTATTTATAGATAAGCTTAAAAAGTATATAGAAGACAGAGAAGATAGGGAGGATTTCCTAAAAAACTTTATGTAAAAGAGGTGGGCAGTATTAATAATTTAACTTTAAAGGAATATTTATTAGAAAATGATATTTTAGTTGGAGATGATTATTTTAAAGGAATAAAGAATATAAGTGAGAAAAAGGTTATGGAACAGATAATCATAATACAAAATGCTCACAAAATTCTTTCAGGGTATAATTGTTATGGTGTAACAAGAATAAATAGCACAATAGGAAAAAGAGTTGAGCATATTAAGGTAATGATTAAAAGGCTTAGAAAAGACTTAGAAAAAAGAGAAAATGTTAAAAATCCTATGGATAAATTTATTTTAGTAAATGGAAATAAAATTTTATCTAAAGCAGAAAAAGGAATATATGAACTTAAGAACATTAATTATATAGGTATAATAGAAAGAAGTATGAAGAAAAATGAAATTACTTTAGGCAGAGCAGATGAAAAAAATTTGAGAGTAACTAGTGAACTTGAAATAGGTACTCTTAAAAATGTTAGCTATAATCTTGTAGAAGAAGATATTTATGATTATTTAAAAAGAGTAAAAATAAAAAATAAAAAAATTTCTTTAGAAAAATGTATTGATAAATATATTGAAAGGTCATGTTTATCAGAAGATAGTAGAGATTATATAGCTATTTTATTAATGATACCTTATGGAACATTAAATATATGGTATAAATATGCTTATGGAAGAAATAAATATTCATATGAGGAACAGCTTAAAAAGATAAAATTGTTAAGTGATAGTGAATTTTAGGAAGTGAATTTATGACTAAATTAAGGTATCCAGAAAAAAAATATCTTTCAAAATATGATTTAAGTCAGGAATTTTTTGAAAATCTAAATATTAAGGTTTTAGATGTTATACCTTTAAGAAAGGTTTTTATATTAAAAACAGAAACAGGAAAGAAAATATTAAAAAGATTAGATTGTGATAAAGAAAGAGCAGATTTTATAAATATATGTATAAAAAGTCTTAGAGATAATTTCAATTATATGGTAGAGTTTAATACCTTTGAAGATGATAAGGTATATAAAGAATGGAAAAATCAATATTATATACTTATGAATTTAATTCCAGGAAGAGAGGTAACATTTACAAATCCTGTAGAATTTAATTTAAGTGGAGAGTTACTTGGAAAATACCATAAAGCATCAAAAGAAGCATTAAAATCTGCAATAGCTTTAGGTATAGATGAGAGTATGGTTAAAAAGTATGAAAAAGCAATTATAGATATTAAAGAGATAAAAAGATTAGTTAATTCCTATAGATTTAAAGATGAGTTTGATAAAATGTTTTTGAATTCTGTTGATGAGCATATTATAGAAATGAAAAAAGCTTTAGAATTATTAAGTTTTAGTAGTTATAATTCCTATAGAAAAGATATAAACAACTGTGTTATATGTCATAATGATTTAGCAGAGCATAATTTTTTAATATCAAATCAAGGTATGTATTTATTAGATTTTGATTATTGCAGTATAGATTTAAAGGTTATTGATTTAGCAGATTTAATATTAAAGGGAATAAAAAATGTGGCTTTTAATTTTGAAAAAGCTATTGATTTAATAAAAAGTTATAATTCTATAGAACCATTAAATACTGAGGATTTTAAACTACTTTATATATTAATTCTTTTCCCAAGAGATTTTTATACTATAGTAAGTGATTATTATCATAAAAATAAAGAATGGGATAAAGAGGTTTTTTTAAATAGATTTCAAAATAAACTAGATAATGAGGAGTTTAGAAAAGAATTTTTAAGAAACTATAAAAGAGAATTAAAAGAAAAATTTTATTAAGAGAAAGTTTTATTTCTTTATAAGTGTGAATTATTACTCTAATTGCAAGGTAATAATTCACACTTTCTTATTTAAGCATGGAATTATATGCTGCAATGGTTTTTTCAGCAGTAAGACGCCATGAAAAGTTTAAACTACAAGAAAGCCCTTTTTTTATTAATGTAAGCATAAGAAGGCTATCATTTAATATGTCTTCTATTGATTTACTTAGTTCATCTATATTATAAGGGTCTATTAATAATGCAGCTTCAGAACAAAATTCAGGTATAGAGGTAACATTAGAAGTTACTACAGGAGTTCCACAAGCCATAGCTTCAATAGGTGGAAGACCAAAGCCTTCATAAAAAGAAGGATATACAAGAAGTTCTGTAGCATTATAAAATATAGGCATATCTTCAACAGGAATAAAGTCTGTAAAGATAACATCATCTTTTAAGTTTAATTCATCAGCACGTTTTTTATATTTTTCATAGGAAACACCTTTTTTCCCTGTAATAACTAGTTTAGTATTTTTTCTATTTTTAGGTGTAATTAAAGAAAAGGCTTCAATAAGACCTATTATATTTTTTCTTGGACTAAAGCCTCCAACATATAATATAAATCTATCTTCTATATTGTATTTTTCTTTTAAAATATTTTTACATAAAAATTTATTCATAGGTTTATAAATATCTTCTGCAGCAAGGGGTGTTACAAAAATCTTTTCTTTTGGAAAGTTAAATTCTTCTGATATATCTTTTTTTGAAAATTCTGAAACGGTTATTATGCCTTCACACTGAGATAACATATTAGGCAATTCATCATTAAAGAGTTTAAGATATTTTTCACTTACAGTTTCAGGCATTCTTATGGGGATTATATCATGAAGAGTAATGACTTTTTTACAGTTTACATTAGATGAAAGCCCAACTCCATTTTGAGGAACATGATATAATTCCATATTTTTATTATTTAATATATTTGGAACACTTACTTCATCCCAAAAATTTTCTTCTAAATTAGCCTTTACTGATTCTATATGAAAGTTATTCTTTAAATCTTTAAGAGAAGAACCATCAGGAAGAAAAATAAGATAATCATTAAAATTATCTATTGAGTTTAAGCTTAAAATAAGCTGATGAGTATAGGTACCTATTCCAGTGCCTCTATACCATTTAGCGGCTCTGCCGTCTATCCCAATATTCATGATGTATCCTTTATTAGTACTCTTCATTTATTATATTAAAATCAATTAACTTTTGTTAATAAAAGAAATAATAGGCACATATAAATAAGAAAGAGGTGAGGAATATGATGAGGGAATTTGAAATTGAAAGACAATTCAATATTAAAATCGAGGTGATTAAAGCTAATAAAGGAATTTACTATTTAAAAACTAATAAGGGTGAGCGATGCCTAAAAAAGATTAATTATGGACCTCAAAAACTTTTGTTTGTTTATGGAGCAAAGGAATATTTAATAAACAATGGTTTTGATAAGGTTGATAGATATTATTTAAATGTTGATGGAGAGCCTTATGCTCTTGTTAATGAAGATATATATACTCTTTCAGAATGGTTAAAAGGAAGGGAATGTGACTTTCATAATATAGAAGAAGTTAAATTAGCAGCTAAAACATTAGCTTCATTTCATGAAGCATCAAAAGGATATGACCCACCAGAAAATTCTAAATTAAAAAGTGATTTAGGAAGATGGCCTCATCTTATGGAAAAAAGAATAAAGTCATTAGATAAGATGAAGGATATGATAAGAAAAAAAGGCAATAAAAAGGATTTTGATTTATTATATTTAAAATCAATGGAATTTTATAAGGAAATGGCAAAAAAAGCATTACAAACATTAAATAACTCTTCTTATTATGAATTATGTGCAGAGGCAGAAAAAGAAAAGGGTTTATGCCATCATGATTATACTTATCATAATATAATATTAGATGATAATAACAATGTAAATGTTATTGATTTTGATTATTGTAAAAGGGAAGTAAGAACTTTTGATATATCAAATTTTATGATAAAGGTTTTAAAAAGAGTAGATTGGGATATTGATTTTGCAAAAGATATATTAGAAGCTTATCAATCTGTATCAAAACTTAACAAAGAAGAATATAAAGTTTTATATGCATATCTTCAATTTCCACAAAGATATTGGAGACTTGCTAATAGGTATTATTATAATGAGGTAAACTGGGGACAAAATACTTTTGCAGGAAAACTTAAGGCAATAATAGATGAAAAGGAAAAGTATTTAGACTTTCTTAATAAATTTAGTAAAGAGTATAATTTAGCATAAGTGTTTATTTTTTTATAACATGGAACTTAAAAAAATTTTAATCATAAGATATTAATAACAATGTAAATATGAGGTGAACATTGTTATGCTTAGTAAAAAGCTTAACAATAAAAAAGATGAAAATAGGTGATTTAGTCGTTAGAAAGTCTTATGATATGGATATTACCTTTAAAATAATGGACATTAAAGAGGAAGAAGGAGAAAAAAAGTATATACTAAAAGGAATAAGCATAAGGATAATAGCAGATTCTAAGGAAGATGATTTAGAAGAAGTTAAAGAAAATTATGTTGGAGAACAGGAAAAGATACTTAATAGTAGAGTTAAAAGTGCTATTAATAGAGCAATTTCAGTTCGTAAGGATGTTTTAAGTTCAAGGGGGAAAAGCAGTAAGATAGAAGTGAAAAATGAGCTTATGTTTGGTAGGCCTGGAAGAATTCTTCATGTAGATGGAGATAAGGAATATATGGAAACTTGTTTAAAGGTATACAAACAACTTCATCTTGATGCTGTAGGAAAAGCAATACCAGAAAGGGAACAACCAAAGGTCATAGTTGACCTTGTAAAAGAAATAAAACCAGATATAGTTGTTTTAACTGGTCATGATGGAGTATTAAAAAGGACAAATGATTATTTAGATTTAAATTGTTATAGAAATTCAAAATATTATATTGAATCAGTAAAGGCATTAAGAAATTATAATGGAAGTTATGATGAATTAGTTATATTTGCAGGAGCTTGTCAAAGTTGCTATGAATGTTTATTAGATTATGGAGCTAATTTTGCATCTAGTCCAAGTAGAGTTCTTATACATTGCCTAGACCCAGTATTTATATGTGAAAAAATAGCCTATACAAGAATTGATGAAGTAGTTTCAATTACTGATGTAATAGATAATACTATTACAGGAATAAAAGGAATTGGAGGGCTTCAAACAAGAGGAAAATATAGAGAAGGCTATCCAAAATCTTCATATATATAATGTTTAAAGCAGATTAAATATATTATTTTCCCTAAATTTTAGTTTTAAAAGTTTAGAGTAAAATAATAATATTTATTCTGCTTTTTATATTATTAAGAAATTATATTATTTTTAAGTTTTAAGGATAATTTGCTATAAAATTTTGAATAAGAAATTAAAAAAATAGTTATAATATAAAAGAATGTTACAAAAAAATTAAAATTATATTGACAAGTATATGCTATGATGATAAAATAGAAATTTTACTTGACTAAATTTGGGATTTGATGTATAATTTTTTATGAGAGAGGCTTTAAAAATATTTATGTAAAAGTAATTATGAGAGGAGGAAATTGCCAAAAAGAGATTTTGGTAATGATATGTTTATGAGAACTATTGCCAATATAAAAAAAGACATAGAAACTCACTTAGGAGAAAAGGTTACTTTAAAAGCTAATGGAGGAAGAAAAAAAATACTCGTAAATAATGGAGTATTAGAGAGTATCTATCCAAGTATATTTGTTATAAGATTGGATAAAGACAATAAAAGAACAGTAACATATAGCTATTCAGATGTATTAACAAATACAGTTCAATTAGTTTTTCCAAACTAAAAATAAACTTCGATTTATTTTAATCGAAGTTTATTTTTTGCATAAAAAAAGAGAAAGATGGTGGGTATCCATCTTTCAACTATGGTATAAAAGGGTATTGAGAATTTATGAGAGGTTATATGGTCAATAACCACTTTTAATATACGACAAATTAGCCTAATTGTCAACAAAATTTACAGAAAAAATAAAATTAATTTATATTGTAATAATTGGAATATTAAAGCTATATAATAATTAATAGATATTATATAGGAGGAGTAATATGGCTAGTATGGATGTAATAAAAGAAAATATACATTTTCAGCAGTTGTTAAAAGAAAATAATTCAAACACTGCTTTAAAGGATGAATATGTTATTCCAGATACACATCCTGATGTAAAAGAATTGTTGAATATAGAAGGAAATACTATAGTAACTAATAAAGAAATATCAGGGGATAAGGTTATCGTTGAAGGGAGAATTGAATACACAGTATTATATATTCCAAGAGAAGATAACTCTAGTATAAATTCTGTAAATTATTCTGAAAACTTCACAAGCTATTTAAATATTGAAGAAGATGAACATAAGGTTATTTGTGAAGTTGAATGTAAAGTTGAACATATTGAAGCCAAAATTATAAATGAAAGAAAGATATCTATTGAAGGAATTGTAAAGTTAGATTGGGAACTTTATAAAAATGTTGATTTCGATTATGTAAAAGATATTGAATGTAGTAATCAAGTTCAAGTTTTAAAGAAGAATGAATCAATAAGTAGACTAACTTCTAATAAAGAAGTAGAGTTAATTGGAAAATCTATGATTAGAATAAGCATGGATAAACCTCAAATAGAAAGAATACTTCAAGTTTCAATGAATATACACAAAAAGGAGATAAAATTAGCTGAAGATAAGGTATATTTAGGTTGTTATTGCAAAGTAAATATTATTTACCTTGGTATGGAGTCTCAAGAATTAATTTCATTAGAAAATGATGTATATATATCAAAAGAGGAAGAAGTTGTAGGAGTAATGCCTGAGATGAATTCTACAATTTTTTATGAAATTGAAAATAAAGATATTGGATTAGAAGATGATGATTTAGGAGAAACTAGAATTATTAATATAGAATTTTTAGTAAGAGCAAATGTAAAAATATTTTCAAGTCAAAGTATAGATGTTATAGAGGATGCATATTCTCCAGTATTCCCATTAGAATTGAAAAAAAATGAATATGAAATAGGAATTGTACATGGAATACAATCTTCTGAAAATATTATAAAGGATAATTTAAATTTAAAAGAAGGAGATTTAAAGCCAGAACATATAATAGGGGTAACAGGCAGAACTATAGCTATAGAAAAAACTATAGCTAATGATAGAATAATTTTAAATGGAAAAATTAATCTTAATATAGTATATAGAACCTTTGATGAAGAAGCTTTATTTCATGCAATAAATGGAGAAATTCCCTTTACTGTTGCAATGGATATGCTAGGAGTAAGAGAAGAAATGAAATCTATTGTAAAATGTGATGTGGAAGATATAGAGGCTTTTATAGAAGCTAATACTATATCTGTTAAAGTAACATTATCAACATTAGCTAAAGTTTTTTATGAAGAGAAAAAGTTTTTTATTTCAGATGCAGTAGAAGGAGAAAACGAAAATGTAGATAAAAATTCAAGCGTTACAATTTATATTGTTAATAAAAATGATACATTATGGAATTTAGCAAAAAAATATAAAACAACTGTTGAGGAATTGGTGCAATTAAATTCAATAGAAAATCCAGACAGTATATATCCAGGAGAAAAACTTATAATTCCAGGAAGAGCCATATTTTAAATAAGAAATTATATTTTAGTTGTTACAAAGAGAAATTTAGTAATATTTCTTTTTGTAGCAACTTTTTTTTACACTATAGGAAATTATGTATTTTGAAACTTTTTTATTTAAAGCTATGAATAATTTATTGAATTAGTGGCAACAATAAAAAATGCATAATATGAGGTGAGAAAAATGAATACTAAATTAAGTGGAAATTTAATAATTATAGGAGGAGCAGAGGATAAAGAAGGTAAAAAAGAAATACTTAACAGAGTATGTGATTGCATAAATAAAGATAATGATACTTTAATAGTAGCTACAGTAGCCACTAAATATCCTGAAGAAGCAGCTAGAAAATATAAAAAAGCTTTTGGAGAAATTGGAGTAAAACATATAGAAATATTAGATATAAGCAAAAGAAAAGATGCCTATAAAAAAGAAAATATATCTTTAATAAAAAAGGCATCTTTAATATTTTTTACTGGTGGAGACCAACTTAAAATTACAAGTTTATTAGGAGGCTCACCAATTTATTCTGCTTTAAAAGAAATATGTGATAAAGGAATATATATTGTTGGAACATCAGCAGGAGCTTCAGTTATGAGCGATACTATGATTATTGATGGAAGTAATAAAGAAGCCCCTAAAAAATGCACATTAGAAATGTCTCCAGGTTTAGGGATTATAAAAAATGTTATTATAGATCAACATTTTGACCAAAGAGGAAGAATTGGAAGATTACTTTCAGGAGTAGCACAAAATCCAGAAATATTAGGCATAGGAATAGATGAAAATACAGCTATTGTAGTTAATAAAGAAGGAGAAATATTAGTTATAGGTGAAGGAGCAGTTTATTTTATTAATGGAAGCGAAATATCATATACAAACGTATCAGAACAAAATAGTGAAGAAGTTTTAAGTATATATAATGTAAAATTACATGTATTGAAAAATGGAAATAGATTTAGTCTTGTAAAAAAGGAACCTTTCGAGGAGGAAATTTTAGAAAATGAAGATAAAAAATCAAAAAATATTTGAAGGAAGGAATATATATTCTCATAAAAAATGTATAAGATTAGATGTAGATTTATGTGGATATTCAGAGGTGCCAAGTAAAGACATAAAAGGCTTTAATGAAGGTTTACTAGAAATACTTCCTGAATTAAGAACTCATAGATGTGGAATAGATGAAGAAGGTGGTTTTGTAAAAAGACTAAAAGAAGGCACATACTTAGCACACATATGTGAGCATATTATACTAGCAATTCAAAATAAATTAGGAATAGATGTAGCCTATGGTAAGTCTAGAGAAATTAAAGGAGATTTTTACTATATAATATTTCAATATGAATATAAAGGTGTAGGAATTGAAAGTGCAAGATTAGCAATAGATACAATTAATTCTTTAATAAAGGGTATAAAATTTGATTTTAATAAAAGAATAAAGTTATTAACAGAAATTTTAAATAATGAAACTATGGGACCAAGTACCAGTGCTATAAAGGATGCAGCTTTAAGATATAATCTTCCTGTATTTGAAATTGGAGATAGTGGTTTTTATCAAATAGGATATGGAAAGCAAGGAAGAATAATTGAAGCAACTATAGGGGCAAATACAAGTTGTGTTGCTACAGATATAGCCTCAGATAAGATATTAACAAAAGAACTTTTAATGCAACAAAATATACCCATAGCAAAGGGCGCAAAAATATATAATGTAATTTCTTTGTTAAAAGAGGGGGAGAAAATAGGATATCCCCTTGTTATAAAGCCACGATTTGGAAGTAAGGGAAATGGAGTAGCTTTAAATTTAAATTCAGATAAAGAACTTATAAAAGCTTATAATCAATTAAAAAATAGTCATAATGACCTTATGATAGAAAAATATGTAGAGGGAAATGATTATAGAGTTTGTGTAGTAAATAATAATGTTGTTGCAGTATCATTAAGAATTCCACCTTTTATTATAGGGGATGGAAAAAATAATATAAAAAATTTAATTAGAATATTAAATTCTGATAATAATAGAGGATATGACCATGAAAAACCATTAACTAAAATAAAGATAGATGAAGAGTTATTAAAATTTTTAGAAAAACAAAATATGAGTCTTTTAAGCATACCTAAAAAGAACCAAAAGATAAAATTAAGAGAAAATGCTAATTTATCTACAGGTGGAATAGCTATAGATTGTACAGATGAAATATCAGAAGAAAATAAAAGTATATGCATTAGGGCAGCTAAAACTATAGGCCTTGATATTTGCGGAATAGATATAAAAACAACAGACATTAAGAAGTCTTTATATGAAAATGGAGTTATTATGGAAATTAATGCAGCACCTGGTATAAGAATGCATCATTATCCTTCAGCTGGAAAAATTCGTGATGTAGGAGAAGCTATATTAAATCTTCAGTATAATGGAGTTCCATATAATATTCCTGTCATTTCAATAACAGGAACTAATGGTAAAACAACAACAACTAGACTTATATCACATGTTTTAAAATCAATGGGCTATAAAGTTGGTATGACTTCTACAGAAGGAACATATATTGATGGAGAATGTATAGAAACTGGGGACAATTCTGGGTATTATAGTGCAAAAACTGTATTATTAAATAAAGATGTAGAAGTAGCTGTGTTAGAAACTGCAAGAGGTGGAATGATAAGAAATGGATTAGCTTATGATGTGGCTGATGTAGCAGTTATAACTAATATTACAGAAGACCATATTGGTATAGATGGAATAGAAGATATGGAAGAGTTAAGCAAAGTAAAAGCACTTGTAGGAGAAGCTGTAAAAGAAGATGGATATGTTGTCATTAATGCAGATGATGAATGGAGTTTAAAGATACTTAATAGAATAAAAAATAAAAAAATCTTCTTTTCAATGAGTAAGGAAAATGAATTAATAAAAAAAGCTATAAATGAAGGAAAAATAGCTATCTATATTGATGAAAATTATTTATATGCTAGTAATAATAAAAGAGAATATAAGATTATAGGAATAAAAAATATTCCTTTAACATTAAATGGTGCTTTAGAATTTAATATACAAAATATTATGGCAGCTTGTGGAGCATTAGTTGGAATGGAAGTTGATTATTGCATGATAGCAAAAGGCTTTAAGACTTTTAAGCTTAATGAAAATTTTAACTTTGGAAGGTTTAATATTTATGATTTAAATGGAGTAAAAGTTATACTTGATTATGGACACAATATAGAAGGATATAGAGCTGTTTTAAAATCTTTAAAAAAGATAAAGGAAAAAAGAATAACAGGAGTTATAGGTATTCCAGGAGATAGAAATGATAATATGGCATTAAATGTAGGAAAACTATGTGGTGAATATATTGATAGAATTTATATAAAAGAAGATAAAGATAAAAGGGGAAGAAAAAAAGAAGAAATAGCAAAGCTTTTAGAAAAGGGAGTACTTTTATCTAAAGAAAAGAAATCCTGTAAAATTATATTAGATGAAGAAGAAGCATTAAAGGAAGCATTAAAAACCTCAGTAAAGGGAGATATAATAATTGTATTTTATGAAAAATTAGAACCTTTAATTGATGTAATAAATCAATATAAAATAGAAACAATAAAAGATAATTTGGCAAGTATATAGAAACGAAAATTGTATATATTGTTAAAAAAATAATATTAGTAGTCATATAAAATAGCTTTTTCTTTTATATTTTTTTTCACTATGATACAATTAGCTTAATGTTAATATTAAGAGAGGTTTGGGAAAAATGGAACAAAAAGCTTATGCAAAAATTAATATAGTTTTAGATGTTGTAGGAAAAAGAGAGGATGGCTATCATTTATTAAAAATGATAATGCAAACTATTGATTTATATGACACAATAAAAATAAAAAAAATAAACTATGGAATAAAAATAAATTGTAATAAAGAATATGTTCCTACAGATGAAAGAAATTTAGCTTACAAGGCAGCAAAATTATTTATGGATACTTATAATATAAACTCTGGAGTGGAAATATATATAGAAAAAAATATACCTGTAGCAGCAGGGCTTGCAGGTGGAAGTACAGATTGTGCAGCAGTTCTTAAAATGATGAATAAAATATTTAATATTAATGCATCTGATGAAGAATTAATGAAACTTGGTGTTAAATTAGGTGCAGATGTTCCATATTGCATTGTTGGAGGAACAGCTCTTTGTGAAGGAATAGGTGAAAAAATTACTAAATTAAAGCCTTTTAAAAATCATATTTTAGTATTAGTAAAACCACCTTTTGGAGTATCTACTAAAGAAGTATATAAAGCATTTGATTTAGAAAAAGTAAGAATTCATCCTGCTACCAGTAGCATAATTGAAAAAATGAAACAAGGTGATTTAAAATTTGTTTCAAACAATATGAAAAATCTATTAGAAAATGTAACATTAAGAAAATATAAAAGTTTAATAGGACTAAAAGAAGAAATGATATCATTAGGTTCAGTTGGAGCTCTTATGAGTGGTAGTGGACCAAGTGTTTTTGGATTTTTTGATGATATAACTAAGGCTCAAAAATGTTATGATAAAATGAAAGAAAAATATACAGATGTATTTATAACTAGAACTATATAAAAAAATAAATATTTTTATGAATAAAAACCTTTTTTGTGGAAAGAATTTTAACTACAAGGGGGTTTTTATTATGAAAAAAATAATAAATATTTTAAGTGTAATATTAATAATAACTTCTATTGGAGCATATGCAAAAAATTATAATAATCCAATAGAAACTGTGTATAATTACCATGATGTAAAAAATTCATTAATAAGATTTCATGTATTAGCTAATAGTGATAACAAAGAAGACCAAAATTTAAAATTAAAAGTAAAAGATGAGGTTATTAACTATTTATATTCCTATTTAAAAGATTCTAAATCTCTAGAAGAATCAAGAAATATATTAAAAGAACAAGAAGATTATGTTAAAGAAATAGCTAATAAAGTAATAAAAGAAAATGGCTTTAACTATAGCATAAAAACTGAGTTAGGATATGAAAATTTTCCAGAAAAATCTTATGGAAGTATAGTTTTACCACAAGGAAAATATGAAGCTTTTAGAATAATAATAGGAAATGGTAAAGGTCATAATTGGTGGTGTGTTATGTTTCCACCATTATGTTTTACAGATGTTACCAAAGGTCAAGTAGAGGAAGAAAAAAGCAAAGAAGAATTAGATGAAGTTATAGAAAAAGAAAAAAAAGAAATTTTAGAAGAAGATAGTAAAAGAAATAATAAAAAAACAAATGAAGAAGATTCTGATAATATAAAAATTAAATTTAAAGTAGTAGAAATTTTTAAAGGTATTGCTAAGAAAAAATAAAAAAGTTATAGTTATGATTTAAAGGTTTATTTTATAAAATAAACAATAAATTAAAAATAAAAGTCAATATAGATAATTTAAACAAAGCAATTTATGGTAAATTAAAAAATCACTTGATAAAAAATAATAATAATCATAAACTATACCTTGTATACTAATTTTTTTTAGGAGGAAAACTTTATGACTAGAGCACTAGCAATGATTTCTGGTGGATTAGATAGCACTTTAGCTGCAAAAATAATAAAAGAACAAGGAATAGATGTAATAGGAATATGTTTTAAATCATATTTCTTTAGTGAAAATAATGCAAAAAGAATGGCAGAACAAATAGGAATAAGATTAGAGGTAGTAGACTTTTCAAAAGAACATTTTGAAATGGTTAAAAATCCCAAACATGGATTTGGTAAGAATATGAACCCATGTATAGATTGCCATGCTATGATGATGAATTATGCAGGAGAACTTTTAAAAAAATTTGAAGCTGATTTTATAATTACAGGAGAGGTTTTAAATCAAAGACCTATGTCTCAAAATAAACAAGCATTAAATACAGTTAAAAAAGAATCTGGTTTTGCAGATAAAATTTTAAGACCTTTATGTGCATTAAACTTAGAACCAACAGAGATGGAAGAAAAGGGACTTGTTCATAGAAATAAGTTACTTAAAATATCAGGAAGAAGTAGAAAAATTCAAATGGAACTTGCTGAAAAGTATGGAATAAAAGATTATCCATCACCAGCAGGAGGATGTAAGCTTACAGAACCTAATTATGCAATAAGATTAAAAGATGCATTAACAAGAAATGAAGACTTATCTGAAAAAGAAATTGAACTATTAAAGTATGGAAGACATTTTATAAGTGAAGATAACACAAAATTAATAGTAACAAGAAATGGTGAAGAAGGAGAACAAATAAAAGACTTATTAGATGAAAATGATACAGTCTTTTTAGCTTCTAAATTTAATGGACCTACAGGTATAATAAGTGGAAATTATACAGAAAAGGATAAGGAGCTTATAAGTAAAATAGTTGCAAGATATGGAAAAGGAAAAAATGAAGAAGAAGTTGAAGTTAAGTATGGAATTAATGGAAAGCAATTTAAAAATTCAATAAAAGTAAAACCAGCTTCTGAAGAAGAAATAAACAAGTATTTACTTCAATAAAAATTAGGGGGCCATATTAACAATGGGAAAAAAGGCAATAATAAGTGTTATAAGTAATGCTAATATTGAAGAGGATGATATGATAGAAGTAGTATCTCCTGGAAGCTTTGAAAAAATAGAAGATGGATTTAAAGCTACTTATGAAGAAACAGAAATTTCTGGAATGGAAGGTACAACTACAATACTTACAATAAAAGAAAATCAAGTAATACTAGAAAGAGAAGGTACAACTTCTACAAAAATGATATTTAAAGAAGATGAAGATTCTATAGTATTATATAATACTCCTTATGGAATGTTAGAAATTGCTATTAGCACTAATAATTTAGATGTTAAAATAGATGAAGATGGTGGAAAGCTTGATATAGAATATGAAATGTCAGTTTATGGACAACCACCTTTTAATACAAAATTATCTTTAAGTATCAAAGTGCAAGAATAAAACAAAAAAGACTATTAAGTAATGGATATAAATTCCATTACTTAAGGTCTTATTTATTAAAAAATTAATTGGTCTAAAGAAAGTATAAAATTTTAGTAAATGTAATCATTTGGAAGTTTGCTAAAATAAAGATAAAAAGTTATAATAAATATAACATAGTCTTAATATCTCTATATTCATTTCAGTAATATCCAAACTTATTTCAATTTTACATAAATATAAACACAAATACTATTTTGGAGGTGTATTATTTTGACAAAAGAACAATATAATAGTATGACTTTAGTACAGCTAAAAGAAATAGCTAAAGAATTAGGTATTAAAAATATATCTAAGTTAAAAAAAAGTGAATTAATAGAAGAAATATCAAAGTTAAAAATAAATAGCATAAATAAAAATGGCGTAATACTTACTGAAAAAATAGCACCTAAAACAGTTCAACCAACAGAAAATAAAAATATAACAAGTAATAAAAATGAAACAAAAACTGAAAAAAAAGAAGAATTAAAAAATATGATTAATGATTCTAATGGTGCTAGAGGTATATTAGAGATATTAGAAAATAATAGTTTTGGTTTTTTAAGATGTAAAAATTATCTTACAAGTAGCGAAGATATATATGTATCTCCAGCTCAAATAAGAAGATTTAATCTTAAAACTGGAGATGAAATAATAGGAAAAGTAAGGGAAGCTAAAGAAGGCGAAAAGTTTAAAGCCTTATTATATGTAGAAAAGGTAAATGGAGAACATCCTGAAAAAGCAATTGGAAGAAAAAACTTTGAAAATCTTGTACCTATATATCCAAATGAAAGAATAAAGTTAGAAACAAGTTCTTCAGATTTATCTTCAAGACTTATGGATATAATATGTCCAATTGGAAAAGGACAAAGAGGGGTAATAGTAGCACCACCTAAAGCAGGTAAAACAACTCTTTTAAAGAAAATAGCTCAAAGCATATCAACTAATAATCCAGAAATTGTATTATTGGTTCTTTTAATTGATGAAAGACCAGAAGAAGTTACAGACATGCAAAGAAGTATAAGTGGAGAAGTTATCTATTCTACTTTTGATGAAGAGCCACAAAATCATGCAAAGGTTTCTCAAATAGTTTTAGAAAGAGCAAAGAGAATTGTAGAGCAAGGTAAAGATGTAGTTATTTTATTAGATAGTTTAACTAGATTATCAAGAGCATATAACTTAACAGTTACTCCAAGTGGAAGAACATTATCAGGTGGTTTAGACCCATCAGCATTGATAATGCCAAAAAAATTCTTTGGAGCTGCAAGAAATATAGAAAATGGCGGAAGCTTAACAATATTAGCAACTGCTCTTGTAGATACAGGTTCAAGAATGGATGATATGATTTTTGAAGAATTTAAAGGTACAGGAAATATGGAAGTACATTTAGATAGAAAGCTTCAAGAAAGAAGAATATTCCCAGCAATAGATATATATAAATCAGGTACAAGAAAAGAAGATTTACTTCTTTCTGAAGATGAAAAAGAAGTAGCATATGCTATAAGAAAACAAATGTACAAAGATGGTAATATAGAAAATATAACTGAAAATATTATAAATATTTTATCTAAAACTAAAAATAATGAAGAGTTTATAAGAACTTTTCAAAAGAAAAAATAGAAAAGAAAAAGGAAAGACTAAGTCTTTCCTTAAATTTCTTACTTAAGATTAAATCTCTTATTGAACTTGTCAACTCTACCGCCAACATCAATGATTTTTTGCTTACCAGTGAAGAATGGGTGGCACTTAGAGCATATTTCTACTTTTAGTTCATCTTTAACAGAACCTGTTACAAAAGTATTTCCACATGCACACTTAACTACTGCTTCATGGTTATAATTTGGATGTATGCCTTGTTTCATTAATTTCACCTCTTTCAATAAAAATCTTCAAAACGAAAATTTATTTAAACAACTATTATAATATAGCATACAAGTTAATTACAGTCAATATAAGTATGAAATAAAAAATATGTGTAAAATAAAAATTTCTTTTTATGTAAAAAATATAATGTTATAATAAAAAATCATACTATCTCTTTTAGTAGCTTTAAGAAAGGTTGATATAATAGTAAAAAAAGAGGATAATGTAAAAGAAAAAGTAATTTGTAAAGGTGTGTGAGAATTTTGAAAAAGTGTAATGTGGGAGGTCAGGCAATTATAGAAGGCGTAATGATGAAGGGCGCTAAATGTACTGCAATGGCTGTAAGAAAGCCAAATGGAGAAATAGAAATTAAAAGGGAAGAAAATAAGTCTATAATAAAAAAATATAAGTTTTTAAATGTACCTTTTGTAAGAGGAATATTTGTATTAATAGAATCTCTTATATCTGGTATGAAAGCATTAAATTATTCTGCAAGTTTTTTTGATGATGAAGAGGAAGAAAACTCAGAACCTTCTAAATTTGATATTTGGGTAAATAGCAAATTTGAAAAGTTAGAGAAAAAGTTTGGAGAAGAAAAAATAATGAATGCTATATCTGGTGTTTCCATTGCAATAGGAGTATTAATGGCAGTAGTATTATTTATGATTATTCCTACTTTTATAGCATCATTTTTTAAAGGATTTGTTCAAAATGCAATAATACTTAATTTTATAGAGGGAGTTGTAAAGGTAGCAATTTTAATTACATATATGTGGTTAATAGGAAAAATGGATGATATGAATAGAATGTATAAATATCATGGTGCAGAACATAAAACTATATTTTGTTATGAAAATGAAAAACCATTAACAGTTGAAAATGTTAAAGAGTTTACAAGATTTCATCCAAGATGTGGAACTAACTTTTTATTTTTAACAATGTTTGTAAGTATAATAGTATATGCTTTTACTGGTTGGGGAAGTATAGTTCAAAGAGTAATATTTAGAATAATTTTACTTCCAATTGTTGCAGGAATAACTTATGAAGTAATAAGATGGCTTGGAAAAAATAATAGTAAATTTGCAAAAATAGTTGCATATCCAGGGTTAAAGCTTCAAGAATTAACTACAAGAGAGCCAGATGCAGACCAAATAGAAGTGGCAATAGCATCATTAAAAGCAGCAGAAGGAATTGATGAAAAAGAAGTTTCAGAAAAAGAGTGTATTTAGGAGGAAAAATGAATATAGGTTCTTTATTAAATTTATCTACTAAAATGCTTAATTCAAAAAATATAGATACAGCAAGATTAGATTCTCAACTTATATTAGGAAAGGTATTAAATAAAGATAAAATTTATTTAATAGTAAATAGTAATGAAGAAGTAGAAGAAAAGGATAAAGAGGAATTTTTAAAACTTATAAATAAAAGAATGGAAAATATGCCTGTAAGATATATTTTAGGAGAAGTAGATTTTATGGGACTAGATTTTTATATAGAAGAAGGGGTTCTTATTCCTAGAAGTGATACTGAGGTTTTAGTAGAGGAAGTCTTAAAAATTATAGATAAAGACAAAGAATTAAAAGTTTGTGATTTATGTTCAGGAAGTGGGGCAATAGGAATTTCTCTTGCACATTATAGAAAAAATATAATGGTAGATTTAATTGACTTTTATGAAAAGCCAGAAAAGATTTCTAAAAAAAATATTGTTAGAAATAATTTAGAAAATAAAGTAAAATTCATAAAAAGTGATTTGCTTAAAGAGCCTATAAAAGAGCTAAAAAAATATGATATTATTGTTTCTAACCCTCCATATATAAAAGAAGATGTAATAGATACTCTTATGAATGATGTAAAAAACTATGAGCCAAGAACTGCTTTAAGTGGAGGCCATAGTGGATTAATTTTTTATGAAAGAATAGTAGAAGAAAGCAAAAAAGCTTTAAAAGAAAATGGAATACTAGCTTTTGAAATAGGATATGATCAAGGTGTTTCTGTAAGTAATATTATGAAAAACAGTGGATACATAGATATAAACGTAGTGAAAGACTTGGCAGGATTAGACAGAGTAGTAATTGGAAGGTTTTCACCTTGATTAAATAGAAAACTATATGATATAATAATTAAATGTGAAAAAATAAATTACGGAGTGATAACATGTTATTAGATAAATTAGCATTTATAGAAAATAAATATGATGAATTATCTGTAAAAATAAGCGATCCTTCTATAATGGCAAACCAAAATGAATGGAGAAAGCTATGTAAGGAACATGCTGAATTAGAAGTTATAGTTAATGCATATAGAGAGTATAAGAAAGTTGTAGAAGATTTAGAAGCAGATAAAGAAATGCTTCATGAAGAAACAGATAAAGAAATGAAGGAAATGCTTCATGAAGAAATATCTGATTTAACTGAAAAAGAAAAAGAATTAGATAAGCAAATACAAATATTATTATTACCAAAAGACCCTAATGATGATAAGAATGTTTTTGTAGAAATAAGAGGTGGTGCAGGTGGTGAAGAAGCTGCTTTATTTGCATCAAATTTATTTAGAATGTATACAAGATATGCAGAAAACAACAGATGGTCAGTTGAAGTTATGAGCTTAAACGAAACTGATATTGGTGGAATAAAAGAAGTTGTATTTATGATAAAGGGTTCAGGAGCTTATTCAAAGCTTAAATATGAAAGTGGAGTTCATAGAGTACAAAGAGTTCCAGATACAGAATCAAGTGGAAGAATACATACATCCACAGCTACAGTAGCAGTTCTTCCAGAAGTAGATGATGTAGATATAGAAATAAATGAAAAGGACTTAAAAATAGATGTATTTAGAGCTTCTGGTAATGGAGGACAATGTGTTAATACTACAGATTCAGCTGTTAGAATGACTCATATACCTACAGGATTAGTAGTTTCATGTCAAGATGAAAAATCACAGTTAAAAAATAAAGAAAAAGCTTTAAAAGTATTAAGAGCAAGACTTTATGAACAAGCAGAAGCTGAAAGAGCTGCTGGAATAGCTGAAGATAGAAAGAGCCAAGTTGGAACTGGGGATAGAAGTGAAAGAATAAGAACATATAACTATCCACAAGGAAGAGTTACTGATCATAGAATAGGATTAACTTTATATAAACTTGAATCTTTCTTAGATGGAGATTTAGACGAAGTTATAAATGCATTAATTACTGCAGATCAAGCAGAAAAGATGAAGAACATGGGAAATATAGATATGTAACATAAAAATAGGCCTTGCATTAAAGAATGTAAGGCTTTTCTTTTAACTGGAGGGCTTATTAATGGATATATATAAGGCTATAAAAGTGGAAAAAAAGTCTTTAAAGAGATTTTATAGGCTAATGATAATATTATTTATAGGATTGCCCCTTTCAGTATATTTAACAGGAGTAAAATCAATATTTTACTTAGTTTATTTGTTAATAATAGAACTTTTGATTATTGCTGCAGTTATAAATAAGTTAAATTATTATTCATTAAAATATAACTATAATGCAAATAAACTTAATATAACAAATGGATTGTTTGCTAATAATAGTTTAATTTTATGTGATAAAGTAGTTTTAGTTCATACAGAAAAAATGGAAAGTGATATGGAAATAATTATAATAAGTACTATGAGTTTTAGAAATAAAAGTTTAAGACCCATAGTAAAGGGCTTTTTAAAAAAATATCCTAAAGTACAGGAAGAACTTAAAAAAGTATCAAACTATGATAATCAGAAAAAATATTATTTTCAAATTATAAGAAAGGGAGGATTAAGTAAATATTTATTATTAGATACTATATATAAAAATTGCGTTAAAGCTATTTATACAAATGATTGTATTGAAAATATAAAAATAGCAAGAGGACAGATTTTAGTATAAAAAGGAAGGATTATTTTGGAAACTGAAATAGAATTAATCAAAGATATTAATAAAGATAATTATCTTATAGAAAAAGCAGCAAAAGTGATAAAAGATGGAGGAATTGTGGCATTTCCTACAGAAACTGTTTATGGACTAGGAGCTAATGCATTAAATGAAGAGGCAGTAAAGAAAATATTTGAAGCTAAAGGAAGACCACAGGATAATCCATTAATAATTCATGTTTCAAATAAAAATCTAGATAAATATGTTAAAGATATACCAGAATGTGCAAAAATAATGATGGAAAAGTTTTGGCCAGGACCACTTACAATAATTTTAAATAAAAAGGATATAATTCCAAATGTAACAAGTGCAAATTTAGAAAGTGTAGGTGTAAGAATGCCAAGGGAGCCTATTGCATTAAAGTTAATAGAAATGTGTGGAGTACCAATAGCAGCACCTTCAGCTAATATAAGTGGAAGACCTAGTCCAACTGATGTGGAAAGATGTATAGAAGATTTAAATGGAAGAGTAGATTTTATACTTGGAGGAAACAAGAGTAAAGTTGGAGTTGAATCAACTATTGTAGATTGTACTGTAAATCCTCCAGTTATTTTAAGACCAGGAGGAATTACTCTTGAAATGCTTAAAGAAATAGACCCTAAAATAGAGATAGATAAAGCTATATTATCAAAACCAACAGAAGATTTTAAACCAAAGGCTCCTGGAATGAAGTATAGACATTATGCTCCAAAGGCAAAGGTTAGAATAGTTTTAGGAGAAAATAAAAAAGTAGTTGAAAAAATCAATGAAATGATACACAATTATATAGAAGAAGGTAAGCGTGTAGGGGTGCTTGCTTCAGAAGAAAATAATAAAAAATATATAAGTAAAGATGTAATAACATTAGGAAGTAGTAAAGATTTATCCATAGTAGCTCAAAATTTATTTGAAGCTTTAAGAAGTTTTGATGATAAGGGTGTGGATATAATTTTATCTGAGGCCTTTGAAGAAAAAGGCATTGGAATTGCTGTTATGAACAGATTAAAAAAAGCAGCAGGATATGATATAACTAACATTTAAATTTTTGGAGGTTAAGTAATTATGAAGATAGCATTAGGATGCGATCATGGTGGAATTAATTTAAAAAAGGAAATAGCTAAATACTTAGAAAGTGAAGGATATGAATTTAAAGATTTTGGAACATACACTACAGATTCTTGTGATTATCCAGATTATGCTCTTCCAGTAGCAGAAGCTGTTGCAAATAAAGAATTCGATTTTGGAATACTAATTTGTGGAACAGGAATTGGAATTGGAATTGCTGCAAATAAAGTTCCAGGAATAAGAGCTGCATTATGTTCTGATACATTTAGTGCTCATGCAACAAGACAACATAATGATGCTAATATTTTAACAATGGGAGAAAGAGTAGTTGGTCCAGGTCTTGCTATAGATATAGTAAAAACATTTTTAAATTCTTCATTTGAAGGAGATAGACACATAAAAAGAATAAATAAAATTACTGAAATTGAGAAAAAATATAATAAATAATAATCTTACGGAGGACATAAAAATGGGAAAAATAGTAGAAATGAATCACCCATTAATTCTACATAAATTATCTATAATAAGAAAAAAGGAAACTAGCACTAAGGATTTTAAACAATTAGTAAATGAAGTTGCTATGCTTATGGCTTATGAAGTAACAAAAGATTTTGAACTTGAAGATGTTGAAATAGAAACTCCAGTATGTAAAACAACTTGCAAAATGTTAAAAGGTAAAAAGACAGCAATAGTTCCTATATTAAGAGCAGGACTTGGAATGGTAGATGGAATGCTTGAAATTATGCCATCAGCTAAAATTGGTCATATAGGGTTATATAGAGATGAAGAAACATTAAAACCAGTAGAATATTTTTGTAAGCTTCCTAAAGATATTGGAGAAAGAGAGATAATTGTAGTTGATCCAATGCTTGCAACAGGTGGCTCAGCTATTGATGCATTAAATATGCTTAAAGAAAAAGGAGCTAAAAAGCTTAAGTTTGCATGTCTTATTGCAGCACCAGAAGGAGTAGAAGCACTTAAAGCCGCTCATCCAGATGTAGATGTATATATAGGAAATATAGATGAAAAATTAAATGAAAATGGATATATAGTGCCAGGTCTTGGTGATGCTGGAGATAGATTATTTGGAACATTTGAAGAATAGTTATAAAGAAAAAAGTCAGAAATTTAATTTCTGGCTTTTTTCTTTTAAAAATATTGGAGATAGTACAAGATAAGTATATAATATATTTAATCTTGTAATTTTTTTTGGAGGAAGTTATGAATAGAAGAGATAAAGATAATTACTATTTAGATATTGCAGAAACAGTATCAGAAAGAGGGACCTGTATAAGAAGAAATTATGGTTCAATAATAGTAAAAAATGATGAAATTATATCTACTGGATATACAGGAGCACCAAGAGGAAGACAAAATTGTATTGATAGAAAAGTTTGTATAAGAGAAGAATTAAAGGTGGCAAGGGGAACTCATTATGAGTTATGCAGAAGTGTACATAGTGAAGCAAATGCAATAATAAGTGCATCAAGAAGAGATATGATAGGTGCAACTTTATACTTAGTTGGAAAAGATGCAAAGACAAAAGAATATATTCAAAATGCTAATTCTTGTTCAATGTGCAAAAGAATGATAATAAATTCAGGAATAGAAAAGGTTGTTATAAGAGATAGTAAAAATGAGTATAGAACAATATATGTAAAAAGCTGGATTGAAGAGGATGATTCTATAATGATGGTAAAAGAATTAGGATATTAAGCAAGGAGGAAAAACTTTGAAGAAAATTATAACTATATTTGGAACAAGACCAGAGGCTATAAAAATGGCTCCATTAGTGAAGGAATTAGAAAAAAGAGAAGGAATTGAATCAAAAATATGTGTAACTGCACAACATAGAGAAATGTTAGACCAGGTTTTAGAGTTATTTGATATAAAGCCTGATTTTGATTTAAATATTATGAAAACAAAGCAAAGCTTAACTGGAATTACAAATAGAATTTTAGAAGGACTTGAAACTATTTTTAAAGAAGAAAAACCAGATATGATATTAGTCCATGGAGATACAACTACTACATTTTCAAGTGCTTTAGCAGCATACTATCAACAAATTAAAGTAGGCCATGTAGAAGCTGGATTAAGAACTTTTAATAAATATTTTCCTTTTCCAGAAGAAATGAATAGAAAGCTTACAGGAGCAATTTCAGACCTTCATTTTTCACCTACAAAGGGAGCAAAAAATAATTTGCTTAGAGAGGGAATAGATGAAAAGAGCATTTATATAACTGGAAATACTGTAATAGATGCAATGCTTCATACAGTTGAAGATAATTATGTTTTTGAAAATGAAGAACTAAATAAAATAGATTTTAAAAATAAAAAAGTAATAATGATAACAGCCCATAGAAGAGAAAATTGGGGAGAAGGAATATCTAATATATGTGAAGCTTTAAATGAAATAGTAGATAAAAACAAAGATGTAGAACTTGTATATTTAGTTCACTTAAATCCAATTGTTAAAGACATGGTTTATGAAAAATTAGGTGGAAAAGAGAGAATACATTTATTAAATCCATTAGATACAAAGGAAACTCATAATTTAATGAATAAATGTTTTATGGTAATGACAGATTCAGGTGGATTACAAGAAGAAGCACCTCATTTAGGAAAACCAGTATTAGTATTAAGAGATGTTACTGAAAGACCAGAAGCAGTTGAATATGGAACTGTAAAATTAGTTGGAACAGATAAGGAAAAAATAATAAGAGAAGGAAATGAATTAATAAATAATAAAGAAGCATATGAAAAAATGAGCAAAGCAGTAAATCCATATGGAGATGGAAAGGCATCTGAAAGAATATGTGATGCTATAATGAAATATTTTAACCTAAGTAAAAAGGATGTTGAAGAATTTAACAGATAACTTTAGGTTCTTTTTGACAAAATCTATTGAAAAAAACTATATAAATGATATAATAAAAATATGTTAATAATTTAACGAACAAAAATCATAAATATATGTGAATATTTAGGAGGTATTTTATAATGAGAGAAGTAGTTATTGCAAGTGCAGCTAGAACAGCACTAGGTTCTTTTGGTGGATCACTTAAGGATGTTCCAGCAACAGAATTAGGAGCAATAGTAATTAAGGAAGCTATAAAGAGAGCTGGAATTAAAGGTGAACAAGTTGAAGAAGTAGTAATGGGAAATGTTATTCAAGCAGGACTTGGACAAAACCCAGCTAGACAAGCAACTTTAAAGGCTGGTCTACCAAATGAAGTTCCAGCAATGACAATAAATAAAGTTTGTGGTTCTGGTTTAAGATGTGTAGCTTTAGCAGCTCAAATGATAAAAGCAGGAGATGCTGATATAGTAGTAGCTGGTGGTATGGAAAACATGTCAGCTGCACCATATGTATTAGATAAAGCTAGATGGGGACAAAGAATGGGAGATGGAAAGCTAGTAGACGCTATGATAAAAGATGGTCTATGGGATGCTTTCAACAACTACCACATGGGTGTTACAGCTGAAAACATAGCTAAAGAATGGAATTTATCAAGAGAAGAACAAGATGCTTTTGCAGCAGCTTCTCAACAAAAAGCAGAAGCAGCTATAAAGGCTGAAAAGTTCAAAGATGAAATAGTTCCTGTAGTTATACCTCAAAGAAAGGGAGAACCAAAGGTATTTGATACTGATGAATTCCCAAGATTTGGAACAACTACTGAAACATTAGCAAAATTAAGACCAGCATTTATAAAAGATGGTACAGTTACAGCTGGTAATGCTTCAGGAATCAATGATGGAGCAGCAGCATTTGTTGTTATGAGTGCTGAAAAAGCAGAAGAATTAGGAATTAAGCCAATGGCTAAGATAGTTTCTTATGGTTCTAAGGGATTAGATCCAGCAATAATGGGATATGGACCATTTCATGCAACTAAGAAAGCTTTAGAAATAGCTGGATTAACAGTTGATGATTTAGACCTTATTGAAGCAAACGAAGCATTTGCAGCTCAAAGCTTAGCAGTTGCTAAAGACCTTAAGTTTGATATGTCAAAGGTTAATGTTAACGGAGGAGCTATAGCACTTGGACATCCAGTTGGAGCTTCAGGAGCTAGAATTCTTACAACATTACTTTATGAAATGGAAAAGAGAGATGCTAAGAAAGGTCTTGCTACTTTATGTATAGGTGGCGGAATGGGAACTGCTCTTATAGTTGAAAGAGCTTAGTTTTAAGCAAAAAAAGAGGAGCTAATTTAGCTCCTCTTTTTTTATAATAATTTTAGCAAGTAAATTTTTTATAAAAAATATTTGGAGAGTTTGTTTAATGAAAAATAATAGAATGTCTAGAAGAAAAAAGATTATAAGAAGACGAAGGATAACAGTAGGAATAATAGGAGGATTTTTATTATTATCTATAGGTTTTACAAGCTATAAAATTTTAAATAAAAGTAGTACAAAAAACAATGTATCAAAAGAGGATAATAACAAAATAGAAAACGTTAACACAAAAACACCAGAAGTAGAAAAGAAGGAAATATTAATAACTTCTGCTGGAGATTGTACATTAGGAACTGATACTAGTTTTGGTTATGAAGGAAGCTTTCAATATGAATTAGACATTTATAATAATGATTATTCTCATATTATGAGTAATGTAAGAAGTATATTTGAAAATGATGATTATACAATAGTTAATCTTGAGACAACATTTACTGAAAGTAATATTAAAGCTTACAAAGGAGAAGGTATTGTATATAATTTTAAAGGACCAAAAGAATATGTAAATATACTTACATCATCATCTATAGAAGGAGTAACAGTTTCTAATAATCATATTTATGATTATGGAGAAGAAGGATTTAGAGATACTATTGATACATTAAGAGAAAATAATTTAGATTATTGTGGAGAAGGCTATAAAATATTAAAAGAAATAAAAGGAATAAAGATAGGATTTTTAGGTTATCAAGGCTGGATAGATTCAGAAGAATTAAGAAATACTATAAAAGAAGATATTAAGCAATTAAGAGATAATGGAGCTAAAATAATAATTCCATATTTTCATTGGGGAGAAGAAAAAGCATTTAAACCAAATGAAACACAAATGAATTTAGCAAGATATTCAATAGATAGTGGAGCAGATATGGTTTTAGGTTCTCATTCTCATGTTATTGGAACATTAGAAAATTATAAAGGAAAATTAATAGCTTATAGCTTAGGAAATTTTAGCTTTGGAGGAAATTTTAATCCTTTTGACAAAAGAACATTTATTTTACAGTCAAAATTCGACTTTGAAAATGAATCAGTTGTTAAAATTCAACATAAAATAATACCTACATTAATTTCTTCAGTAGAGTATAAAAATGATTATGTTCCAACCCCAGTAGAAGGAAATATAAAGGAAGAGATAATAAGTACTTTAAATGAGTTATCTCCTACTATGAAAGGTATTATAACTAATGATTTTTTTAGCCTAGAATAGTAAAAAAAAATAAATTTTTATACATAAAATAAGCAAAAATATGAATAATTATTATAAAAACATGTCAAATATTTAGTAAGGAAAACTATTAAAGAAAATAAAAAAATTAAAAAAATAAAAAAACTGACTAATATTCAGAAAATGAAAATGTTATCAAGCATGTGAATAAAATTATGTAATTATCGCAAAATTCTAAAAAATGATTTTGAAGAAAAAAAATTATTTATAAGTGAAGCATTTGATAAATTAGAAGAGATTGGATAAGTAAAATGAAGAAATATTAGTCATAATTTAAAAAACTAAATAAATTTGCCTATATTTGAGCTAAAATTAAAGTTACTTAAAATTAAGGAGGAGATTATAATATGAGTGTCAAAGACGAGGAGAGAGTTTAATGAATAAAGATATGAATAAGTTAAAGTCAAAAATCACAAAATATGATATAGGTATTGGGCTATTTATATTTTTATTCATTGGATTGTTTATCTCAAAGAAAACTGCAGTGATTTATATGTTTGGTGTTGTAATAGCTCTTATTAATTTTTTAATAAGTATGTATGCTACATATAAGTGGATGGGTACTAAAAATGACATTGTACTTATGTTAACAGTATTAAGAGTTTTAGTTGTAGTAGCTTGTGTCCTTCCTTTTATACATAATATTAATTTGGTTATAGCATATGTTAGTGGACTTATTACACATTCAATATTATTAATCTGTTGCGGTGTAAACAGAAAGGGGTGTGATTAGTTTTGGAGGAAGCTAAAATTTATTATTCCTTTAAAATAGGAAATTTCCCAGTAAACATAACATCTGATATTATTGTTCAATGGGCAGTTATCTTAGTTATTGGAATAGTCGCCTACCTTTTAACAAGAAATCTTAAAAGAGTGCCAGATAAAAAACAAATAGTTTTAGAAACTATTTACAATTATGTAGAAAATCTTGTTAAGAGTAATATGGGAGAAAGTTTTATGACTTATTTACCATATGTAGGAACCTTGGTGGTGTACCTATTGTCATTAAATTTACTAGGACTTATAGGAATTGAACCCCCTACCAAAAACTTAAGTGTTACATTGGGTTTAGGTATTACATCATTCTTGGTGATAAATGGAACGGCAATAAAAAGAAATGGTATTGGAGGATATGCAAAAGGACTTGCTTCTCCATATGCACTTATGTTGCCACTTAACATTTTGGAAAGAGTAACATTACCAATATCTTTGGCACTTCGACTATTTGGTAATATGTTAGCAGCTACTTTACTTATAAGCTTAATTTATCAAGGATTAAGTTCTATAAACTTTTTTGCTCAAATAGGTCTTCCAATAGTAGCACATGCATATTTTGATTTGTTTGATGGAACAATTCAAATGTTGGTTTTCACAATGTTAACAGTAGTTTATATCAAAATTATATCAGACGAACATTAATTTTAAATTTAAGGAGGAAAACAAAATGGATTTATCAGTAATAGGAGCAGCTATAGCTGCATTATCAGGTATTGGAGCAGGAGTAGGAATAGGTATTGCAACAGGAAAGGCAACAGAATCAATAGCAAGACAACCAGAAGCAGCAGGAAAAATTCAAAGTGCTTTAATATTAGGTGCTGGTCTTTCAGAAGCAACAGCAATTTATGGTTTAATAGTAGCATTAGTATTAATCTTTGTTAAATAGAAAATACTAAGTGGCTCCGAAGGGAGGTAAATGTAAATGGATATAGATCCTTCAGTTGTTATTGCAACCATGATAAACTTTGTTATATTTATCCTAATATTAAAACATTTCTTTTGGGATAAAATACAAAAAGTTATTCAAGAAAGACAAGATTATATTGAAGAGCAATTAGATAAGGCAGAAGAGGATTCTCAAAAAGCTAGATTATATTTAGTAGAAAATGAAAGAATACTAAAAAATTCTAGAGAAGAGGGTAAAAAGATTATAGAAAAAAGAAAAAGTAAAGCAAATAAAGTTTATAGTGAAATAGTTAGTGATGCTAATAAAGAAGCTAGTTTAATTTTAGATAGAGCTAGATTAGAAATTGAAAGAGAAAAAGAAAAAGCTCAATATGAAATAAAAAAGCAAGCTGTAGATTTAGCTATTGAATTATCAACAAAAGCTTTAGAGGAAAAAGTTGAAGAAACAAAGCAAAGGGAATTAATAAATGACTTTATTACTAAGGTAGGTAGATAAATATGTATGAATATTTAGATAAACGATATGCTCTTGCTTTATATCAGGTTGCAGAAGAAAAAGGAAAAGTAGAAGAGTATTTAAATGACCTTAGAGAAATTTGCGATTTAATAGATAATAATAAAGACTTTTATGAAGTAATAAAACATCCTCAAATAAGTACAAGAAAGAAAAAACAAACATTTATTAACATATTTAAAGGGAAAATAGATGAAGAATTATTATCTTTCTTATTAATACTTATAGAAAAGGATAGAATGTTATTCTTAAGAGAAAAACTTAATGAAATGGAAAAAATCCATTTAGAAAAAAATAATACATTAGTTGCAGTAGTTAAATCAGCTATTCCTTTATTAGAAAGTGAAGTTGAAGAACTAAAAAGCAAACTAGAAAATAAATATAATAAACATATTATTGTTAAAACAGAAATAGATAAAAGTCTTTTGGGTGGAGTTTATGTAAGAGTTGGGAATGATGTTATAGATGGTACTGTAAAATCTAAACTTGACGAGATGAAAGACATAATTCTTAAGAAATAGAGGTGAGTTCATGAATATAAAACCAGAAGAAATAACTTCTATCATAAAAAAAGAAATTGAAAAATATGAAAAACATATAAAAACAGTAGACTCTGGTACAATAATTCAAATTGGAGATGGAATTGCTAGAGTATATGGATTAGATGATTGTATGGAAGGTGAACTTCTAGAATTCCCTAATGATGTATATGGAATGGCTCTTAATCTTGAACAAGACAATGTAGGATGTGTTTTGTTAGGACCTGAAGAAGGTATAAAAGAAGGAGACATAGTAAAGAGAAGTAATAAGATAGTTCAAGTGCCTGTTGGAGAAGAATTAATAGGAAGGGTAGTAAATTCATTAGGAGCTCCTATTGATGGAAAAGGTCCAATAAATACAACTAAAACTAGACCTATAGAAGTACCAGCACCATCAATAATAGAAAGAAGTTCAGTTAATGAACCTTTACAAACTGGTATTAAGGCAATAGATACTATGATACCAATAGGAAGAGGACAAAGAGAACTTATAATAGGTGATAGACAAACTGGTAAGACAGCAATAGGAATAGACACTATAATAAATCAAAAGGGAAAAGATGTTATATGTATATATGTTGCTATAGGTCAAAAACAATCTACAGTTGCACATATAGTAAATACATTAACTGAAATGGGAGCAATGGACTATACAATAATAGTTAGTTCAACAGCAGCAGAATCAGCTCCACTTCAATATTTAGCACCTTATGCTGGTTGTAGTATGGGAGAATACTTTATGCATGAAGGTAAAGATGTATTAATAATATATGATGACTTATCTAAGCATGCAGTTGCTTATAGAGCAATGTCATTACTTCTTAAAAGACCACCAGGAAGAGAAGCTTATCCAGGAGATGTTTTTTACATACATTCAAGATTACTTGAAAGAGCAGCAAAGCTTGCACCAGAATATGGTGGTGGTTCATTAACAGCTCTTCCAATAATAGAAACTCTTGCTGGAGATGTAACAGCATATATTCCAACAAATGTAATATCAATTACAGATGGACAAATATTCCTTGAGTCAGATTTATTCTACTCAGGACAAAGACCAGCAGTTAACGCCGGTATATCAGTATCAAGAGTTGGTGGTAGTGCTCAAATAAAGGCTATGAAGAGTGTTACAGGTACTTTAAGACTTGAATTAGCACAATATAGAGAACTTGCAGCATTTACTCAATTTGGTTCTGATTTAGATGCAGATTCTTCTAGAAGACTTGAAAAAGGAAAGAGATTAATAGAGGTATTAAAACAAGACCAATATCAACCTATGCCTGTAGAAAAGCAAGTTGCAATTGTTTATGCAGCAGTTAATAATTTCCTTTCAGATATTAAAGTTAGTGATATTAGAAAATTTGAAAAAGAATTTTTAGAATATATGGATACTCATCATAGAGACTTATTAAAATCAATTGTTGATGGAAAAGTTTTAACAGATGAAATTAAAGAAGAATTAGAAGTATCCATAACAGAATTTAAGAAAATTTTCTTACAAGAAGGGTAGAGTATAAAAAGCTATACAATTCTCTCTAGGAGGTGGAAATATGGGTGCAGCAGGACTGGTTGATATTAAAAGAAGAATAAAATCAGTAGAAAGTACCAGAAAGATAACAAATGCCATGGGGGTTGTTGCCACTTCTAAGCTTAGAAAATGTAGGAAGGAATTATCTAATAATGATGTATATTTTAAAGCAGCTGAAGAAACCATTAGGTCTTTAGCTGCTATAGCTAATGATAATGAAAATTTAGAGTTTCCTTATTTTAGCCCTAAAAATAGTGATTCAAAGCTTTATATAGTTATTACATCTGATACAGGATTATGTGGTGGATATAATAATAATATAGTGTCCTATCTAAGTTCTTTAGCAGAAGATGATAAAGATAAAATGAAGGTTATGACTATTGGAGCTAAGGGAATTCCCTACGTAAAAAGAGCAGGATTTAATACAGTTACAGAATATGTGGATATACCAAATATTCCAACTATTAAGGAAGTTAAGGTAATATATGAAAAGGCATTAAGTCTTTTTAATAGTGGCGAAGTTTCAGAAGTATATGTAGTATATACAAATTTTATAAGCCCTGTAAAGCAAGTCCCAAGTTTAGAAAAATTGTTACCAATTGATAAACTTGAAGGTGAAGGGCAGGCAAAAATAGTAGAGCCAAGTTTAGATATTGTTTTAAAAGATGCACTTGATGCTTATTTAAAAGGCAAGTTAAGATATTTAATTTTAAATGCAAAATGTAGTGAGGAAAGTGCTAGAATGACTGCTATGGATGGAGCTACAAGTAATGCAAATGATTTATTAGCAAGTCTTAACTTAAAATATAATAGAATAAGACAAACGATGATTACTCAAGAAATATCAGAGATAGTTGGAGGAGCATCGGCTCAAAAATAGTAAGGAGGTATGTATATGCCTGATAAAATTGGTAAAGTAGTTCAAGTAATTGGACCAGTAGTTGATATAAAATTTGATTCAGACTCTCTACCAAATTTATACAACGCTATTCATATAAATTTAGGAGAGCAAATATTAGTTGCAGAAGTTGAACAACACGTAGGTGATGATATTGTAAGAACTATCGCTATGGAAGCAACTGAAGGACTAAGAAGAGGTATGGAGGCTATTGATACTGGAAAGCCTATTGAAGTACCTGTAGGAGAATGTGTTTTAGGAAGATTATTTAATGTACTTGGAAATGCAATAGATAATTCAGAAAAAGTAGATGCTAAAGAAAAATATCCTATTCACAGACCAGCCCCAAGCTTTAAAGACCAATCAGTAGAACCTGAAATGTTTGAAACTGGAATAAAGGTTATTGATTTATTAGCACCTTATCAAAAGGGTGGTAAGATAGGATTATTTGGTGGAGCTGGAGTTGGAAAAACAGTTCTAATACAAGAATTAATAAATAATATTGCCAAAGAACATGGTGGCTTATCTGTTTTCACAGGAGTTGGAGAAAGATCAAGAGAAGGTAATGACCTTTATCATGAAATGAAGGATTCAGGAGTTTTATCAAAGACAGCATTAGTATTTGGACAAATGAATGAACCACCAGGAGCTAGAATGAGAGTTGCTTTAACTGGACTTACAATGGCTGAATATTTCAGAGATAGAGGTCAAGATGTACTTTTATTTATAGATAATATATTTAGATTTACTCAAGCAGGTTCAGAGGTTTCAGCTCTTCTTGGAAGAATACCATCAGCCGTTGGATATCAACCAACACTTGCAACTGAAATGGGTGCACTTCAAGAAAGAATTACATCTACAACAAATGGTTCTATAACATCTGTTCAAGCAGTATATGTTCCAGCTGATGACCTTACAGACCCAGCACCAGCAACAACATTTACTCACTTAGATGCAACAACAGTTTTATCAAGAAGTATATCAGAACTTGGAATTTATCCAGCTGTTGACCCTCTTGAATCAACTTCAAGAATACTAGACCCAAGAATAGTAGGAAAAGAACATTATGAAGTTGCAACAAGAGTTAAAAATATACTTGAAAAATATAAAGAACTTCAAGATATCATAGCAATATTAGGTGTTGATGAACTTTCTGATGAAGATAAAATTACTGTTAGCAGAGCAAGAAAGATTCAAAGATTCTTATCACAACCATTTACAGTAGGAGAACAATTCTTAGGAATTAAAGGTAAATATGTTCCAATAAAAGATACAATAAAAGGATTTAAAGAAATTTTAGATGGAGAACATGATGACATTCCAGAATCAGCATTCCTTTTTGTTGGAACAATTGAAGAAGCTGTAGAAAAAGCTAAGACATTAGGATAAGGGGTGGAGGATTATGGCCAAAACCTTTAAGTTAAAAATAATAACATTAGATAAGATTGTTGTAGATAAAGAAATTGAAAAATTATTTACAAAAACAGCTTATGGAGAAATTGAATTTTTACCAGGATATGCTGAAAGTATAATTAGTACAGTTCCTTGCATAACTAAGATATGTGATGAAAATGGAAGTACTGAAGAAGTATTTACTTCTAAAGGAATAATTAATATAAAAAATAATGAATTAACTTTTCTTTGTGATGCAGCAGAATATCCTGAGGAAATAGATTTTGAAAGGGCAGAAAAAGCTAAAAAGAGGGCAGAAAATAGACTCTCAGAAAAAGAAAAATATGATATTAAAAGGGCAGAAGCAGCTTTACAAAGAGCTATAGTAAGATTAAGCCTTAAAAAATAATTATAAAAAAGTTGTCTAAGATAATACTTTAGGCAACTTTTTTTGTTTATTAGTACATAAATTGTCTTTTTCACAAAAATTAATTAAGTTTATATAATATTACTAGAAAGGATGAATAAAAAATAAAAAGTTGACAATAATCTAAGAGGAAAGGTGGAAGAAATATGAAGTATAAAGTGTACCTTATTCTCTTTTTTATAATTTTATTTAATTGTGAAGAAATTTTTCCTATAGAAAATTTGTCGAGGGCTTTTTATTTAGATGAAGAATCTATTATAGAATATAATTTTTTTTGTGAAAATGGAGTAAAATGCAATTACACAACTTGTGAAAAGGCAGAAAAGGAAATAAATAGGATAAAATCATTAATTATAAAATATAAAAATTTAGATTATATAAAAACCTCTAAAAATTATTTAGAAGCTAAAGGGGATAATAAGGAAATATATATATACACATATAATAATAAAATAGGTTGCAAAGTTGAGATAAAAATAGTAAATTATGAGAAAAGGAATAATGTAAATAAATTAATTAACAATTTAATAAAACTTCAAAATAGTGCTGCAAAAAATATAAGATATTTTAGTTATATAAAGGGCAAAGTAAGTAATATAGAAGAAACACTTAAAGAAATAAAAAATAATAAAGACTTAAAAGATATAAAAACTGTAAATATTAATAATGGTTATACAGGAACAGCTAAATATAAAAATGAGAAAATAAATTTTGCAATAAATAATTATGATACAGGTTCCTATATAATAATTGGAACACCAATAATATTTACAACATACTAAAAGAATTTATTGTGGAGGATAATATGAAAAAGATAGTGGTTAAAGGTGGAAATAAACTTAAAGGCGAAGTTAATATAAGTGCAGCTAAAAATTCAGTATTACCAATAATAGCAGCTTCTATATTATGTGAAGAAGATATTGTTATAGAAAATGCACCTATGTTAGAAGATGTAGCTGTAATATGCAATTTATTATTAGGCTTAAATTGTGATTTGAAATCAGAAAATAATAATATTAAAATAAATACCAAAAACATAAAAGAGATAGATGCAGATAGTAATTTAATAAGAAAGATGAGGGCTTCTTTTCTTATTATGGGACCAATGCTTTCAAGATTTGGACATTGTAAATTATCTTTACCAGGAGGATGTAATATAGGAAGTAGACCTATAGACCTTCATTTAAAGGGTTTTAAGGCATTAGGTGCAGAAATAGATATGGGTTATGGTTACGTAGAGGCTAAAGCTAAAAAATTAATAGGAACTACTATTTATTTAGATTTTCCATCAGTAGGTGCAACTGAAAATATAATAATGGCAGCAACTTTAGCAGAAGGAAGAACAATAATAGAAAATGCAGCAGAAGAGCCTGAAATATGGGATTTAGCAGAATTTTTAAATTCTATGGGAGCTAAAATTTCTGGAGCAGGAACTGGAACAATAACTATAGATGGAGTTAAAAAACTAAAAGGAACAACATATAAACCTATTTATGATAGAATTGAAGCAGGAACATTTATTATAGCTGCTGCAATAACTAATAGTATAATAACAGTAAATGGGATAAACAGCAGCCATTTAACACCTGTGCTTCAAAAATTAAAAGAGTGTGGAATTGAATTTATTGAAAAAGGTGAAAAAATAATTGTTGATGGAAGTAAAGAGAAAAAACCAATTGACATTAAAACAATGCCATATCCAGGCTTTCCAACAGATATGCAACCTCAAATGATGAGTCTTTTAACTCTTGTTAATGGCTCAAGCGTAATAACAGAAACTGTTTTTGAAAATAGATTTATGCATATAGCAGAGCTTAATAGAATGGGAGCTAATATAAAAATAGATGGAAGAACAGCTTTTGTTGAAGGAGTAAATAAATTAACTGGTTGTGATGTAAAAGCTACAGATTTAAGAGCAGGAGCAGCTATGATACTAGCAGGATTAGTAGCTGAAGGATATACAAGCATAGGGGATATATATCATATAGATAGAGGATATGTTAATATAGAAGAAAAGTTTAGAAAAATAGGAGCCAATATTCAAAGAATAGAAGTTTAAAAAAGATAGTATTAAGCTATCTTTTTTTATTTTCTATAGAAAATTGATAGTATGATTTTATTGTGACATTTGACAAAAAAGCAAAGTAATAAGTAATACTTTTTTATAGAAAATTATATTTATAGATAACTTTAAAAGTTAATAATAAAGCTTAAATAAAACAAATTTAAGAATCTCCACTTCATTTAAGTTAGAAAGGCATAAAAAAAATAGGGTAAGAATACAATAGAAAAACATGATAAGTTAGCAGGAGAAATAATGTTAAAAAAATTTAATAAAAAAAAGATATATATATGTATTATAGTTATAGCATTGTTTTTTATATTCCCAACAACTAATAAATTAAATAAATTTAAATTAGATGAAGATTCCATTATTAAGAAGAAAGAAGTAGAAATGGAAGGAGATGATAAAGCTAGAGTTTATATAAAAAATACAAAAGAAGTTAAAGAAATTGATGTTGAGAAGTATTTATTAGGAGTTGTATCTTCTGAAATGCAAGTAAATTTTGAAAAAGAGGCTTTAAAAGCTCAGGCAGTAGCTGCTAGAACTTATTATTATAGCAAACGATTAAATCCATGTAGTGAAGCAGAAAATGGAGAGATATGTGATTCAGTTCACTGTCAAGTTTATGTTCCTAAAGAAGAAAGGTTAAGTACCTGGGGAGAAAAGGAAAGAGAAGCTAATTGGAATAAAATTGAAGAAGCAGTGGAAGAAACAGAAGGAGAAGTTTTGGTTTTTCATGGAGAACTAGTGAAATATCCACAATTTTTTTCTACAAGTTCTGGAAAAACTGAAAATTGTGTTGATGTTTTTTCAGAAGATGTTCCATATCTTAAATCTACAGAAAGTCCAGGTGAGGAAATAGCACCTAAGTTTAAAACTACAATAAGCATTGATAAATCAACATTTATTAGTACAATAAAGAATAATTATAAAGATAGTAGTTTAAGTTATAAAAATTTAAAGGATGATATAAAAATACTTTCAAAAACAGAAGGAGGTGCTGTAAAAGAAATTAAACTAGGAAAAATAAGTATTTCAGGAGTTGATTTTAGAAATTTATTTAATATAAATTCTGCAAATTTTACATTAGATATTACTAAAGATAGTGTGATTATAAATTGTATAGGTTATGGTCATGGTGTTGGAATGAGCCAATGGGGTGCGAATGTAATGGCTAAGGAAGGAAAGAATTATAAAGATATATTAAAGCATTATTATTCAGGAGTAGATATAGAAAAGGTTAAATTAAAAAAATAAATATTAAATATAAATTTGTGAGCTGTTAAGTTGCTTAGTTTATAAATGAACTAAATAACTTAACAGCTCATATTTTATATTAAGAAAATTATTTTACATTCTTTTATTAAATCTAGTAGTTAAATTAATAAAATTTGTAGAAATTTGAGGAACTAAAATAATGGAAATAATGTATTAATTTTTACTTACTGGACAGAATACATGAAGGAGGTGTTTATATGGACAAAAATTATAAACAAAGAGCAAAGAGATTTTTTAAAAAGGAGGGATTTTACATTGTATTGTTTCTTTGTATATGCATAACTGCTACAGTAGCAACTATTTCCTTCAAAAAATCTAATGATATGAAGGAAACAAGCAAAATTGAAAATATAGAAGATAAAGAAACAATTAATTCAGAAGAGGAAAAAATAAAGAAAGAAGATATTGCTTTAGAAAATGAAGCTACAGAAATGCAAAATGCTGAAAGAGCAGAAAATGTAACAGAGCCTTCAAATGAAGCAAAAGCTGTTTCAACACCAACAGAAGTAATTTTTTCTAAACCTGTGAATGGAAAATTATTAAGAGGGTATACATACCCAAAACCAGTAAAATTTAATGAAACAACTCAAAGAACAATAAGAGGAATTGATATTGAAAGCAAAATAGGTACGGAAGTAAAAGCAGCAGCAGAAGGACTTGTAGAAAAAGCTGAAAACACAGGGGTAGAGGATGGAATTGTAGTAGTTATAAAACATGCAAATGGTATAAAAACAAAATATTGCAATTTAGCTGAAGGTTTATCAGTAAAAACAGGAGATAAAGTAAAAGAAGGTACTGTTATTGGAAAGATTGGAGAAAGTGCAAAGCTATTTAGTAAAGATAATTTTGGAGAACATTTAAATCTTCAAGTATTAAATTCAGAAAATGAACAAATGGATCCATTAAAATACTTTTCATACAAAACAAACTAAGAAAAAAATAAATATTAATCAGTCATTTTTAACTTATAATGACTGATTAATAAGGTATTTAAAATAGAGTATTTGCATAAATATAAATTATAGATAATTAAGGAGGATAGCGTTTTGAAAGATTATATTGAAGAAAGAGTATTAGAAGTGGCAGAGTATATAATTAGTTCAAAAGCTACAATAAGGAAGACAGCTAAGGTATTTGGAGTAAGTAAAAGTACTATCCACAAAGATATGACAGAAAGATTGCCTAAAATAAATCCAATAATTGCAGAACAAACCCATAATATATTGGAGCTAAATAAGGCAGAAAGACACATAAGAGGTGGAAAAGCTACACAATTAAAATATAAAGCTATTGAGTAAGGCTATTGATTGACAATAGTATTCCATATATAATAAATTAATAAGTATAAATAAAAAAGTATTTATGTAATATATTAAAATATGGGAGTGGAAAGAATGTTTTTTTGGAGAATGGGGGCAGATTTAGGTATTGATTTAGGTACAGCAACTGTCTTGATATACGAAAAAGGAAAGGGAATTATATTAAGAGAGCCTTCAGTAGTAGCTATAAATAAAAATACTAATGATGTTTTAGCTGTTGGTGAAGATGCTAGAAAAATGATAGGAAGAACTCCTGGAAATATAATAGCTATACGTCCATTAAAAGATGGTGTAATATCTGATTATGATGTTACTGAAAAAATGTTACAAGAATTTATTAAAAAGGCAATTAAAAAGAAAAACATAACAATGCCAAAAGTAATAGTTTGTGTTCCATCACAAGCAACAGAAGTTGAAAAAAGAGCGGTTATAGATGCAACTAAAAATTCTGGAGCTAAAAGAGTACACTTAATTGAAGAACCATTAGCAGCTGCTATAGGAGCTGGTTTAGATATATCTAAACCAAATGGAATTATGGTAGTAGATATAGGCGGAGGAACTTGTGATATTGCTGTAATATCTCTAGGTGGAGTAGTTGAAAGAGAATCAATAAAAGTTGGTGGAGATGTTTTTGATAGAGCTATCATTAAATATGTAAGAAATAAATATAAAATAATGATTGGTGAAAAAACAGCAGAACAATTAAAAATAAATGTAGCATCTGTTTTTAAAGGTTCTAGAAATATATCTGATTTTGTAAAGGGAAGAAATTTAGTAACTGGTTTGCCAGGAGAAATAGAAATATCTACAGAAGAAATTGGAGAAGCTTTAGCAGAATCTTCAAATGCTATTGTAAGTAGTGTAAAAGCAGTTTTAGAAAGAACACCACCAGAATTATCATCTGACATAATTGAAGAAGGAATATTAATGACTGGAGGAGGAGCTCTTCTAGATGGATTAGACAAGCTTATTGAGTCTAAAACTGGAGTAAAGGTACAAATAGCTGAAGATTCAGTAGAATGTGTTGTAAAAGGAACAGGAAAAGTTTTATCTTATTTTGATTCTATATCAGATGATGATAAAAGTGGAAGCTATATCGCTATAAAATAAATTTATATGCTAAAAAACAGGTGGAATTTGTGGACTACCTGTTTTTTATTTTATTCTATATAAAATTATATAATTTTATAAGTTGTAAATAACTCAATAATTTTTTAAATTTAGCTATATATAAATTAAATATTAATGCTTGTATTGTAGGCATGAACAATTCCTTGAGATATAACTTTTGCCATATCTAAAACTAAAGAAAGTCTAATTGAATAAGAAGGAAAAAAATTAGAATTATTAATAGAATCTATAATTCCAACTATAGAAGCATCACCAACATCAGGTAAGGATTTTCCTACACCCTTACCAGGATGTATAGCATAATCACGAGTATGAATTTCCCCTATAGATTTTGATTCGCCTAGACAAGCATCTATTGCTATTATAATAGAATTAGGATGTTTATTATTTACAACAGATAAACATTCATTAAGATTTAGAGCGTGTACTGGATTAGATATTGTTCCATATACGGGAAGTGGAAGTAGGTTATCTTTTAATAAGGTTCCTACTAATGGTCCAAGACAATCACCAATACATTTATCAGTACCAATACAAACAATAACAGTATCTTTAGTTATAAATTTTTTTATCCCTTCAGAAACTTGATAATAGGCTAAATCAGTCTTATAATGAGTTTTTTTCTTAATCACATAACACACCTCCCAATGATAAATATATGAAAGTATTAAAAAAAATATTATAAATAGATAAAATATATAACTTATGTGCTTACAAGGAGAAAACTAGAGAAATCAAGAGAAAAATAAATATAAATTAAAAAAACAGATAGATTTAGCAGTTGAAATAAAATAAAGTTAAAGATATACTAACTATTGTCGATTGGCTTGAGAGCCAAATCAAATTGAAATTTAGTATTTCATATGGAGGAATTCCCGAGTGGCCAAAGGGGGCAGACTGTAAATCTGTTGCGTTAGCTTCGATGGTTCGAATCCATCTTCCTCCACCAAAAGTAAGAAGAAATTCTTACTTTTTTTTAATTGTATAGAAAATTATATTAATTAAATAATTATAAATAATTTACTAAGTTAATAATATGATAAAAATTACAATGAATTTAATACAATAATAATATTGATTTTAACAAAGTATTATGTTATCATTTTAAAGAAAATGATTATAAAAAAGACTCTTATCAAGAGAGGTGGAGGGATAGGGCCCGATGAAACCCGGCAACCTGTATTTTCAAGGTGCCAATTCCTGTAGATAGATTATCTACAAGATAAGAGAGATTGTTCAGTATGGTACATCTCTTCTTATTGAAGAGTTTTTTTATTTTAATAAAATTTTAAAAAGGAGAATATTTTTAGATGAAAAGATTATTTACATCAGAATCAGTGACAGAAGGACATCCAGATAAAATATGTGACCAAATATCAGATTCAATACTAGATGCTATTTTAGCAAAAGACCCAAATGCAAGAGTAGCCTGTGAAACTTGTACAACTACAGGAATGGTTATGGTTATGGGTGAAATATCTACTAATTGTTATGTGGACATTCCTAAGGTAGTTAGAAACACTATAAGAGAAATTGGATATGACAGAGCTAAATACGGATTTGATTGTGATACTTGTTCTGTAATTACATCAATAGATGAACAATCAGCAGATATAGCAATGGGAGTAGACGAAGCTTTAGAATCAAGAAATGGAGAAAAATATGATGTTGAAGCAGTTGGTGCTGGAGACCAAGGAATGATGTTTGGTTTTGCAACTAATGAAACACCAGAATTTATGCCACTTCCAATAGCTATGGCTCATAGACTTTCTAGAAGATTATCAGAAGTTAGAAAAAATGGTACATTACCATATTTAAGACCAGATGGAAAAACTCAAGTAACTGTAGAGTATGAAAACAATAAGCCAAAGAGAATTGATGCAATTGTAATTTCAACTCAGCATGGGGAAGAAGTAACTTTAAAGCAAATAGAAAAAGACATGAAGGAATTTGTAATAAAGGCAGTAATTCCTGCAGAGTTATTAGATAATGAAACTAAGTATTATATAAATCCAACAGGAAGATTTGTAGTTGGAGGACCTCAAGGAGATTCAGGATTAACTGGAAGAAAAATAATTGTTGATACTTATGGTGGATATGGTAGACATGGAGGCGGAGCTTTCTCAGGAAAAGATCCAACAAAGGTTGATAGATCAGCTGCCTATGCTGCAAGATGGGTTGCAAAGAACTTAGTAGCAGCAGGAGTTGCAGATAAGTTAGAAATACAATTAGCCTATGCTATAGGAGTTGCAAAGCCTGTATCAATAGAAATAGATACTTTTGGAACAGGAAAGGTTAGTGAAGAAACTTTAGTAGATATTGTAGAAAAAGTATTTGATTTAAGACCAGGAGCTATTATAAGAGACTTAGATTTAAGAAGACCTATATATAAGCAAACAGCAGCATATGGTCACTTTGGAAGAACAGATGTAAATCTTCCTTGGGAACAATTAAATAAAGTTGATGAAATAAAAAAATTATTATAAAGAATTAATTAAATAAATAAAGAAGCCATTGAGTAAAATCAATGGCTTTTTTCTATAAAAAATTATATACAAAGGTATACAACTCTATGTTATATTTATAATATAGATATAAAATAAAGTTTGGAGAGATTATATGGAAGTCTTAGAAGGCTTTATAGAAGATATAAAGTTTAAAAGTGAAGAAAATGGGTATACAGTAGCAAAATTAAATAATAGAAATAAATCTATAGTTATTGTAGGCACAATGCCATTTATTAGTGAAGGACAGCATGTAAAACTTACTGGAGAATGGAAAATTCATCAGAAATTTGGAGCACAGTTTAATGTTAAAGAACTTGAAGAAATATTTCCTACATCAATAGAAGAAATAGAAAAATATTTATCTTCTGGAATAATAAGAGGAATAGGACCAGTTACAGCAAAAAAGATAATAAATTATTTTGGAGAAGATACATTAAATATTTTAGATAATGAAATAGAACGATTACGAGAAATTGAAGGAATAGGAGAAAAAAAGTTTAATATTATTTATAAATCCTATGAAGAACAACATCATTTAAAAAATATGGTATTATATTTTCAACAGTATGGTATAAGTTATAATCAATGCTTAAAAATATGCACTAAACTTGGCGTAAATGCACCAGAAATTGTAAAAGAAAATCCATATATATTATGTCATGAAATTAAAGGCATAGGATTTTCTATGGCAGATAAAATAGCATCTATAAATGGATTAGATAAAGAATCAGATTTTAGAGTAATATGTGGAATTCAATTTATTTTAAATAGATTTTGTATTGCAGGAAATACATTTATGCCTAAAAATATACTTATAAGTCAAACTAAAGAACTATTAAATGTTCCTGAAAATATAATAGAACAAGGGTTATATAATGGTCATTTAGAAAATAAATTTATTGTTGAAAAAGTTAATGACATAGAAGGAGTTTTTTTGCCACTTTATAATTATAGCGAAAATGGAATAACAAAGAAAATAGCAGAACTTTCTATGGAAAATTTTCAAGTTATAAATACAGATATAGAGTTTGAAATACAAGGTTTTGAAAAAAAACAAGGAATAAGTTTTGCAAAATCTCAAAAGGAAGCTATAGTAGGAGCTTTCACTAATGGAATAGAAATAATAACAGGAGGTCCTGGAACAGGAAAAACCACTATAATAAAATGTATTATTGATATTTATGAAAATCAAGGAATGAAGGTTTTACTAGGAGCACCAACAGGAAGAGCAGCAAAAAGAATGACTGAATCTACAGAAAGAGAAGCTAAAACTATTCATAGATTATTAGATATGGTAGCAGGGGATGAAGAATATATAAATATGTCCTCTACAGAACCTTTAGAATGTGATGTTTTAATAGTAGATGAAGCCTCTATGATTGATATTTTTTTAATGCATAATTTATTAAAATCAATAAAACTTGGAACTAGACTTATAATAGTAGGAGATGTTGACCAACTTCCATCAGTAGGTGCAGGAAATGTATTAAAAGATTTGATAAACAGTGATATTATAAAAGTAGTTAGACTTAAAGAAATTTTTAGACAAGGAAAAGAAAGCTTAATTATAACTAATGCACATAGAATAAATAGTGGAGAAATGCCTTATTTAAATAGAAAAGATAATGATTTTTATTTTATAAAAAGTGAAAATATAAATAATATATTATTTACACTTTTAGATTTAATAAATAGAAGATTACCTAATTTCAATAAAAAGTGGAATAAAAAAAGAGATATTCAAATATTAAGTCCTATTAAAAAAGGACCTCTTGGAATATTAAATTTAAATGAAAGATTACAAGAAATATTAAATTCTCCATCTAAAGATAAAAAAGAAATTAAACAAAAAAACCTTATTTTTAGAGAAGGAGATAAGGTAATGCAAACAAAAAATAACTATAATTTAAAATGGACTTCCATAACAGGAATAGGAGAAAGTGAAGGTGAGGGAGTTTTTAATGGAGATGTAGGATTTATAAGAAATATAGATGAAGAAGAAAAGATAATAACTGTTATTTTTGATGATGAGCGTAAAGTTATTTATGATTCTGATAGCATAGAAGAATTAGAACTTGCTTATGCTATTACAATACACAAAAGTCAAGGAAGTGAATTTAAAGTTGTAATAATTCCAGCTTTTACTGGAGCACCATTTCTTATGAACAGAAATCTTCTATATACAGGAATAACAAGAGCTAAAGAACTTGTGGTAGTTGTAGGATATCCTCAAGCGTTAAAATATATGGTTGATAATAAAAGTAGTATGGAAAGATATTCTTCATTAGAATATAAAATAAAACAAGTATTGTGTAATAGTGAATTAAATTAGAGGGAAGGGAAGAAGTTTGAATAAAAGAAAGTTACTAAAACAAGAGCTTAATATAGCCATAAGTAAAATTGAAAATTGGTATAAAAGAAAAAGTAAAGCTTTAACAATAAGTACAATACCATATAATAGTACAGCAATTTTTGAAAATATAATTTTAGAAGTCATTAATTCAGGAAAAAAAGTATTATATTTATGGAATGGAGAAGGAGAAAATACAAAATTAATAAAAAGGCTTAAATTAGAAAAAAAAGATTTAACCTATGGATATAAAAAAGAAGATTCAGATATAAATTTTATAAATTATAATGACTGTGACAAGGTATTAGGAAGGTATGACTTAGCTATAATTGATGATATTTCAGTCTTTTCTACATTAAACAAAGAGGAAGTAAGAAGAAAATACGATTCTATAGCTAATAAAGTAGAAAGAGCTATAATATATAGTATAGAAACGATAATACCAACAGGAGAGTATTTTGAGTTACCTTCTATATTTAGTACAGGTCACTTTGTAGAACCAAGATTAATGACAACTAGAATAGATTTAACTAAAGATATTCCTTATATTTTATATGATTATTTAAAGTGGTTTATAGATAATGAGCAAAAAATAGTAATGTATGTTCCGGATGAAGATTCCCTTGGAGTAGTATGTGAGTATTATGCAAATAAGTTAAAGTTACATGGAGTAAAAGTAACAGCTCTTCCTAAATTTGATACAACAAAAACTTTAAAAGATGTATTAAATTTAAGTAATAAGGCAATGATTATAATAACAGATCGTATGGAGGAAACTTTTAATGATTTAGCAATAGGTGGAGTCATAGTACTTTTTGCCAATAATAAAAATTATAATTACAGACAATTTATTTATATATGTGGAGAAATATTTAAAATGAATTTAAAGTTCCCAGAGGTTCTTTTAGTTGGTAATGAAGTGTCCTATGATATGGATGAAGCCAAAGAAATTGCTAGAAACTTTAATATAAAAATATGGGAGAGCAATTATTTAGAGTTATAAAAATTTTATGGAAAAGTATATTAACAGTTTTATATCCACCTAAAAGCAAATGTTTAGTATGTGGATATGAAAATACAGAAAATCTATGTTATAAATGTTTAAAAAGTATTACATTTTGTGGTGAAGATGAATTATGTGTTGGTTATTATAAAGGGGCTTTAAAAGAATTAATACTTTCATTAAAATATAAAAAAGATTTTCAAGCAGGAGAAATTTTAGCAAGTTTTCTTGAAGAAAAAATAAAAAAATATAAAGATGAATATTATCTTACTTATATACCAATAGACAAAAAAAGACTAAAAGAAAGAGGATTTAATCAATGCGAGTATATTGCAAAGGAATTAAGTATAAATACTGGTATAAAAACTATTAATACTCTTAAAAAGATAAGGGAAACTAAAGTTCAAAAGACCTTAAAAAGAGAAGAAAGAATAGAAAATTTAAAAGATGCTTTTGAAATTATAGATGAAAAAAAGGTAAAAGGAAAAAAGTTTATATTATTAGATGATGTAATTACAACAGGAGCTACCCTTAAAGAAGGAGTAAAAGTTTTGAAAAAACATGGGGCAATTGAAATAAAAATATTGACACTAGCAAAATCTTATATATAATATAAATGTAAGTTAGGTCTGTGGTTGAAAGTCGATGCTAGTCGCAGGCAAAGCGATCCACGTAATCTAAACAAAGTTTTAGGGAGCATGGTGCGGTATAGAAGTAAGTCCTGCCAACATAAAGTTGAGAGTATTAGTAGTGAGAGGTTAAGTCCGGGTAGCAAAAGTTCCAGCAGGCGAGTGTGGGGTCAAAAACCAGGTCAGCTAACTTACTTATGTTAAAAGAAAATAAATTATGTTTAAAATAGGTTAAAGAACTATCTCTTTTGAGATAGTTTTTTTAATTAAAAAACTATGAAAATGAAAGAAGAATAGAGATTGAGAAAGCAATCAATACATAATATTCTGTAAATTCTGAATAAAGATATTGATATTTATAAGAACAAATAGTAAAATATAGTCAATACAAGGGAAATTTAATAAATTTTCAAAGTATTTTAGAACGTTTAGAGAGGGGCTGAAATTATGAAAGTGACAGTAATAGCTAAAAACATAGAGTTAACACCAGCAATAAAGGATATGGTTGAAAAGAAAATTTCTAAATTGGACAAGTATTTTGATCCTAATGTAGAGGCAAAGGCAACCTTAAGTGTTCAAAAAAATAGACAAATAATTGAAGTTACTATACCTTTTAATGGAGTGATTTTAAGAGGAGAAGAAGGAACTGAAGATTTATATAAGTCAATTGATTTAGTAGAAGAAAAATTAGAAAGACAAATTAGAAAACAAAAAACTAAACTTTCAAGAAGAAATTCAACAGGGTCTTTAAGATATCCTGATTTTAATTCAATAGATACAAATGAAGAAGAGGATGAAGAAGATTCTAAAGTAGTAAAGACTAAGAGCTTTGATGTTAAGCCAATGTCATCTGAAGAAGCAATATTACAAATGGAGTTATTAGGACACAACTTCTTTGTATATCAAGATTGGAAGACAAGCAAGGTAAATGTAGTTTATAAGAGAAAAGATGGAAATTATGGTTTAATAGAACCAGAATATAGATAATAATTAAATTGAAAATGGGGGCTGTTACAAAGATATTAAATTTCTTTGTAACAGTTCTTTTTTTTGATAAATGTAAAGAGAGTGTTAAAATTTTACACATTTAACTGGAAAATGATAATTAATATATATATATCTTGAAAAAAGTAATAACATAATGTTATAATTGATTAATATGAAGATGAAAAAAATATATATACTAAATATTATTTAAATAATAATAGATAGATAAGTGAATTGAGAGGATGAAATTATGGGACTTTTTAAATCAATATTTAAGTCATATAGTGAAAGAGAAGTTAAAAGAATAGAGCCTATTGCAAATAAGGTTTTAGCTTTAGATGAAGAAATGGGCAAATTAACTGATGAAGAACTTCAAGCAAAAACTCCTGAATTTAAAGAAAGATTAGCTAAGGGAGAAACTTTAGATGAGATATTAGTAGAAGCTTTTGCAGTTGTTAGAGAAGCATCTTGGAGAAAGCTTCATATGAAGCATCATAAAGTGCAAATCATTGGTGGTATAGTTTTACACCAAGGTAGAATTGCAGAAATGAAAACAGGTGAAGGTAAAACCTTAGTTGCTACATTACCTGCTTATTTAAACGGTTTACTAGGAAATGGAGTACATGTAATAACAGTAAATGATTATCTTGCATCAACACAAATGGAAGAAATGAGTGCTGTTTATAATTTCTTAGGACTTACAACTGGAGTTATAGTACATGGCTTAACTAATGATCAAAGAAGAGAAGCATATAATGCTGATATAACTTATGGAACTAACAATGAATTTGGATTTGACTATTTAAGAGATAACATGGTTATTTACAAAGAAGAAAGAGTTCAAAGAGTTCTTAATTACTGTATAGTGGATGAAGTTGACTCAATTCTTATTGATGAAGCTAGAACACCACTTATAATTTCAGGTGCAGGAGAAAAATCAACTGAATTTTATAAAGTTGCAGATTATTTTGTAAAAACTTTAAAAGAAGAAGAAGATTACTTTATAGATGAAGAAGCAAATGCAGTTATGTTAACAGATAAGGGTGTTGAAAAGGCAGAAAAAACATTTAAAATTGACAACTATGCAGATGCTGAAAATATGGCACTTCAACATTACATAACTCAAGCTTTAAAGGCTAACTATTCTATGAGAATAGATAAAGATTACATGGTTAAGGATGGAGAAGTAATAATTGTAGATGAATTTACAGGAAGACTTATGGAAGGAAGAAGATACTCAGATGGTCTTCACCAAGCTATTGAAGCTAAAGAAGGTGTAAAGATTGCAAGAGAATCAAAAACCCTTGCTACAATTACTTTCCAAAACTACTTTAGAATGTACAAAAAGCTTTCAGGTATGACAGGTACTGCTTTAACAGAAGAAGAAGAATTTAGAGAAATTTATGGCTTAGATGTTATAGTAGTTCCTACTAATAAACCTATAGCAAGAATAGATTATCCAGATGTTGTTTTCTTAAATGAAAGTGGAAAATTTAATGCAATAGTTAATGAAATAATAGAAACTCATAAAACTGGTCAACCAATGCTTATAGGTACTGTAAGTGTAGAAAAGTCAGAACAACTTTCAGCAGTTTTAAAGAAAAAAGGAATTCCTCATCAAGTATTAAATGCTAAGTATCATGAACAAGAAGCAGAAATAATTAGTCATGCTGGTGAATTAGGAATGGTTACTATAGCAACTAATATGGCTGGTCGTGGTACAGATATTAAACTTGGAGAAGGGGTTGTTGAAGCTGGTGGACTTAAGATAATAGGTACTGCAAGACATGAATCTCGAAGAATTGATAATCAGTTAAGAGGTCGTGCTGGTAGACAAGGAGACCCAGGTTCATCAAGATTTTATATATCATTAGACGATGACTTAATGAGAATTTTTGGTTCAGATAGAATTCAAGGTATTGTTCAAAAATTAGGTCTACAAGAAGATGATGCAATAGAAAATAAGATAATAACAAAGCAAATTGAAAATGCTCAAAAGAAGGTTGAAGGTAATAACTTTAACATAAGAAAAACATTATTAGGTTATGATGATGTTATGAATATGCAAAGAGAAATTATTTACAAACAAAGATCTGAAGTTCTTGAAGGTGAAGATGTTAAAGATCAAATAATGAGCATGACAAAAGAAGTTATAAATAATGCAGTTCTTGGACATTTAAAAGAAGATGCAGATATAGAAACTGAAGTTAAGAAGCTTATAACTTATTTAGATGGAATATGTATTCCTGAATCTATGGTTAATGCAGAAGAATTAACAAAGATGTCTAATGAAGAAATAGTAGAAAAGTTATATAATATAGCTACTAATATCTATGAACAAAAAGAAGAAGAATTTGGCTCAGAAAAGATGAGAGAAATTGAAAGAGTTATTCTTTTAAGAAGTGTTGATAGTAAGTGGATGGATCATATAGATAACATGGACCATTTAAAACAAGGTATTGGATTAAGAGCATTTAAACAACAAGACCCAGTTCAAGCTTATCAAATGGAAGGTAGTGAAATGTTTGAAGATATGATTCAAAACATTAAACTTGATACAGTTAAGTATATATTCCATGTACAAGTAGAAAGAGAAGCACCAAAGAGAGAAAGAGTAGTTCAAGAAATGTCAGCATCTCATGCAAGTGCAAGTGGTGAAGAAGAACCTAAAAAGAAGGAACCTATAAGAAAAGCACCAACAGTAGGAAGAAATGAACTTTGCCCATGTGGTAGTGGTAAAAAGTATAAAAACTGTTGTGGAAGAGAAGTATAGTATAATATAATGTGAATAGACTACCTTAGGGTAGTCTTTCTCTTTTGTAATAAAATTTTTATTGAGGTGTAAATAATGATAGTTGATTTAGAAAAAGAAATAGCTAAACTTCCAGATTTAAAAAAGACTATAACAGAAATTGGGAGGTCTCTTTGACAAGGAAGGCTTAGAAAAAAGAGTTAAAGAATTAGAACTTGAAATGCAAGAAACAGGATTTTGGGATGATAATAAAAGAGCAGAAGAAGTAACTAAAGAAAGTAGTAGAATTAAGGGAAAATTAGAAAAATATAATAGTTTAACAACAACTATAGAAGATATTGAAGTACTTTATGAATTAATGGATAAAGATGATACAGAATCTGCAGAAGAGATTATAAATGAAATTACTTCCCTTGAAAAAGAAGTATATGAATATAAAATAGGGATACTTTTATCAGGAGAATATGATAGAAATGATGCCATCTTAACATTACATGTAGGAGTTGGTGGAGCTGATGCTAATGACTGGACAGCAATGTTATTAAGAATGTATACAAGATGGTGTGAAAAAAAGGGATATAAAGTTGAAACATTAGAGCTTCAAGAAGGAGAAGAAGCTGGAATAAAAAGTGTTACCTTAAAAGTTAAGGGTGAAAATGCTTATGGATACTTAAAAGCAGAAAAAGGAATACATAGATTAGTAAGAATTTCTCCATTTAATGCAAATGGAAAAAGACAAACTTCTTTTGCATCAGTAGAAGTTTTACCAGAGTTAACTAAAGCCCAAGACATAGAAATAAAAGCTGATGACCTTAAAGTTGATACCTTTAGATCAGGAGGAGCAGGAGGTCAGCATGTTAATAAAACTGAATCTGCAATAAGAATAACACATATTCCAACAGGGATAGTTGTTCAATGCCAAAATGAAAGAAGTCAATTTTCTAATCGTGATACAGCTATGGCAATGTTAAAATCAAAGCTAATTGAACTTAAAGAAAGGGCTCATAAAGAAAAAATAGAAGACTTAACTGGTGAACTTAAAGATATGGGCTGGGGAAGTCAAATAAGGTCTTATGTATTTCATCCATATAATATGGTTAAAGACCATAGAACTAATGTTGAAACTTCAAATGTAACAGCTGTTATGGATGGAGAATTGGATATGTTTATAAATACTTATTTATCAGAAACAAGTGAAAAATAAGTATTTATAAATAATCAATAAGGGACTGTTGTATAAGTAAAAAGTTATTATACACAGTCCTTTTTGTAATAGTAATATAGTTTTATGTAAATATTTTTTACAGTCCCTTATTATATGTACGTTTTCATAGCTTGTCTGATTAGTTTTTTACTATCATTTCATAACATGAATAACCAAATGAAAATACCACTACTACATAAATTAAAAAATTAATTGATTGATTTAATACAGAAAAGATTAACCCAATAATAGCAAGAAATAGTATAGTATAATTTATAAACTTATGTACTAAAGCTGCTCCACTACATACAACTACAGTAGAAGAAACTATTAGAAGTATAAAAGTTATAACATATAAACTACTTCTTAAAGAAGAATTAAATGCTATTATTTGAAAATAATCTAATCCTAGTAAAGCAACAAAAAGAATTAAAAATAGTGATACTGTTCTTTGAACATAAACATTCATAAATTCCTCACCCACTGAAAATAAATTACAATTAATTATAACATTACAAATAAAAATAATAAATAGAAAAAGGCAAAACAATCCTTTAGGTTGCTTATAAATTCAAAAAGATTATAATTAAATAATGTGGATTAAATTTATTAGGAGGGAAATATGGGAAGTATTGAAGAAAGATTAGCTAAGGAGCTTGAACTTAAGATTAATCAGGTTAACAATGTAATTGAAATGTTAGATGAAGGAAACACAGTACCCTTTATAGCAAGATATAGAAAGGAAAGAACAGGTGGACTTTCAGATGAGGTTTTAAGAAAGCTTTCAGAAAGATTAGTATATTTAAGAAGTTTAGAGGAAAGAAAAGCAGATGTTTCAAGACTTATTAATGAGCAAGGAAAACTTACAGAAGAAATATCAAAAGAGCTTGAAAAAGCTGAAACATTAACAGAAGTAGAAGATATTTATAGACCATATAAACCTAAGAAAAGAACAAGGGCAACTATAGCAAAGGAAAAAGGACTCAATGATTTAGCCCAATTAATTTTAAATGGAAAGTTTAAAGGTGATTTAATAGAGGAAACTTCAAAATATATAAATGAAGAAAAGGGAGTAAATAATGTTGATGAAGCATTAGAGGGAGCTGAAGATATTATAGCAGAATCAATTTCAGAAGAAGCTAAATTTAGAAAATATATAAGAGAATTAGTATTAAGAGAGGGAACAATAGAATCTAAAGGAAATAGCGAAAACACTACTCCTTATGAAATGTATTATGATTATAGTGAACAAGTAAAAAATATTCCTCCTCATAGAATATTAGCAATAAATAGGGGAGAAAAAGAGAAAGTTTTATCTGTAAAAATTAATATAAATGAAGAAAAAGTTATAAAGTATTTAGAAAATAAATTACTAAAAAATAATGAAATAACAGATGAAAAAATAAAAATTGCAATAAAGGATGCCTATAAAAGACTTATATTCCCTTCAATAGAAAGAGAGGTAAGAAGTGAACTTACTGATAAAGGTGAAGAGGGAGCAATAAATATATTTAAAGAAAATTTAAAGGCACTTCTTATGCAAGCCCCTATTAAGGGTAAAACTGTTATGGGATATGACCCAGGATTTAGAACTGGATGTAAGGTTGCTATATTAGATAAAACAGGAAAATTTTTAGAAAATGTTGCTGTATATCCTACAGAACCTAAAAAGGATATAGAAGGAACTAAGAAAACTTTAAAAGCATTAATTAAAAAATATGATGTTGATGTTATTTCTCTAGGAAATGGAACAGCTTCAAGAGAATCTGAAGAAGTAATTGCTGAAATGATTAGTGAAATAAAAAAAGAAACAGGAAAAGAAGTATCTTATGTTATTGTTTCAGAGGCAGGAGCTTCTGTATATTCAGCTTCTGAACTTGGAACTAAAGAATATCCAGATTTAGATGTTACAGTAAGGGGAGCTATATCAATAGGAAGAAGACTTCAAGACCCTATGGCAGAATTAGTTAAAATAGACCCAAAGGCCATTGGAGTTGGTCAATATCAACATGATGTTACTCAAAAAAGATTAGAAGAATCTTTAAAGGGAGTTGTTGAAGATTCTGTAAATAAAGTTGGAGTAGATTTAAATACTGCAACTCCATCATTGTTAACATATATTTCAGGAATAAATTCTGCAATAGCTAAAAATATTGTTGATTATAGAAATGAAAATGGTGGATTTAAATCTAGAAAAGAATTATTAAAGGTAAAAAGATTAGGGCAAAAGGCTTATGAACAATGTGCAGGATTTTTAAGAGTTTCAGAAAGTGAAGAACTTTTAGATAATACATCAGTGCATCCAGAGTCTTATAAAGAGGCTAAAAAGTTAATAGAAATTTTAGGATATACAAAAGAGGATTTAAAAAATAAAAAATTATCAGATATTGAAGAAAGAGTTAAAGAAAAAGGCATAAATAATATTGAAAAAGATATTGAAATTGGAGAATTAACATTAAAAGATATAATAAAAGAACTTCAAAAACCAGGAAGAGACCCTAGAGATGAAATGCCAAAACCAATATTAAAAACAGGAGTTATAGATTTAAAAGATTTGAAGCCAGGAATGGTTTTAATGGGAACAGTTAGAAACGTTTCAGATTTTGGAGCTTTTGTAGATATTGGAGTTCATCAAGATGGATTAGTTCATAAAAGTCAAATGGCAAATAGATTTGTAAAGCATCCACTTGATATTGTTAAAGTTGGAGATATTATAAAGGTAAAAATATTAGAAGTTGATTCTAAGAGAAAAAGAATATCCTTATCAATGAAAGATATTAAAGAAGAGGATTAAAAAATAAAAAAAGAAATACGTTATAAATTCATTAGATTTTAATAAAATTATAGCATATTTCTTTTATTTTTTTAAAATTACAGGTAAATAACTTATAAAAAAATTATTTGTTTAAAAATGTTTATTTTGAAAACGTGTAAAATTTTATAAAAATAAATATAAATAGGTATAAAAAATCAAATTAATAAAAATATTCAATAAGTATTGAAAAAAAATTAGCATAGAAGTATTATTACTAATAAATAATTAAAAGATATGCATATTTTTTAAAAATAACAACTATATGGGGGCGTTTTTAAAATGAACGGTTTATTAATGATAGGTATTGCAATCTTAGTATTAGGAGGTGCCTATTTACTTTATGGAAGATGGCTTGCAAATAAATGGGGAATAGACCCAAAAGCCAAAACACCAGCATATACTCATGAAGATGGAAAAGATTATATTCCAACTTCAAAAGGAACAGTATTTGCTCATCAATTTTCATCTATAGCAGGAGCAGGCCCTGTAACTGGACCAATAATAGCAGCAGCTTTTGGTTGGTTACCTGTATTATTATGGCTTCTTGTTGGGGGAATTTTCTTTGGTGCAGTACATGACTTTGGTGCTATGTATGCATCAGTAAAAAATGAAGGAAAATCAATGGGATTTCTTATAGAAAAATATATTGGAAAGACTGGTAAAAAATTATTTTCACTTTTTGCATGGATTTTTACTTTACTTGTAATTGCAGCATTTTCAGATATAGTAGCTAATACATTTAATGGATTTAATGCTGATGGAAGCAAAAATACTCCAAATGCAGCAGCAGCTTCAATTTCTATGTTATTTATTGTAGTAGCAGTGCTTTTTGGATTATATATAAAATATGCAAAGCCAAATGGAAAACTTCAATTTGTTATAGGAATTATTCTTTTAATAGCAATGCTTGCTGTAGGAATAAAATTTCCACTTTATTTTAGTAAAAATGTATGGCTTGCTGTTATATTTGTATATATTTTTGTAGCAGCAATAGCACCAATGTGGATTTTAATGCAACCAAGAGATTATTTAAGTTCATTCTTACTTATAGGTATGATAGTTGGTGCAGTTTTAGGAATAATTGTAGCAAATCCATCAATGAATTTACCAGCATTTACTGGATTTAATGTAGGAGGAAAGAATTTATTTCCAACTTTATTTATAACAATTGCTTGTGGAGCTGTATCAGGATTCCATAGCTTAGTTTCATCAGGAACTTCATCAAAGCAAGTTAAAAATGAAAAAGATATGTTATGTATTTCATATGGTGCAATGAATGTAGAAACTTTACTTGGAGTTGTAGCACTTGTAGTTGTAGGTTCAGCATCAGTAGGAGGTAAAATTCCAGATGGAACTCCATTTACAATATTTGCAAGCTCTGTAGCAGGATTCTTAGAAAAGTTAGGAATATCTCAACATATAGCAGTATGCTTTATGACAATGTGTATTTCAGCATTAGGTTTAACAACATTAGACTCAGTTGCACGTATTGGACGTATGTCATTTCAAGAATTATTCTTAGATGAAGAAACTGATAAGAGTAAGTTATCTAAAGTAGTAAAATTTTTAACTAATGATTATGTAGCAACTTTAATAACATTAGCTTTAGGATTACTTTTAGCTTTTGGTGGATATAATAGTGTATGGCCATTATTTGGTTCAGCAAACCAATTACTTTCTGCATTAGTATTAATAACTTTAGCAGTATTTCTTAGAGTTACTGGACGTAAGGGATTTATGCTTTGGGCACCAATGGCAATTATGTTAATAGTAACACTTACTTCTTTAGTACAAGCAACAATTACAATATTAGAAAAATTATTTGTAACTGGAGGTTTTGTATTCCTTACAGATGGATTACAACTTATTTTTGCAATATTATTAATGGTTCTTGGAGTTTTAGTAGCATTATCTTCATTTAAAAAATTATTTGGAAAAGAAGAAAAAGTTCAAGCATAAAATTAAGTTGCAAAATTTAAATATAAAAAGTATAATAATATAAGAATTAAATAAAGTCTTCAGGGCGGGGTGTAAGTCCCCACCGGCGGTAAAGCCCGCGAGCTAAGTTTTAGCATGATTCGGTTAAATTCCGAAGCCGACAGTATAGTCTGGATGGAAGAAGGTATTATTAGGATAGTATTTTAAAACATATTTGCCCTGACTTTTTAGTCAGGGCTTTTTTCTAATAATTACCCTGAAAAGATAAAATAAGGGGGAGTTTAGCAATGAATAATTCAGACAAAAATTTAAGTAAAGGAATAAAAATTGCATTATTAGGTGCTATGGCATCTATATTAATGTTTTTTGATTTTCCAATAATACCAGCTTTTTCTTGGTTAAAAATTGACTTAAGTGAAATTCCAGTATTAATAGGAGCTTTTGCTTTTGGACCTATATCAGGAATTATTATAGAAGGACTAAAAATAGTTTTATATGTAATTATAAAGGGAACTCATACAGGATTTGTTGGAGAATTAGCAAACTTTATAGTAGGCATATCTTTAGTAGTACCAGCAGCATTAATTTATCATAGAAAAAAGAGCAAAACTGGTGCTGTTATAGGAATGGTAGTTGGAACTTTAGTTATGGAAGTTTCAGGAATTATAGCAAACTTATATTTATTAATACCTGCTTATGGAATTACTATTAATACACAAAAATATGTATTATATGGCTTATTACCATTTAACGGAGTTAAAGCCTTAATAGTATGTGTTTTAACATTTATATTATATAAAAAATTATCAGTTTCATTATTTAAAAATGAAATTGCATTTAATAAAAAAGAAATGGCTAATAGTTAATTAAGAATTTTTAAAAGTTGTAGTAAAACTAAAAAGTATTACTACAACTTTTTTGTTTATAAATTGTAAAAAACTTTAAGATTAATAGAAAAATAAGATTATTTTAATTAGTTTATTAATAAATAAATAATAATTATATTTTTTTATTGAAAAATATAAGAAAAATATATAAATATATTTAATTTTAATGGAAAAACAAGTATAATTAAAAAAGAGTATAAATTTTAGAAGGAAGAAAAATTATAAATTGGAGTGAGTTATGTGCAAAATAAGAAAATTTTAGGTTTAGTAGTTATGGCATCTACCATTGCAAGTGTTACATTTGTACAAAGTGCGGAAATTAAAGCAGCTGAAAAAGAAATAAAGGGTATAGTTATAAATGTTAACTCTAATCTTGCTATTAGAAAAGGTGCAAATTTAGATAGTGAAATAATAGGGTTACTATTAAATGGAGATGAAGTATCAATAACAGGTATAAATGGAGATTGGTATGAAATAAAATACAAAGAAAGTAAAGGTTATGTAAATAAAGATTATATAGAAATTTCTGAAGAAGATGTACAAGAAGTAATAAAAAATGAAACAGAAACAGCAGGTGTACAAGAAGCAGTAAAGAATGAGATAGAAACAGCAGATGTACAAGAAGAAGTAAAGAATGAAACAGAAACAACAGATGTACAAGAAGAAGTAGTAAAGAATGAAATAGAAATAGCAGATGTGCAAGAAGAAGTAAAGAATGAAACAGAAACAACAGATGTGCAAGAAGCAGAAAAGGATGAAATAGAAACAACAGATGTACAAGAAGCAGAAAAAATAGAAGATAATGCTCAAGAGTCAGCAAAAAGTGTATCAGTAGGAGAATATGAAATAAGCACTTTTGCTTTGTCTAGCAGTGCAGTGTCTGTATCTCAAAAAGGAACAGTAGTAAATGTACATTCTGTTTTAAGAGTAAGAAGTGAAGCTAGTTTAAATTCTGAAGTAGTAGGATATTTAACCAATGGATGTAGTGTTAATATATTAGGTGAAAATGGTGACTGGTACAATATAAATTATAATGGAAAAAGTGTATATGTAAGTAAAGAGTATGTACAAGTTTCAGGGGGAGCAAGTAATTCTTCAGAAAGTAGTTCACAAGAGACAAGAAGTGGAAAAAGTGGACAAGTAGTAAATGTACATAGCAGTTTAAATGTAAGAAGTGGAGCAAGTACAAGTAGTAGTGTTATAGGCTCCTTATCTAATGG
>OBHU01000112.1_pt1 | contig 72250 bp, 101 predicted proteins | sample 1519071 | NCBI WGS metagenome assembly OBHU01 (sample SAMEA2452135, study PRJEB22498) | human gut metagenome
ACACCTAATATTTTTGAAAATTTATTGATAGAATAATATTTACTCATAAACAAATTCTCCATATAATATTTATAATTTATTATAAGATTATTTTAACAGTTAAACACCTCCATAATAGATGTAATACGTTTTGGACAGTGATTACCAAATTTTGTACTTACAGCATCTCAATAAAAGCTGCCATTCTCGTATTGATCTGTTCAATATCTGCCTGTGAATAATCTGTCTCAACCACTGTGTACGGGATTCCTTTTTTGTCTTTCACTAATTTCTTGATAAGTGCGGTTTCCACATTATATGTATGACACGCCTGAAGAACAAGATCTACGACACCATCTACCTGAAAATCATCGATCAGCTCATCCAAAAGATCCAGACGATTCTTATTTGGAGACATACAAGAACATCCAATGTTTAAATATTTTCTTGCGAGTGCATCATATACATCTGGATTCTCTTCATCTACCATTGCTAACGGTTTCATTCCAGTACAGTTTTCAAAACATACGACAACTCCACCATTATCCTCAATTGCACGAATGACTTTCAAGGCCGCACCGCCAGATGGAGATCCGGTTACAAGGATCCTTGGTTTTTTCCCTATATTTTTTCCTTCTGTATATTCTTTTTCAATTTTATCTGTTACCGCATTGATTCTGTCTTCAAGACCTTCTGTGTTAATGTCAAAACCACTTCCATATACAGTATTGATCACATCTAATCCATTGACTGGTGCAGGATCATTTGCCATTACATATTGAAGACGTCTTAATGCTTTATTGATTCCATTTCTTAATTTGATCTGATGAAGAACTGCCTCATCTGTGATCGTTGTCTCAAATTTATCTTCTAGAACTTTCTTGAAACGAAGTAATTCTTTCTTATATAACTGGATTCCATCTTCTGTCTGACAGTTTGGAAGTTCTACGACATGAACTGGTTTAAAATCAGCAAGCATTTCGTACATTTTTTTCTTTCCATCGCATGTTGTTTCTCCTACAACCAAATCTGAAAAATAGAAGAATGGACATTTATCTGTTTTGGCAAATCCATAACTTGATTTGATCAATGGACATAGGTTTCTTGGCAGATCTTTTTCTGCATCTGGGATTGTTTCATCTGATACGGAACATAATCCGACAACTGCTGCACCCATGGCATTTGGAATCTCTCTTGGAAGATAGGTACAAAATACACCGACAACAGGTATTTCTTTTTCTTTAACCTCCTTGATCGCGAGAAAGGAATTCTTTCTCTGTTCTGCAAATTCCTCAAAAATCTCTGGTAACTCTTTCTTTAATTCAACCATTGTTTGAATCCTCCTGTAAGTAAAAATTATCATTTTATTTTGCGGATGCCTAAAACGGCAGCTCCAATTGCTCCTGTGTATTGACATAACGGATCTGTTGCTACTTCTTTCACTCCTAAATGACTGGCTAATGATCGTTTGATCACATCAAATTGTGCTAGTCCACCAGAGAAAAATACTTTTGGATTCGCTGGCGCCAATTTCTGTGCAAATGAAGCGGTTCGCTGACAAATAGATTCTACACAACCAAGAACAATATCACCAGGTGCAATATCCTGTGCCAATAATCCAACGATTTCACTTTCTGCAAATACAGCACACATACTGTTGATCTTCGCAGGTTTGGAATCTTTTACAAAAGTGTCGATTCTTCCAATCTCACTTTCGACTCGTTTCATCGTCATCTCAAGGAATCGTCCAGTTCCAGCAGCACATTTATCATTCATTAAAAAATCTGTGACACATCCAAGATCGTCAATGGTGATCACTTTGCTATCCTGCCCACCGATATCTATGATCGTGTCACAATCTGGATTCATAAAAAATGCTCCAGCTGCATGGCAAGTAATCTCCGTGATCTTGAAATCTGCCTGATCTAACAGATTCCTTCCATATCCAGTTGTTACAATAACATCTATTTCTTTATGTTGTTTTTTTATCTCTCTGTAAAGAGCTTCTAGAGATTTCCTTGGGCTGATCGATGTTGGGATCATCTTTGTATCTATTATCTTCGTATCTTCTAACAAAACGGCTTTTGTCATAGACGAACCAGAATCTAATCCTAAACTTATCACTGTACATTGACTCCTTTTGGAAAGTTTTTCGGGTAAATTTTATCATGAAAATGGTGTGGTTGCAATGTAAAAAAACATGCTTAAAAAAAAGAACTATACATTTTCATTCAAATCCTTTATAATAGTATGCTGTAAAAAATAGCAGTATAAAACTGCTCATCATGCATTAAAAAAAAGGAGACGAAAGAAAAATGAATCAAGAGAAAAACAAAGGTGCGGAATACGACTTTTACGGGAAACTTCCGCTGCAAAAAGCGATTCTCCTTGGTCTGCAGCATGTATTCGCTATGTTCGTAGGTAACCTTACTCCAGTCCTTATCATTACAGGGGCTTGTGGTATTGCTTCTGGAACCGAATTTGCAGACGTTCAGATTGCGCTTTTACAAAATGCAATGTTAATTGCCGGAATTGTTACACTGATCCAGTTGTACGCGATCGGACCGATCGGTGGAAAAGTTCCAATCATCATGGGAACGAGTTCAGGATTTATCGGTGTCTGCAGCAGTGTTGCATCTGTTATGGGTGGTGGAATCCTTGGATATGGTGCGATCATGGGTGCTTCCATTATCGGTGGGTTATTTGAATCTGTATTAGGATTTATGTTAAAACCACTTCGAAGATTTTTCCCAGCTGTCGTAACTGGTACGGTTGTACTTTCCATCGGATTATCACTGATCGGTGTTGGTGTGAATTCTTTTGGTGGAGGAAATTCTGCTAATGATTTCGGTTCAATCGAGAACTTGTTACTTGGAACAATTGTTCTTGTGATCATCATTGCATTAAAACATGGAACGAAAGGTATCACAAGTGCTTCTTCTGTACTGATCGGAATTATCGCAGGATACATTATCGCAGGAATCATGGGTGTTGTACTTCCTACAACTGCTGTCAATGCAGATGGTGTAGAGTATACAAAAGCATGGGTGTTAAACTGGGATAAAGTTGCTCAGGCTGGATGGTTTGCCATTCCAAAATTTATGCCTGTAAAAATCATTTTTGATGCAAGAGCGATCGTCCCTGTACTTATCATGTTTATCGTAACTGCTGTAGAAACAGTCGGGGATATTTCCGGAGTTATCGAAGGTGGTATGGATCGTGAAGCTACAGATTCTGAGCTTTCTGGTGGTGTTGTTTGTGATGGTATCGGATCTACGATCGCAGCATTCTTTGGTGTTTTACCAAATACATCATTCAGCCAGAATGTTGGTCTTGTTACTATGACAAAGATCGTAAACCGTTTTGCACTTGCAACAGGAGCAATCTTCTTAATCCTGTGTGGATTATTTCCAAAACTTGCTGCATTGATCTCTATCATGCCACAGAGCGTATTAGGTGGAGCAGCTGTTATGATGTTCTCTTCTATCGTAATCAGTGGTATTCAGCTGATCACAAAAGAACCATTAACAATGAGAAATATTACTGTCGTATCTGTAGCTCTCGGACTTGGATATGGAATCGGTGCAAACAGCACAGTTCTTTCTGGACTACCTGAAGGAATTCAGTTGATCTTCGGAGGATCTGGTATTGTACCTGCGGCACTTGTTGCAATTATCTTAAATATTGCATTGCCAAAAGAAGATTAAATAAACTAATAAAAACAGCACTGCATTGGGAATTTTATTCCTGTACAGTGCTGTTTTTCTATATGCTTTCCTGCGTCTATTATCAGCTCATAACACCAATTTCATCCGGTACGATCACATCAGCTTCTGTGCATGCAAGGATATCTTCTACACTATATTCTTCTGCAAGTTCCCTTAACACGAGACCATCTTTTGTAACTTCAAAATAGCAGCGTTCTGTTACGATATCTGTTACACAATGAACTCCCGTCAAAGGAAGTGTACATTTCTTTAATATCTTAGACTTTCCACTCTTTTCACAATGGTCTGTTGCTACGATGATCTTCTTCACTCCGGCACACAGATCCATGGCACCACCCATTCCTGGCACCATCTTCCCTGGAATCGTCCAGTTAGCGATATTGCCTTCTTGGTCTACCTGAAGTGTACCAAGAACTGCTGCATCAATATGTCCGCCACGTATAAATGCAAAAGACATCTCATGATCATACACGCTTCCACCTTTGATCACAGATGCAGGCTGTCCGCCAGCATCAATAACATCAATATCTGCTTCATCCCAGCTTGGGGTTGGTCCACTTCCGACGGTTCCGATCTCTGCTTCCAGCCACAGATCCACACCTTCTGGGAGATAATTTACACACATCAGCGGAACTCCGATACCAAGATTTACAAAATCTCCATCTTTAAAAAACTTTGCACATCGTGATGCGATCAGCTTTCTTCCTGTCAATCCTGCCATATCACTGACCTCCTTCCGCTTTTGCTTTGGCTCGCTGCCACATTGGACACATTGGTCGTTTCTCACCGGTTCTTTCATAGATCATATCGATCACAGGTGCTGGAACATCGATCTCTTCTGGTCCTAGTTCACCCACTTCCACGATCTCTTCGACTTCAACGATCACCGTATCAGCAGCCATAGCCATCGTACTGTTTGTTGCTCTGGAATTCATTCGGAATGAAATATTACCTGCAGTATCTGCTTTCGTTGCTTTGATCAAAGCAACATCTGCACGCAATGGTAATTCCAGAAGATATTCTTTGCCATCGATCGTTAGTTTTTGTTTACCTTCTTCTACTTCTGTACCAAGTCCTGTTGGTGTCAGACAGCCTCCTAAGCCTGCTCCACCACAACGGATTCTTTCTGCAAAGGTTCCTTGCGGACTAAATTCTATCGCAAGTTCTCCTGCAAACATCTGATCCTTGGCGATCGGGTTCAACCCAATATGTGTTGTGATCAAACTCTTAACTCTGTGATCTTTGATCAGCTTTCCGACTCCTTGATCTGCCATTCCAGCAGATACAGCGATCGCATCAATGTCTTTGATTCCTTTTTCTAACATTCCATCAATGATCTCATCTGCTGCAAATTCTCCATGCCAGTCTCCAAACATGATCGTCTGTCCATCATGAATTCTTGAGAGCGCTTCCTCTCTTGTTACAACTTTTGACTTCAAAGGCGTGACCTCCCTTCTATGTTCATGGTTTGATCCTGGCTTTATTCTCCTTTGAATTCAGCCTTTCTCTTCTCCATAAAAGCTTTGACTCCTTCTATAAAATCAGAAGATGCCGCACATTCACGCTGTGTCGGAATCTCACATTCATCCAGGTATTTCTTATAATCAGCAAGCCCTGCCTGATAAATCTGTTTCTTGATATTCTTATAAGAAAGTAATGGTCCATTAGCAAATTTCTTAGCAAGTTTCATAACGGTATCATCTAATTCCTCCGCTGGAACTACATCATATACCATTCCGGCATCTTTTGCTTCCTGTGCTTTCATTGGTCTTCCTGTAACACACAGTTCCATTGCTTTCTGAATTCCAAGACTCTTAACAAACAGGTACGTTCCGCCGGTATCTGGAACTAGTCCAAGATTCACAAATGCCATAATAAACTTCGCATTGTCTGCGCATACAACAAAGTCCCCTGAAAATGCAAGACTTACTCCTGCACCTGCTGCCGCTCCACTTACACTTGAGATCACAAGCTTACTCATACGCTTCAGACCATCGGTTACATTGCCAACTTTACTGATCAGAGAATCCATATTCACTTCTCCACCTTGTTGGATCAGGTTATAGAAGTATCCAATGTCTCCTCCTGCTGAAAATGCCTTTGGCATTCCTTTTAAAACAACAACTTTTACATTCGGGTCATTCTCACAAGTATCTACTACGTACATCAACTCGTCTGCCATCTGATCATCAATTGCATTAAGATTCTTCATATAGTTCATTGTGATGATACCAACTCCATCTTCTACAACGAACTGCAATTTCTTTAGCTTCATAGGCATATCCTCCTTTAAGTTGTTTTGATAACTATATTGTATCATTTTTTGTACAATTTGTGAAGTTTTTCGACAAAATTAAGGGGTTGACGAATCTCATTTTCTATAGTATCTTATAGCCATAAGGTCATATAACTGACGGAGCACGTGGAATTAACCACATGGAAGTATGATCATTAATCGCCGACCGTCTGGGCAATCTGTCTGGACGTGCGGCGTTTTTTTATTCTATTTTTACAACGCTTTATCGTTCAGATATTAATCCTGTTAACTTTTTACGTACTTGTCCTAAGTACGTATCATCCATAAGGAGGAATACTATGACAGTTGGTCATGTCCATTCCATCGAATCGATGGGTCTGGTTGATGGACCAGGGATACGAACCGTTATCTTTTTACAAGGATGTGCTCTAAGATGTCGTTTCTGCCATAATCCTGATACTTGGGAATTATCTGGCGGGACCGAATACACACCGGAAGAACTTGTTGCAAAGATCCGACGATTTAAACCTTATTTTAAAGAAGATGGTGGTGTTACTTTTTCTGGTGGAGAACCTTTATTACAACCTGATTTTTTAAAAGAGACATTAAAACTATGCAAGAATGAAGGCATTCACACTTGCATCGACACTGCAGGTTATGGACTTTCTGATTATGATGAGATTTTAAATCATACAGATCTTGTTCTTCTTGATCTGAAACACATCCATAAAACGGATTATGAGAAAATGACAGGAAGATCAATGGATCGTTTTGAAGAATTTTTGAATGCTTTAAAAAAACATCAGACTAAGATATGGATTCGCCATGTCGTTGTTCCAGGAATTACTGACAGCGAAGATCATATGGTTCAGTTAAAAGCTTATATTCAAAAGATTCCTAATGTAGAGAAAGTTGAGCTGCTTCCTTATCATTTACTTGGTACCAACAAATATAAAGTTATGGATATTCCTTATTCTTTAGAAGGTGTACCGGCCATGGATAAAAAGAAAACAGAGATGTTACAACAAACCTATTTTGATCATGTTTATTTTATGGAGGAAAAATCATGTTAAACGAATGGAATGGATTCAACGATGGTGTCTGGACAAAAGAAATCAATGTAAGAAATTTTATACAGAAAAACTACACTCTCTATGAAGGAGATGACTCTTTCTTAGCTGATGTATCTCAGAAAACAAAAAAAGTCTGGAATAAATGTGAAGAACTGCTTGCTGAAGAATTGAAAAAAGGAGGCGTTTTAGATGTTGAGACAGATATCATTTCTGGTATCACGAACTTCGCACCTGGATATATTGATAAAGAAAATGAGGTGATCGTTGGACTTCAGACAGATGCACCCCTAAAACGTATTGTCAATCTATATGGCGGTAAACGTATGGCGCACCAGTCACTGGAACAATATGGTTATAAACTAAATGAAGAGATCGACCGCCATTTTAATGAATACAGAAAAACACACAATGAAGGGGTTTTTGATGCCTATCCAAAACGTACTCGTCTTGCAAGAACTGCTGGACTTCTAACAGGACTTCCTGATGCTTATGGACGTGGACGTATTATTGGAGATTACCGTCGTGTTGCTCTTTATGGAATCGACCACTTGATCGAAGAAAAACAAAAAGATCTAGACTTTGAAGATGGACCTATGACAGAAGACCGCATTCGTCTGCGTGAAGAAATTTCTGAGCAGATCCGTGCCCTTTCTAAAATGAAAGAAATGGCTGCATCTTATGGTGTTGATATTTCAAAACCTGCAAAAAATGCGAAAGAAGCTGTTCAGGCGGTTTATATGGGATATCTTGCGGGAACAAAAGAAAATAATGGAGCTGCAACTTCCCTTGGACGTACTTCTACATTCCTTGATATTTATATTGAACGAGATCTTAAAAATGGAGTGATCACAGAAACAGAAGCTCAGGAATTGATCGATCAATTTATCATCAAACTTCGTCTGACAAGACATTTAAGAACTCCTGAATATGACGAGCTATTTGGTGGAGATCCTACGTGGATCACAGAGTCTATCGGTGGAGTTGGTATTAATGGAAAACCTCTGGTTACTAAGAATTCTTTCCGTTATCTTCATACTTTATATAACATTGGAACTGCTCCAGAGCCTAACTTAACTGTTTTATGGTCTGAAAAACTGCCAGACAACTTTAAACATTTTTGCTCTAAAGTTTCTATTGATACGGATTCTATCCAATATGAAAATGATGATGTTATGCGCCCAGTCTATGGGGATGATTATGCGATCGCTTGTTGTGTATCTGCAATGAAGGTTGGAAAACAGACACAGCTGTTCGGAGCCCGCTGCAATCTGGCAAAATCACTGCTTTATGCGATCAATGGAGGAATTGACGAGAAAAAAGGAATCCAGGTTGTTCCTGGAATCGAACCGATCACAGATGACGTTCTTGATTTTGACAAAGTATGGGAAAACTATAAGAAAGTTATGACTTATGTTGCTAAATTATATGTTGATACAGTAAATATCATTCATTTTATGCATGATAAATACGCATATGAAGCCAGCCAGTTTGCTCTTCATGATACAAACTTAGAGCGAATCGCAGCTTATGGAATCGCTGGTCTGTCTATTGCCGCAGACTCTCTATCAGCGATCAAATATGCAACTGTAAAACCAATCCGCAATGAAAATGGTGTAGCAATTGACTTTGAAACCATTGGGGATTTCCCTAAGTATGGAAATGATGACGACCGCGCAGATGATCTTGCAGTTAACACAGTAACATTCTTCTCTGACGAACTAAAGAAACATCCAATTTATAGAAATGCGATCCATACTTTATCTGCTTTAACGATCACATCCAATGTTATGTATGGTAAGAAAACCGGATCCACACCAGATGGAAGGAAACTCGGAGAACCTTTAGCTCCAGGTGCAAACCCAATGCATGGACGAGACGAAAATGGTGCTCTTGCATCCTTAAACTCTGTCGCTAAAATTCCATATCGCGATGTGTGTCAGGATGGTGTATCCAATACCTTTTCCATCGTACCAGATGCTCTTGGAAAAGATCAGGAACAACGAGTACAAAACCTTACAACAATCTTAGACGGATACTTTGTTCAAGGTGCACATCATTTGAATGTAAATGTTATGCATAGAGAAACTTTGATCGATGCTATGGAACATCCAGAAAAATATCCAACACTTACGATCCGTGTTTCTGGATATGCCGTGAACTTTAATCGATTATCCCGCGAACAGCAGGAAGAAGTGATTCGTCGTACATTCCATCAGAGTATGTAGATTTTTATGAAACAGCAATGGTGCCTGATTTTTTGATCGAATCAGGCACCATTACTATTCTTCAAACATTTCTCCCTCTATATCACTTATCTGTTCAATAGGGATGATCGTCTGATCAGTCATAACAACTGTATGTTTATATTTATCAATTTTCTTTACACAACCAGAACAGGTAATATATGCTCCCCCATCTTTCTTAGCATCTGGTACAAAATACGTGATCTCAACCATTTGCTGTGTACCGATCGTTTCAGCGATCAGATATAACTTTTTATTTAATTCTGCTATAACTTCTTCACTCAACACCTGTTTTGCATCTGTTTGTCTTACAGTTTCTTTAATAGCTGCTTCGTGTCCGGTAAGTGCCGCAAAAGGCGAAAACTGTGCTGCCCTGGCATAAAGTGACATACGAGGGTGCTTCTTTGAAGTTGGATGCGGCAGATTGATAATATCATCGTATTTATGATTGTACTGATCCTTCATAATCTTCCTCCATTGACACTGAATACTTACTTTCTATGCTTTATGTCCGCCGATCTGCTCATTACGGTCTTTTGCTGTTGCTCCCTCCTGAAGGTTCATTCCTTTCAAGATAGCGTTCTTCCCAAACTTCTTTTTGATTGTGAGCATTGTCTGTTGCATCCGTTTCTCACGCTCTAAAACAGCCTCTTCTTCGGCTTGTTCCTGTTCCTTTACCGTATAATCTGTAAAAAGATCAAGCTGCTCATACGTTTCTTCTTCCTTTGAAAAACTTTCATCCACGAGCTTGTTCGCTGTGATATTGATTCTTCTGATCAGCAGATTTTTATCCACGATCCGATCATATAATTCCATCACTGCATCTGTGATCAGCATGGTAGATGATGTCTTCTTTTTCAGGTTTGTTGTTCCATGAGCGTGTTTTGGAACTTTCCTTCCATATCGGTCAATCGTAACAGATCCCTTGTACTTCCTATATCTATCTGGATCCGTTAGATTTTCTATATCATAACCTACGGTCAATACGATCTGGTCAGTAACAAGTCTCTTATCTACCAGATCAAGTGTCATAAGATCAGTCATTTCTTTTACAACTAACTTTGCCTTATCAAAGTCATATGGGCAGTGAAGTACTTGCCCGGAGCATACACTGTTGGTTTCCGGTTTGTATGCTTTGATTTGCTCCATAGTACAAGGCTCATAGCCCCAGGCATGATCGATCAGCAATTCCGCATTGATCCCAAACATCTTATAAAGCAGTTCTTCATTATGGAATTCATTTGGCTTTCCGACGGAACATCTTGCAACATCTCCCATTGAGAAAAGACCGTGTTCTTCCAACTTCTTCGCATAGCCTTTGCCTACTCTCCAGAAATCCGTAAGCGGTCTGTGATTCCATAGCTTCCTACGGTAAGACATTTCGTCTAATTCGGCGATCCTTACGCCATCCTTATCCGGTTTAATATGCTTTGCTACGATATCCATCGCAATCTTGCACAGATACATATTCGTTCCGATTCCGGCGGTTGCTGTAATTCCCGTTGTTTTTAAAACGTCTCGTATCATAGTCATGGCAAGTTCCCTTGCAGTCATCTGATAAGTATTCAGATAATCTGTTGCATCTATAAATACTTCATCAATTGAGTACGGAAAAATATCTTCTGGCGCAATATACTTCAGATAAATATTATAAATCTTGGAACTATATTCCAAATAGTATTCCATACGTGGTGGTGCAACAATATAATCAACCTTCAATGCCGGATCCTCATTTAATTCTGTGCTGTCATCCGACGAACCTGTAAATGTTCTGTTTAAAGCTTTCCACCTGCGGGTATTATTGACTTCTTTAATCTTTTGCACGACTTCAAACAAACGTGGTCTGCCTGGTATTCCATAGCTTTTCAGCGATGGAGATACCGCAAGGCAGATCGTCTTCTCCGTCCGGCTTTGATCTGCAACCACAAGATTTGTCGTTAAAGGATCGCGATTTCGCTCCTTACATTCCACAGAAGCATAGAATGATTTGAGGTCGATCGCAATATAAGCCTTTGTCTTTGTCATCGTTCTATGCTCCTCTATTTGCATAATGAATCAACCATCATAGCAAGCCACATCATACAAAACATAAATATAAAACACAATAGAACAGAACCACACCCAACATTTGATTTCCCATCATTGGATGATTCTTCCTTTGCCTGGTTATGCTTCGATGCATCATCTTCTTTCATTTTATTATATAGATAATATTCTCTGGCATTGTCTTTCCAATCTTTTTTCCCATTTCGATCATAATCAAAAAAGGCCATATTGATCACTCCCCATTCCTTAGCCTATTCATATTTTTCTCTATTTATTAGAGCTTGGAAAATAGGGGCTTAATACTCCAGCTACATTACTGATCGGCATTGTTTGCAGCCATACTTTCCCAGGGCCTGTAAGTATTGTGTTAAACACTCCTTCTCCACCAAACAACATATTCTTTACACCCGGAACACTTTTGATCTCCATCGTACAACTTGCTGTCATCGCAGCCAAATGTCCAGTGTCTACAACAATCTGCTCTCCAGCCTCTAATTCATATTCCACAACATGACCATCAAATTCTGCAAACATGATACCATGACCAGATGCTTTCTGCATAATAAAACCTTCTCCGCCAAATAATCCAGCTCCGATCTTTTTATTAAAGAATGCAGATAACTCAACTCCATTCTCACCGGCAAGATAAGCACTTTTTTGTAATATCATTTCCTGTCCAGGTGCAATTTCAAATGCTTTGATGGATCCCGGGAAGCATGAAGCAAAGGCGATCATCCCTTCTCCGCCTTGTGCTGTATAAACATTCTGGAACATCTTTTCTCCTGAAAACGCTCTTCCAAAGATCTTTCCTATTCCTCCATTCGAAGTTGTTTCCATTTTCATATTTGGAGACATCCAAGACATTCCTCCACCTTCTGTAACCATTTTTTCTCCAGATTCCAGATAACAGATAACTACTGGAAGTGTTTCACCTAAAATTTCATATCTCATAATGTTTTCCTCCTTACTCAACATTTGATTTGTTATTCTTCTTTGCATTTACAATATAAATTCCAACACATACAAGTGCGAGTGCAATCAGACTTCCGATATTAAATGCCTGTTTGACTTCTCCCAATACCAATGCCGACAAGATTACACTGCATAATGGATTCACAAATCCAAAGATTGCTACCTTTGACACGTCATTATATGCAAGTAATACAGACCAAAGTGTATAGGCAACTGCAGATACCAATGCAAGATACAACACGACCGTAATTCCACCAACCGTTACATAATCTAAATGTCCACCCATTGCGTTTCCGATTAAAAATAATACAATTCCACCAATAAAAAACTGAGTTCCACTTAATATAACTGGTGATACTTTTTTTGAATAGTAATTGATCAATATCGTGGATGTTGCATAGGCTAACTGTGAAATCAAAACAAATCCTTCTCCCATCATCGTAAAGCCGAAATCCAAAGAATTTCCAAGAAGATTGATCACGACAACTCCTGCAAATCCTAAGATGCATCCTGTTAATTTTCTTCCCGTTAGTTTTTCATTTCGTACGATCAAACATGACATTAGGATTGCGATAAAATTTCCTAAACCTGTAATAATTCCACCTTTTACTCCAGATGTATGTGCCACGCCAATATAAAAGAAAAAATACTGTCCAACAGTCTGAGCAAGGCAGACAGAAAACAACGTATTTATGCGGGTTTGAGGAGTGTTAATGTATGAGTAAGATATAAACCTACCGCTTTTTATCACAGCTAATTACATCTAACAAAGCTTCAAATATTTTGTTGGTACCCAGCTGTTTAACTGCTTAATAAGAGCTTCCCGCTGACCATTATTCGTCTGAACTTTGGTAACTGTGTACTTCTTATTCAGATATGCGCTGGAAATAAGTTTACCTTTGGATGCTCCTCCATACGTAGCATTACCAACAATCTTAACTGATACACCTGATTTAAATACAGATGCAATTTTAGCAGTCTTACTGGTTTTGATACTATGACCAACAATTGCTTCAGCTAAAGCTTTACCGATTTTATCAGCACCTACGGTCTTATACAATAAGTAGTCATCCTTATCATCTACGAAGCAGATTTCAAATAACACCGCCTTAGCTTTTGTATGATTCAGATAATATAATTCCATAGTTCTTTTATACGGATCACCATGTGAAGAGAACCCAAGCTTCTTCATATTAGTCACAGCTCTCTCGGCCACTTCTTTTTTTATGCCCGAAAATGCTGTAGCCCATACTTCAAAACCACCTAATTTCTTATCACCTTTGTGATCGTTGCGGCCGCTATTCAAATGAACAGATACATCAAAGTCAACTCCATTTTGATTGCATTTAGCACAGATCTTTTTTAGTACATCTCTTTGACTAGTTCCGTTACTAACAGTACAATTATACACTGTAACACCTGCTTTACGCAAATATTTAATAACAGCTTTCGCAATCTTACGATCTTCTTTTGATTCGTCCAGTAAATCTTTAGCTCCGCAAGCAATTTTTCCTGCTGGATTATGTCCTCCATGAACGTTTACTCTTTTAATTGTCATTACAAATCACCTTCTTTTAAATCCTCTACTTCTTTATATGTAGTGTCTTCCAGATCTTCTGAATCAGTATTAACAGCTGGTACTTCTGGTAATCCACCAATACTTGTAAGGATTGAATAGATTGCAGCCACAAGAGCTACACTTAATACAACTTTCCATTTGATATCCGTAGCGGCAACACCCACTGTAATCATGGATGCTGCTACCTGAGCAAAAGTTTTTATTGCTCGAATAATAGTAGATTTGAACCACTGTTTTGTATCTACATCAACTTTAAAAACACAATTCTTTAACATATATTTTCTCCTTTCATATACCCATTTGCTTAAAAATATAGCCGATGATGATACCGGCTACAGTCGTTACGATATATGCGACGATTTTACGCCACATTTCTCCGTCTCTAGCTTTTAATGTATCAACATCGGCATTTAATGCGTCTATACTATTATTCATAGAAGACATTTTTTCGCATAAGCGTATTAAGGTATCTGACATTGTGTGTATTTCTTTAACTACTTCTTCAACTTCGCGAAGTCTAGCGTTCGTACGAGCATGTTCGGCTTTAAGTCCGTCTTTAAACTCCTCATGCTCTTCTCTAGTAATATAGTCACTCAATGTTTACTCCTTTTTATTTCGTTTATTCAGTTGCTTTTAATTCCAAAATATGTTAGTCTTGCAATAAGGATATACTCCTTAATATTTCACAATTGCCTCTATGTATACTTTCGAATTCTCAACATAGAGGCATTTTTAGTTTTCTTATTAGCTTTCTTTTTAACTTCTGTAGTTGCTTCTCTACTAGAATATTCTGTTGTAGATTCTACCTTTGCTGTTTTTTTTTCAGCCGTTTGATTTATGTAAGTTATATAACCTGCTTAAGTATTCGTCATCGCCATAACGCTCCCTTCCGTCATTCAACTACTTCTGCATCGTCATTATCCTCATATGTACAGTCGTTTTCATCTGGTTCCTGATCTTTTGTTGCTTCTTCGTACTCTTCTTCAGAAATTGATGTATCTTTAACTAGGTGGCATTTTTTACAATCCTGTGTGATCACATAGCCTTTCTCCGGATCAATTGCATAACTAGGTTCAGTCCATTTATGATTGCATCGATCTATTTCTTCATCATCGATTTCTTCATCATCTTCCGAATCTGATTTAGGCTCATTTTTTTTCTGATCTGTAATCTCTTCTGAATCATCCTTTTCCTGATCTGTTGCAGATTCTTCGGATGTCTCTTCCTCGATCGCTGCCTTTTTGGACTCTGTTGTTGCTTCCGTAGTTGTTTTTTCTTTTTCTGTTGTAGTTACCTCTTTTTTCTCTGCTGCAGTAGGCTCTGTTTTTGCCGCCTTCGCGCTTGGATTTGCGAATGTGTATGTTGCCGCCAGTACTGCGCAGATCACTACTGTAATTGCTACAATAATTCCTTTTTTCATGTTTTTCTCCTTTCGTTTTTTTAGTTTTTTTTGCATAAAAAATAAGACCTTATAAGGTCTTGCTCTAATTCTCATATTTATTTATCTCCTTCCTTGACTTTATTGCGTAAAATTATTCTTTTCTTACGTTTTTTATTTTTCACTTTGTTCATTCATTTCATGGGCCAAGTTTTCGATTCCAAGTGTCAATCTTTCCTCTCGACTTCCTGGAAAAGATTCGCTTATCACTATAAACTCTATTTTTTTTCTACTCTTTTTAAGTTTTTTGAATTTGTTATTTGCTTTTAACATTCTTAATTTATTAATAAAGCACCACCAACGAAACTTCAACACATCATCACCCCGATTTAAATTATCAGAATTTCATCCTCCATAGTGACATACACACACTATTTTACTTTTATCTAATGAAATTTCTTCAATAAATAGTTTTTTAATTTCGCTACGAAATTTCCAATTTTCGCATGCTATTTTCTTTGCTTCTTCTAGATCATCTGCCAAAATTATCATTTCTTGGTCTTCATCGTAAGCTGGCTTTTTCTGAAACACCTTAAATATTTTCATTTTAATCAACACCTTTTTTATTATATCACTTTAAATATTCTTTCGATACTATTTTCCCATAACTGTATTCATCTTTAGTTGACTACAATGCCCTCATCCACGATTCAATGACTGTACTCCTATACTCATGTGCAACTACGTTAGGGTGACCATTTTTGTCTGTTACCTTAAAGGCTTTATCCCTTAATTCTGTCGCTTTTAATGACACATTGCTTCTACCTCCAATCCCCATTGTTACTGACGTGTCAAATTTTAAATCCCTACATACAATTCCCCAGTGGTCACATATTGTTTTTGTTGCATCAGCATATTTTTTATTCATCCAAGCATCTGGAATAATAACCAACATTTTCGCCTTAGGTGCATTTGTTAAGAAATACTCAAAAATTACATTGTACGCACCCCATAATGTTGTGATATCACTGTCAGATTCAGTTCCTATTTGTGCATCTGTTAATCCGACTTCATTTAGTCCAAACATAAATGTTATATAATCAGAATCTAAAGGTACATTTTTATAACGTAATGAAAATACATTACCACTCGTTGCATTGTCTACATTAGTAAACTTAGAACCACATTTTGCTTCGTTTACTAATTCCATATTATTTCGTTCGGCTATCCACCAAGGGTATGTTTTATACATTCCTCTGTTGCCATCATATATAACAGGACTATTTTTACCACTTAATCCATTTTCATCAACGAATCCTGTGAAATCTCCTTCAGTAAATGAATCTCCACATGCAGTCCATTTTTTGCCTTTTAAAATATTTCCATCATACTCATTATTTGTGTTAACATAATCATTTATAAAATCATATAACGACACAATACACTTTTTTTCAATTTTATATTCATGGTTACTTATACCATACGCACATAATCTGATATATGCTGTATTTTCATCGATTTCTATTTCATGATTTGTATATATATAACCGGTGTTATCCTCAGAATACAGTTGAGCTTTTAAAAATCTCATATTTGAATCATACTGACATATGCCAGCAACTGCATAATTCGCATATCCAGTTAAGCGGAACATATCGCCTTTTTCAACTTTGATATACTCACTTCCTAATGCTGTTCCTTTATCTGCATTCACAGCATCTCCTTGTCTATTTATATACACATCAAGAGTAAGCAATTCGCTTGTGAGATCTTTATATTTCGAAATACTACTTCCTATTTTTTCTTCTAATTTTACAATATTTTTCTTATTTTCTTCCATTTGCGGAAAACTCAACATGTTTTTCAAGTCCGTACTATCAGTCAATTTAAAATCTAATTCTGCAATACCTGATGACGATTTGTATCCAAACGATTGAAATTTTACAAAATAACAATTATTTGGAATTTCCACCTCTGTATATGAGTATCTTGAGTCATACTGTTTATACCCTATGATTTCTTTATTAGAATCAAAAAAGCAAGCAGAATATACTTTTGCATATGCGAATCCTTTATACCGAAATTTTTGTTTAGGGACACATGGTATAAAATCAGACACCGCACAATGCATTCCATCGTTTTCAATTACTTGATCAGATAAACTTCTATAGCCGTCAAATTCATTTATAGCAACTTGGATTAAATTGTGATTGTCGAATGAAGATTCTTTTAACGCTTTTACTTCGTTTATAAGTTCTTGATAATCTTTTGGTAGATTCGATATGACTTTCTCTCCCTCAAGATCTATCATTATTTTTATCTGATCTATTAAATCATTAAGATCTTTGTTTTGGGTTATTAATGAAGAATCAACTTCTGTTTCTAACCCTTCTAATACTTCAAGTTTATGTACTGTCGTATTAAATTCTTTTATAACTGTGCCGTCTGAACCCGACTTTTTTAAACATAATACAAATTTTGTGTACCCTTTATTTTTAGATGCATTTCGTCCAACTAACCATGAGAATTCAACGTATTCACTGGTTGTTTTTTTATCTGTAACTACGTAAATATCTTCAGTTCTACCGTTCAAATAATTTACATAAATATTGAATTCACCTAAATCGAGATCACAATAATATCTAGGTAATCGGAATTTTAATCGATTTACTGACTCATCAGATTCTACACCCAAAATAGAAACTTTTTCTGGAATACTCATCGTTCGTAAATCATTATTAACAACAATGGTACTGTCATTTATTGTCACTACATCTTCTGTAACTGACGCTTCCAAAGCTTCTTCTAAATTCATAATTACCTCCTTTTCTGGTTTACTCGTATATCATTTGTAACTAATTTATAATCATCTTTTATTCCAACCACATGAACTTTAAAATAATAATCAGTTAATACTTCTTTTGGAATATCACAATGATTATTTACTATTGGTACTGGATAATTACTTCCAGTAGTGCTTGTAAATACAGCAGCTTTTTTACATCCAAACCATTCTGATGAAAAATCAAATTCTGCGTTTAGATAACCTTCTGTGCCGGATACCAAATCAGAAAAATCACAATCAGGATTTTTTCGTAATGTTTGTCCGACGGTATTAAATTTTAATGTTCGCATTTTCGTCACCTTTCGCTTCAAGTTTTTGTTCTAAAATACTAACTCTATTTTGAAGTTCTTCATTCTGTTTTAGCAGTTTTTGAATCATGTGAGTGTTTAAAGATATAAATTCTTCATAAGCTAAAGAATATCTATCACTCATACCGTTTGTAGATTCTGGAGTCCATTCAGGGTCTTTACTAAAATCATCGTAGCAAAACGCTGCAAATTCTTTATCAGTAAGACCTACATCGTCCATAGACTGCTTAACTTGCTGTGCTATAAAACCAGTATGTACTCGATCATGATCAGTTCGATTATCCGAACCATCATTTTTCCACTTGTAAGATATGGGCTGTAGTTTTTTAAACAATTCTTCATATCGTGTATCATATGGTTTGATATCTTTTTTAAGTCGTGCGTCGGAAGTACCAATTGAACTATTAGCAGCATATAATCGAATCCAGCGTACATTAGATGATCCACAATAAATCCCATTATCCAAACATGACCCGAGATCGTTGTTATACGCTCTAAAATGATTCTCTGCCGAACATCCAACCGTGCTACCGCTCTGTACATACCAATGTGTATGTCCTTCTAACGACGGTTTTAGTCCTCCGACATATAAATTATTTGAATCGACATTCACTCGACCCTCAACGTCTACTTGCCCTTTGATATGTGTATTACCAGATAAATCTATATTTTTTTTAGCGACTAAGTTTATATAATTTGCGAAAAGATCAAATGTATTATCAGATAAATCTAGCGTAGTTCCTGAAGGTCTGAGTATGATCACTCCATTTTCAGAGTTAAGAACTAACCCATCACTACTCAATGTTGAATTATCCCAATGGCTATCATTTTGTGCTAACATAATGTAACCTTGTGATATAAGAGTCGTATAATTATCGCCTATAGTCTGTAAAGACCCCGTCAACGTTGCATCAATAGCGTATAATTTTCCATCGTGGCCTACTCGAAATAACGCACCATTAATGTCGTCTTTAGAATTTGCTCCAGCGTAGAAAGCCCATCCAATATTAGGTGTACCTAAACCAACGCATTTTCCATAGCCGCCATCAGAATTATAAATTTGATCTTTTGTTATAACATAACCGCCTATATATCCTTCTTCGGCTTTGATTTTCTTTAGTGATGCTGGATTAGTTATATTTCCGGTAAGAACAGCTTTATGGTTTTCGATTGTCACGGTTACTCGATCACCAGATTCTGCATCAACTGCTTTTGTTACTGGAATAATCGAATCAGAACCATCTATTTTGACGTATATTGTTCCATTACTTTGAATAGCTGTTCCATACATTATGTTCGATGTCGCTATTTCTTTCCGATTATTACTAGAGTTTTTCACAAAGGCGTCTACTAACGATTTCTCTAATTCCATGTCATCACCTCCATAAATCTATTGTATACACTGCAGTTTCGCTAACTTTACATCCTGCATCACAATTAAATGACTGAGATATAACTTTAGCTTTGATGTTTCGCATGCCAGCTCTCGCATAATCTAATCGAACACAATTGCCAACTCTAACTGGAGTCCATCCATGAGAATAAGTAATTGTATGTTCTACCGAGGATTTCTCTCTAAGCACCTGTTTAGCGTATTGTTCTAACTGTTCTTGTGTAGGATCGCCGATATTCGGATCTGTAACACGATATAAGATTTCCCGTCCACGACTAACTGTAGATGTAATACTATCAGGATTGTCGTTCACAGCTCTTGCATATTTATAAGTGCTATCCTTTGAATAGACGACTTCCACTACATTAGGTATTCCATATAGATCGTGTTCGTCTTCCACATCCGGATAAAGAATTGATGAATTAGAATCGTCATATGTGTAAATAGGCTGTAACGAAGCTGTTTCTTGATCTGGGGCAAATAATATTTCACCCATTTCATTAATATCCAAATGATATTTAGCGTTTGCAATAAGAGCTTTAAGATATGCTAACCAGGTTTCATCGGTATTTGCTGTGAAATCGGCAAATAATGTTTCGTCGTTTTCAGATACAATGACAGGAGCCCGCATGTGGTCATCACATATACGAGCTCCTGTTTCTAAAATTTTCTGATCTTTTACTACTGTATATCCTAATGGTGGATAGTTATCTTTCAACTCCAACAAAGGAGTATATGCATCCATTGGTACTGTTTTACTTTTACCATCAAAACTTGATGTAGTGGTTTGAACAAGAAATGTACCTAATGGAATTCTATACGTTAATCCATTTTGAATCGCTATCATGTATGTTCTGATATAACTTTCTCCAAGTGACTCAGAACTTTTGATGGTAGCACTCCCCAACGTTTCAGCATCCAAATCCCATTTAATAGAACATTCGGTTATGTTCGATAATTTTCTTTTATCCTTCCAGGTCTTTGAGTCAACTTCATAAAACTCGAAGGTTCGCTTCATCGATTTTTTCCAATCAATCATTAAATACCATCTCCTTCTACTCTTGTTACATCTAAAGTTACTGGTATGATTTTATCTTTTCTCGTATGGTTCATTGATACTGATACGCTCGCCCAATAACCTAAACCTGAAGGTTCTCGTATATACACATCTCCTTGATAAGTACCTAATCTTCGTAACGCATAAATTGTGTCAGTATCGTTGCATGGAATATCTACAGACCAAGAACCACCTTCGCCAATTTGTGTACCATAATAAGATACAGGACTTCGTCTACCGATATATTCGACAAGTGTCACATCTCTGGAATATGATTCAGCTACTTTGATGTCGTATTCTAGTACTAACATGGAACCAGAAATAACCGCATCATCTGTGGCATCCGGAACATTTCTATCGAAATCTTGCCATTTTTCACCCCATTGGATAACTATTGACTTTTCATCAACTGGCACCGCAGGAATATCGTGATAAGTGATTTCTCCAGTATTAGTGTTTGTCCCAACAATTCTATACCGTGCATAATCCAAGGATGGATGAGGATCAACAATAGTTTTTGCTAAATTATTCTCTATTTTTTCAGAGATTAACGTAAAACTTCCATCGTATTCTCTACGATAAACTGCTAGCATAATCTCTGGATCTAATTCATCAGCATTTGGTAGTGTTGGTTCCTCGCCGTCTTCTTCTTGAGTAATTTCAACAGCTTCAGATTCGCTCTGTTTTATGCAATACGGAGAGATATAAGTAACTAACGCGTCTCCATCAACACTTATCTCGGCTTCTAACATTGCTCCGCTGTATTCTATATTAACTGGAACTTCTAGTTCTTTATCACAATATAATCCAGAGTTTAATGTCATATTAACCGTAATTTTGTATGTGATGTCATTCTGAAGATTAATGTCGCCAGCACTTATCACTAATGTATACAAATCTGGATTATCTGTGTCTAGTAAATCGTCAATATATTTTGAATATATGGTTTCGCCTTCATTAACGAATATTTCTTCTCCTGAGTTATTTAATGTTACATAGGTTGTCGTTGGAGCAATAGTAATATAATAACCGATCGGACGTTGTCCTTTACTCCTATTATTACAAATAATACAGAATGGAAGCTTTGTGATTTCGGTTATTGCATCAGTTGTTGTGTCTGATTTTGGAATAGCAATGATAACTTCTAATTCTGGTTTTGTGTAAATATGAATGGTTCTTTGTATGGACCAATCACCATATTCGTCGGTCACGCCTTTTGTTCTAACCCGCCATTTAAGCTCTGCACCCTCTGGGTATTTTGAAGTCTGAAGAGAATAAGAACTTGTTTTATCTTTATCCTCATCACTTCTATCATTTGGGACTGTTATGATTTCAGTATTGCTATCATTGATCAATTCTATTTCGGCGGACACTTGACTTGATCCGTCCTCTGTATTATGAATCCAATATAACATTACTGTTTCATCAGTTGTCGCTGTTAATACAGATGACCAAGTTGACGGTGGGTTAGGTTTTGTACCAATTACACATGATACGATATCACTCCATGATTCTGATACTGTTCCAGACTCGTTGACTGCTTTAACACGAAAATACCATCGCTTAGAACGATCTAAACCATTTATGTATGTATAAGTAGCGTTAATATTGTCTTTAGATGAAACCTGATCTGGAACAGCGTCGAAATAATCTTGTTGTGACGTGTATTCGATCGTATATGTTTTTGCACCTATAGCTGAATTCCAATTGACTTTTACAGAATCTTTTCCGGCGGCTGCACATTGTACACCATATACTTTTTCTGGCGGAGTTTGCACAAGGGATGACCAACCAGACCATTCTCCATTTGTACCTTGTGCACTTATACCTCTTGCTCGAACCCTATAACCGGTACCTTGTGCCATGGTTACCATAAGTTCATAAATAGCAAGATTATTCACAACATTTACAACCGCTGACCTAACGTATATATCGATCATTAATCCAGATAACATTGCATGTATTGTTTGGTTACCACCACCTATAATCGGACTACCGCTAATCGAACCGTTGCCAGTTGAACCACTACTAATTCGTGCCCTACTTTTAACTTGTGTCTTACTAGCAATTGAACTGCTATTAATTCGTGTGTCGCCATCTGAATATGAATCTCTTATTTCGAATTCGATTTTGGCAGTGTTTGAATCACTTACTTCTAATGAAATAGACATTTTATAACCGTCCATAGATACAGTCGGAGCTGATGGTGTTGCTGGAATTCTGTATCGTAAAACACTAAACTCATTAGATGCTTTCTTGTCAGCAGTCCAATAATGAGTTTCTACTAAAGTAGTGGTTTTTTTTCCTTTTTTATTTTTCTTAGTAACTTTCTTCTTATAGGTAGTAGATATAGGTTTAACTAAAACTCTAACTTTCTTGGCATTACTAGGAAAAGAATATGTAGACTGCTTTCTTGTTTCAGTACTCGTGTTTCCTATAAACCAAACTCCGTTTCCGGTATCATATTGCCATTCAATAGAATATTCTTTTGTATGTTTGTGTCCCCAGGACCATGTAGCATACAATGTACTATCTGAATTATTCTGAAAAGCTACTTTTAAATTTGTTACGCTCGCCATTAGCTCCTCCTTTCTATTTTTGCAGCATGAGCTATTGTTCTAATCGCATCTGCGATATTGCTTCCATCATCATATGTAACACCATTGATTGAGTAATTATCGCCAGATATATTAGATACAGCTCGTTTCAAGTCTTTAATTGCGTCTATGACATTTGCATTTGATCCATTTTGAATTTTTCGATTGATACTCGCTGAGATACCACCAAGATTTCCTAATGCAGTATCATTAAACATACCGTTGATTGCTCCTACGCCATTCTGGATATTAGATAAGTCAACTACAGGTCTTATTGTCGGATTTGGATCAATACCGTTTGTAATCACATCGCCGATCTGATTCATAGCTTTACCCATTCCATCCATAGACTGACGAGCTAAGTTAGAACCTGATTTATTAACCAACTTCATGTTGTCTGAGAATGAATTCACGAATCCTAAGACTGCAAATTTACCTATTTTATAGAATTCTTTCGATGGTGAATGTTCGTCAAGTGTCTTCTTAGCTTTAGCTAAAGATGCTTGTGCCATTGCAGCGGCTCTTGCTTCAGCCATAAATGTGTTGTCGGTGATACCGTTAGCAAAACCTAAAACTAAATTTTTACCTGCGTTATAGAAATCATCTTTATATTCGTTAAGTTTTTTGACTGCAGCTTTACATATTTTTTCGCATTTTGAGTTTATTTTGTCAGATTTAAATCCTTTAGATAGTTGGCTAGCGAAATTACCACCTACCTCTTTAAAATCACCTTTTTTAGATTTGAGTGCTTTCAACATTCCATTAGCGGCAGTCGAACCGGCTTTACTAAACGAACTACTTTTTGACGTAAACGTTTTTGACATGCTATTTGCTATTGACGTGGCTGTTGAGGATATAGATTTACTCTTTGATTCTATACCTTTTTTTAGTGCCTCAATCAAGTTTACGCCTGCAGATTTCATCTTTTCAGATGAGCCTGATAAATTCTTTACAAATTCGCCAATATTAGCTTGACCTATAGTGTTGATGGCTTGTACAAATGTACTAACCCCCATACTATTTATGCCAGTCATACTATTTATCGCAATAACTAGACTTTTTAAAGCTGTTGTTGATTTAATTATCCCATTGGCATTAATGTTTCCTATAGATTTAGAGTAATTATTCAAGCAAGTTCCTAACGATGTTATTTTGGTTGTGAAATCTGATGAACCTACGCTATTTAAGAGTCCTACAGAAGTCGAAGTGATATTAATTGAGCCAATAACACCCATTAATGCTTTTATAGCATTAGATGAATTAATAATTGATCCAGCGTTAACACTATTTATTGATGCTGAATACTTAGTCATAGCATTTCCAATAATAACTAATTTTTCACCTAAATCATTGGGTATGTTCAGATTAGAGTTAAATAATGCGCCACTACTATATACTGCTGATATAACTCCCAATAAAGATTTTATAGCTGATGTAGAACTAGTGATTTTATCAAAAGTCGCATTTTGAATAGATGTTGAATATTTAGTTATTGCTGATCCAAGATTTGATAGATTCGTTCCTAATGCTGAAAAGTTAACGCCGGTACCTAATATGCCGACGATATTTCCAGTATTAATAGTTGATAACGCTTGAAGTAAATTTTTAACAGCTAATGCTGATGATTGTATTGTACTCGTATTAATAGTTCCAATCGAATTAGAATATTTACTTAATGCGTTTCCCAATTGAGCTAATCTATCTCCAAATGCGCTGAGATTAAGACTCACAAACGAATTAAATAATGATCCTGTTCCATATATACTCTTCACTATCTCAACCAACGATTTCGCGGCTGATAATGAATTAGTGACATTGTCAGAATTAACTCCTGATACAGCTTCTGAATATTGTTTGATTCCGTCTCCAATATTCTTAAATTTTGAACCAAGTGTTCCACTATCTACATTTTCGATATTGGTTATATTTTTTAATAAATCTGAGATTGCTTTAATTGCTGTTGCTGAAGAAGTAATTTTTTCTGGTTCGATATCTGAGACATTATCAGCATATTTTTTAACTGCGTCACCAAATGATCCTAACTTAGATGAAAAGTCTCCTAAATCTTTAGTCCCGCCAAAGGCCTGTGATAAACCGCCTGTTTTAGGTAATGATTTCATTAATTCTATTATTATCTTTATTGCTTTGGTAGAATTCAGTACATCTTCTGATGCTATTTCAGTTGATTTTTCACTAAATTTCTCCAATGAATTACCAAGTATTTCTAACTGCTCACCAAAATTCTTAAAGCTTTGTTTTCCACCTACACATGATGTCAGTGATTGTATAAAGCTTGTGCCAGTCAATAATAATATTGATTTTGAAAGTTCTTTAACATTAGAGAATATCGACCCGTTAATCTTTCCGATACTATTTATAAACGGTTCTAAATTTTTCATAAATGCAGAAAGATTTGTACCTATTACTGGTAAAGATGATGTTACTCCAGCAGATATTCCCCCGGCTATACCACCTATAAATTTGCCAATAGCTGTTCCAATAGTTTCTAATAATATCCCACCTTCTCCGATAAGCCATTTCAATCCGGGTATTTGAGCAAGTCCTCCAAGTAATGCTAATATTCCGGATAATTCTGTAAAAGCTACGCCTATACCAGCAAGTCCAACCATAGCAGATGGTAATACAGAAGTAACTGTCGATAATGTTTTCATAAGAACAGTCATTATTCCAACAGCACTAACGACTTTCAAAAGACTATCTGAATTCACATTTTTTAATGAATTAATTACGCCATCAAAAATAGATCTAAATAAATTATTGAATGCTACTATTAATTCTGGAACATGTTCTGCTACGGAATCAATAATTTTTACGAATAGAGATAATAATGAATCAACAATCACCGGTCCATATGTTGATAAACTTTTTAAAGTTTCTGCTAAAACCTTCATTAAAGCGGTTGCTATTTTAGATGCTGATTCACTGATAACCTGTACAAAACTTACAATTCCCTCTGCCATTTTTGCTATGATTGTAGGTATCAAAGATATAAATCCAGTTATAATAATTGTTAACGATGCCACTATGGATGTTGCACCACTTGCTGCTGATAAGGCTAATGCAGTAATACCTGCTGAAATCGTTGTCAATCCTACGCCCATAAGTGTTAGTCCAGCACCAATACTTAGTATAGCCGCTCCAAATAAAGTAAATGCTACCGCTAACGATAAAATAATCGGAATTAATGGACTTAATATGGTTGACGCAGCACCAATAATTGCGAACACAGAAGCAATAGTGACTAAACTTTTCAAGATAGATGCGATATTTACGCTTCCAAGTTCTTTAATAACGTTAGTTATCGCAAGTAATGCAACACTTGCTGATATCAATGCTACTGAGCCTCCAATAGACCCTTGCATTGCTTTTAATCCAACTGAAAGAATGCCTAATGACGCCCCTAAAGTTGATAATCCCTTTGCTAAATCGTTCCAACTTGATTCGCCAATTGATGTGACGAAAGATGATAGATTTTCTAATGCTGAACAAACTATCAATAATCCGGCGCTAACGGTTAACATATTTTTAGGCATTAAATTCATACCTAACGCAATGCCTCCTAATGCTCCACCGATACCGATTAATCCTTTTTGAATATCGTCCAAACTCATATCAGAAATATTTTTCATTGCGTCAACGATATTGTTTATACTTGTAGCAAGTAGATTAATCGCTACACCGATTGATATTGCATTACTAACACTTTTAGTAGTATTAGTAAATACACTCATTAAAGTTAATAGTCCGCCAATAGCCGCTACACCTTTTCCTATATCTTCCCAATTCATACAACTAAATTCTTCGATAGCTTTGGATAATATCAGCATTGCTGTAGCGATTAATACTAATCCAGTAGCGCTACTTCTTATTTTTCCAGTTAGATCAGTTTTCGAAATAAATAACGACAATTCAGTCATCAACGCTCCGATTCCAACAAGTCCTCTGCTCAATCCACCCCAGTCGATTGATGCTATATTTTTTAAAGCATTTGCTAAAATTCCTATTGATATACTCATTGCTATCATCAAAGAACATGCCTTTATTGTATTAGAAATATTACCTTGTATATCGGAAATTTTATTTAAAGCTTGTACTAATTCGACAAATAAAACAGTCAATGCTACTAACGAACTTGTTAATGCATCGGCTTTTATCGTGGATAGCGTAAAAATAGCTCCTGCCAAAATTCCTATTGCGACTGCTATTTTAATCAGGGTACCAGCTTTTAATTGTTCTTGATATGCTTTAAAACAATCTCGCACATCATCTAATATTCCCGTGATATTTTTAATAACGCCACTGCCAGAATCAAACGAACTACTCAAATCGCCAATGGTCTTTTTTATTTTTAATAAGATTGTAGCTAAAATTCCGTTATTCAATACGTCTATTAAGTCTGAACTACTGAAAGTTTTAATTAGATTTTGCATAATATCGCTTATATTTTTTATACTACCTGATACAATATTTGCGATACTTTCAAATATGTTTGAAAAATCTTTCACATTGAATTGATCCAAAATAGCTTTACTGAATGTTTTTATACCATTTATGAACGATATGAGAATGTTAGATAATCCACCTGTAATATTTTCGAATAATCCGATCTCTTTTATATAGTTTCTGAATCCGGTTACTCCTTTTCCAAGTTCTGCGGTAACACCTAAAATGCCACCTTCTATCCCTGCAAAGCTTCCAAGAACTGAAATAATTCCTTTACCGAATGATGTAATGGCACCAATACCAATATCAAATAAAGAAAACACTCCTTTGAATGTTTCTTTTAAATTGTTTGCTGTAGTATCGCTTATCTTTAAATGTGATGTTAGTTTTTTTAATCCAACACTAAAAGAATATAACTGTTTAGCAGTAATTGGAGGAAAAATATCTTTGAACGCTTCATGTATAGGTTTTAATATACTCTCGAGACCCTCAAAAGTATTTTTCAATGAATCTATAATTGCTGTACGTCCACCCAAATCTTTCCAATCAGATAAAACTTTATTTCGTGCATCTGCAGAAGTATTAATCATATTACTTAAGGTATCACTTATTCCTGTTAAGAAACTCTTTGCTTCTTCGAAATCTCCTACGATTATTTCCCAACTCTGTGTCCATCCAGACTGAGCAGCTTCTTTTAAAGTGTCAAATAACTGACTAAATGTCTTAACCTTTGTTGCTGCGTCATTTGCAGTCTTACCCATCTTTATAATAGATTTGATCTGTTCTTCGCTGTAACCCATTGTTTTAAGCTGTTGTTCATTTAAATCCCCAGTAAACTTACTTAGGGTTTCTGTTAAGATGTCAGAAGTTAACCATCCTTTCTTTAAAGTCTCTCTAAAGCTTCCTTCATCTTTAATCATTTTATCAATTGCTACGCCATGTACTTTGGCGGTTTCTTTCAATGCATCCTGAAATACCTGACCACCCATACCAGCATTTACAACAGAGTTCCAATCCTGAAGTTTTACAGTACCTGCGGCAAGTGCCTGAGATAACTGATACATCGCAGTAGATGCCTGTTGAGATGTAGAACCCGAAACTGCGGCTAAGTTCGCAATACCTTTGATTGCCGATACGGATGTATCCAGATCAACACCCGCTGCTGTAAATGTACCGATATTTTTTGTCATCTCTGTAAAGTTATAAATAGTCATATCGGCATAGTGATTCAGTTCATCTAATGCTTTATTTACATCCTCAAGAGTACTTCCTTTAGATGACGTATTTGCTAAAATTGTCTGAACAGCGTTAATCTGTGTTTCATACTCTTGAAATCCAGACATCACTGGTTCAAGCGTCAATGCATCAACAATTCTTTTACCAGCATTTACTGCTGAATTAGTAATGTTCGCCAGTGCTGTTACACTCATTACTTCTAATTTCGAAAATTTGGCTTGCACTGTTTCGACTGCTGAACCAAGTCCTGACATGTTGACCTTGCTAGCAGATTTTTCTATATTCTCTAACCCCTTCGACGCACCATTAAAATTAAGCTTTTGCTTAAACTTATCGAGAGTTGACATAGTGGTTTGAACATTTTTCTCAAAATCTTTATTATCAAACCGCATCTCAACGACTCGTTCGTCGACGGTCTTACTCAAAGTTCTGTTACCTCCTTCCATGCTGCTTCTGCAATTTCATTGAAAATAGGTTGTAATGCTGGATTTATATAATCACGACCTTCAACCCATCCACCATTTCTTGTTCCATGACCATACTGTAGAATTACAGCGATACAAATCCCACGATTGACATTCGAATTGTAAAAAACTATAGACACACCTTTATCACCTTTTTCAATCTCGTAATACCAGGAACTCGCGGTCAGTCCAGTATCTACTGGTGTTGCTTTTGATAATGCATCGATGCCACGTTGTCCATATTTTGCTAATACAGAATCGAACTTAGCGACTTCTTTGGCCTTTATAAGATATTTTGTAAGTTTTGAAAAATCTCCTTTTTGTCGGATTGTCAACATAATTCGTTTATCCTTTCGTGTTCCATCGTTTCTTTCTAGCGGCATTAAGTGCTGCATTACGTTGCATTATTTCTCCTCGACTCATTTTCTTAGCGGGTTGGTTCTTAATACTACAAACTCTTATAAGAGTTATGAGTCTATTCAAATGCCATTTTTCAAATTTAACGGGAATGTTTAAAGAAATCATCCAATAATAAATAAGCTCCGATGTAACTATTTCGTGATTACTTTTTCCGGTATCTCGAATTGTTGTTGCTGTCATCGGAGCATTTATATAATTCACTATTTCTTGTATGTTTTCAGCTGTTAAACACACATAAATATTCGGATCTACATTTTTCGTAATGGTCATGCATTTAATGTAATCTATAAGTTCGTCTTCTGTTTTGTCTTTTGTATTAATGAATGATTTATTCCATTTTGACTCCCATTTTGAAATTGATAAGAGAGAGTGCTCCAGCTGTATTGTAGTTTCCTTTATCGATAGGAATTGTTGATTCCGCTCGTCCCATAAATCATTCATTGCCGGAATTGTTATCTGAAGCATCTCATCCCTCCTAACTATTTATCAAATGGTGCTGGAATAGAGCTTTTTGCTGTTTCAACTTTTTTAGGCATAATACCGTTTACAAAATCTGCTGCTTCTTTACTATCTGTGGCAAGTTTCATGAATAGCTGAGAATATGCTTCTGTCTGGGAAAACTCTTCTCGTAATGTGTCGTTCTTGATAAATCTTTTTCCATCGGGACTCTTAACACCGTAAGAACGTAAAACCACATCTTTAAATGTCTGCATAATTGTTGGTCCATCCTGAGCCTGCACAATGCGCTGAATCATTTCAGCCATGCCACCTGTTACTCCAAGTTCCATTTCCATAACTTCTGCTTCAGATAAATTGAAATAGAAATCTTCAGTTCTTTCCACTCCATTGTAATCGTTGTACGTAATTGTCTTTTTTGTCATTTTCTAACTCCTTTTAATAAACAAAAAATAAAAGCCCCTATGACTTTTTATTAGGGGCTCTTGTTATCTTTTTATATACGTTTATATAAATCTTATCCTGCTGCGTTCATAATCGTCGCTACTTCATCCGGAAGTGGTAATCTAGCTACTGCTGACTCTCCGTATAAGACATCTTCAAGTGCTTTTAGTTTGGCCGCATCTGTCTTTGTAGAATCAATTGTAATAATAGCTGTCGGTTTTCCGCCCGTTACACTTACAGGAGTTGTTGTAACCTCCCATGACATTGTAATAGCATCAGGACTATCATTGATAGATTCGTATCCTTTTTCTGAAGGTGCCGCCATTCCGCCATACATAAGATGTAATTTATAGCCATAAGCGTCTTTCTTAACATCGTTACCTAAAACAGTTCTCCAAGATAAACCGAATGCGCTACGGTCCTGCTGACCAATGCTTACGCCTTTTACTATTTCTTTCTCACCCTGACAAGCTCCAAACTCTTCTGGATATGTATAAGCTTCAATTGTTGCTCCATATTCTTCTGCAGAGATAAGATCAAGGTATTTAATATCATCAGCATACAGAGGGTTTGACTCTGCACCAGATGGGGATTCTGTAATAGCTGTAACACCATTCCACGCTACACCTTTTGGATATGCTCCGCTTTCATCCTGTGGATATAACACGGTCTGTTTAACACCGGTTTCGTAGAATCGCTTACCTGTATCATCCCAAGTAAGTCTAGTTTCTGACATAATGTTTCCTCCTGTTTAAAAATATAAATTTAGTACATCGTGATAGAGATTATCTGATTTGTATTGTCGTTCGTAAGTACAATACGGAAGACTTAATAACTTAGATATTAAATCATCGTTTGGTAATCTACCGATCACGATTAGCTCATAAGTATTATTCATGGAATATACAGTATCATCAGCATATGTGAGTCTTCGGTCTTTCATTGAATAGACTATAGCTGGATATTCCATTTTTGTTGATTCTGGAGGTTGAAAGTATACATGACGACCTCCAAGAATCTCTTCTAATTTAGTCTGTAGTTCCTGGCGTGTCGCCATTGTATACACCTCCTGTTGTTAGGATAAACCGTGGATATTGCGGTTCAATTTCTGTAACCTTCCACTTCGTTCCTATAATTTCCACGTATCGAATATTAGAATAATTCTCAGTCATAAACGGATTGGCAAGAATACTAATTGTGTTAGATAAGACTAACTCATCATTAATATTACTGGACGTCTGGTATCGTCTACGACTGGTAGTTATATCTCCATAATGTTCTTGTTCAACAATTTCTGGAACATATACACCAGGTTCAACTTCTTTTGTAATTCCGTATCCGACTTTACCAAACCATTTTCCCATTTTGAATTTCTCCTATTCTTCAGCTGCTACAGACTGTACTGTTGCAAGTTTCGCTGTTGTTGGTGTAGTATCTGCTGTTACATATGTAAGAGTTACAGTTCCAGAAGCTTCATTCATCGCTACTGGTTTATACTCTTTCTTATTATCAACAATTACAACACCTTTATAAAAGAGGTCTTTTAACATCTCTGCTGCGACTCCAACTTTACAGTCAGTATCGCTATATGCTTTACCAGTTTTTACATATACGAATGTTCCAACAATATGCTGGTCATTTGCGTCTTCATAAATTCTTTCCATTTATAAACCTCCATCTAGGCTGTTTTCTTTGTCTCGAGTACAATTGCTGAGAATGGTTTAGTTAAAGCTCCTGAGCAACGTGTTTCGATCAGGTATTTCTGCTGGTTGTAATCAATGTCGAAATCGTCGAACATGTTAATTGCTCCACCTTTATCAGCACCAACATTATAATCGTTCAGATTAACGATGATTGCCTGTAAAGTATATGTATCGCTGCCTTCTTTTCTTGTCTGGTTATTCATAACAGGAACAGTAACGATCTTAGATACTCTCATCGCTGTTGCGACTTCATTTTCGTTAGAGTAGATACGTTTACCATTAGTGTCTTTTAATAACAGACACTCTGTTAGCATTTCCGCTGTCATATAAGCTGTTGGAGAACCAGATCCTCTATAATCTGTCATAGAACGTACTGACTGATCGATGAATTCTGTCGCTAAAGCCGCTTTATCAGAATCATCCCCTTTAACAATTCCTCTGATTGTGTATAACTCTTCATCTTTCCAAATTGGACGAATGTTCTGTTCATTAATCTTATCATCAGAAGAAGGTAAACGGCCATCTCCAATAAGAATAGCTCTAGCCATTTCCTCTTCCAGCATCATTCTCATTTCAGATTTTAGCCATGCGACAACATCGAAATCTGTGATATCGATTACATCATCGCGGTCTAATTTCTGTTTTTTATAGATTGTTGTAGGTGTTGTTGTTCTCTTAAGTAAACCGAATACTTCTTCTTTCTTCAGTTTACCTTTCATATAACCTCTGGCTCTCGCTTCATCTGCTGTGATATCAGCGAACATAGATTTAATACGACTGAATGGAGTGTGATGAACTCCGCTCATTACAGTCTGTACCCAGCCCATTTCACGTTTAATGAAATCAGGCGGTGTATTAAGTGATTTAGCTTCTGGGAAAAGGTATTCAATATTTTCGATACCGTATTCTTCAGCATGCTGAAGGAAGCTTTCTTTTAAACTTCCAAATCGCTTTCCATCTTCAATGATCGTCTGCATCTCAGAATGTGAGAGAACATTTTCACTGTTCTGTTCTTCAGACTGATCAAATACATTATGTTTCATAGTGTTATCTCCTCCTTCGGAATTATTATTTTCTAATGCTTCTCCGATTAATGCATAAACTACCTCTTTCTGTTTTTCATCTAATGTGTTGAAAATATCACCGATAGTTTCGCCATTTTCGTCTGTATTCTTTTCTGGTTTTTCTGGTTTCTCCACTGGCGGTTTAGGATCATCAGAATGCATAATTGATAATTCTTCCCCTGTATAAATCATTGCTTCATCCTCTATGGTTGCTCCATGCTGAATCACAGATTGGATAGATGCACCTGGATTAGCTCCTGCAAGCACAAGACTTACTTCTCGAATATTTCCATGCACGACATTTGACATATTCTGTTTCAACTGATTCGCATAAATAGAAAGAGCCGAGATGTCACCATGCTGAATAAGTAGCTTGGCTGTTTTTCCCGCCTCCGTATCATTGAGTGAACAATATGCGTACACTCCATCTTCTCTGTTTTCTAATAATGCATGTCCTAATACTTCATTAGGATCGTCATGCTGATGGTTCCAAACCAACGGAACTTTCTGTCCATCATTTTGTTTGAAAGCATCTCTCATAATTGTACGTCCGTCTGAGCATTTGAGGTTTGCTCGGGTAGCCCATCCGGAAAAATCATACTTCATTTTGATTTTCTCCTCCTTCATCATATTCATATCCGTCATCATACTCAGGCGGATAATTTTGTTCGTCTGTCGGCTGACTTATATTACTGTTGACCAATTCGTCCGCTTTAGGATCATTCGAAGGTTTCATACCTATAGCCTGCCTAATCTCGTTTGATGTCATAATTTCGTTTCGTGTAAATTTATCAGCAATTTCTGCCATATCATTTACCGGTACTAATCGGAACGGATCTCTAAAGAAACAAATAGACTGTCCTTGTGTACGGGCAGTCTTAGTTAGAAATTTTCTTTTTAATTCGTTTACGATTGCAGAAATTATAGGTTCGATGGTTCGATTGTTGTAGTTTAACATTGTCTTTTCATCAGCCGTTCCATCTAAAATACTTTGTGTGATGTTCATCTGTGCAAAGAACTGATTTGTCAGATATTCGACTGAAGACATAAGATTGTTCTCCACACTTCGATTTAGCTGTGTTATTTTTTCAGTACCATCTGTATATGCGATACCGTATGTGCTTCCCGCTAGCTGATCCTCAATTTGCTTACGTCTTTCTTCAGCCTGTTTCTTTCTTGCATCAGACTTAATTATGTACGGCAACTGAATAATCAAATCTAATTTACTTGATGCCGTTTTCTCATCTGTCACATCTAATAAACTAAGTTTTCTTTTCAATCGCTGTAATGTAGAATTACTATCGTTAACCACTGTGTAGAATGGATTTTCGATGATTGCTACATCTTCTTTAGATAATAACAAATCTTCTTTTTTACCAGTTCGATCATTGTATAAACGTACTTTAACTTTATTCGGAAACCACTCTAAAACTTCGCCAACTCGCATTGATAAAATATCATATGAATTTGTCATGTTTGGGTTTGTGGTAGTATCTACCGGAACGATCGCTATAACGCCTTTATCGAACATTGTTAATACAGCATCCTGTAAAAACGCTCGATGTGTCTGATCGATATTAGCACTTAATGTCAAACATTCATTTAAATTAGAATGCATAATTTCTATAAATCTGTCTTCTTTGTCTAATCGACAATGCTTCACATCTATTGCTGCTACATCCAATGCTATTCGATTAAACACCGATGCGGATATAGATTTTGCATTTCCTCTAGTTAATCGCGGACGATCTGGACGATAAGTACTTCCAGAACTATAATATTCATAGTTATAATCATCTGTTGGATCGCGATTATTTTTAAATACATTCCAAGCGTTTATAAGCCTAGAACCAAGTGTTAATTTCATTTAGTTACTCCTTATTCAAAAGCTTCTTTGTTTCGTTTAAATGCTACGAGTGCGTCCATCATTGCTGATACTGCATCAATTTTTGCCTCGTATCGTTTCTTTAACAATTTTCTATTACCATTCGTATCTTCCATAACAATACAATTTCCCATGGTAAAACTCATCAATTCTTCATCGAATAATAGCATTCTATCTTCTGCTAATTTCTTTAATTCACCTAATGGTACAGATTCTGTTTTAGATCCCTGTATAACTTTCTCTATACCGAATGGACTGTTTTCACGAGACCAGCGATCTACGAATTCTTTTGCGTTATATGGATCATAACCAAAAGCTCGAACATCATATCCACGTTCAATGATATGGTTGTCCAGATCTTCATAAACGGCCATCATGTCAAGAATTGTTCCTTCATGTACAATAAGACTTCCTTCTCTCATGAAATCTTCGTATTTAGTTCTCATTGCTAACGGTAAACTGGATAATGTTTTTGATGAAATATAGTTTCTGGTTTTAACACCAAAAGAACCATCGGATAATGGAAATAGAAATGTAAACGCACAAAAGTCATCACCTTGTGATAAGTCGGCGCCAAGAGCACATGGCATTTGCCAATAATCTCTTTTTCGTCGATGTGTAAGAGTTTCTTCGTATGTAAAGAAATACGTATAACCTTCCATAGGAATACCGAAACGTTTTGCTAGGATATCGTTTCTGGATGCTGGGTTATTCTCAGCCTTATCAACGTCTAACTGATAAGTTTCATAAGTAATAGTCTTTCCTAGATTTGGATTAGCTTTTAACCACATATCAGGATCGTTTACTTCTTCTATAGAATCTAATTTGTAATACCAGATTGATACATGTGGATTGAAATATTCACCTTTAAGAATATTCATCAACTCCATTTTGATTGTATCACCGACTCCATTACGAACTGTACCTTCAGAACTCGTGGCTATGATAAGATAATCATCATTCTTAGATGCTCCCTGTTCGATAGCTCCGATCGGGTCTTCTCTAACATCACCGGATAACCATTCATCAACGGTAGCTATTTTACATCTCATACCCTGTAGTTTATCGATACTCATTGGGCGAACTTCTAACAGTGATCCAGTTAGAAAATTTTCGATCCCTTTTTTTGTACTGGTTAGTTTGACTCGATTTGCTTTCGATCCTGTTGTATTCTGTAGTGAACCCTCTGTTAAGAACTTAAATAACGGCCCTCTTGCCCTTGTTATAGAAGTTCTTATCGGTGACATTACTTCATCAGCCTGTTTCATAGTAGGAGCTGTTGTAATCTGATAAGTTGTACTTGTATCGACATTTAAGAAGAAATTCTGTATGCAAGATTCATACATAGACTTTGCAGCGCCTCTTGCTACAATAAGATACTGTTTGTTGATGAGTCGTTTCTTTATGGTCTTTGTTACATAATGACCGCCATGACCATCTGGATCTGGTTCATACACACTTCTATCTATGAAGTAATACCAACCAAATACCTGTTCTGCCCAAACCTTAAACGTTGGTAACAAATTAAGGTCTTCTCCATCAGTTAAAGTTAATTCATTCTCGCAGTATTCTATAAAACCATTTACTGCTTTATCATCATAATAGATTCCGGGATCATCAATCAACCGGTCGATGCGATTCATCTCCATCGAAATTTCTTTACATACAGGTATCTCTCCGCGAATGACAGCATCTCGAAATTGTCCATAATAAAAAGGAGTAGCTGTATTACTTAATGACATAGGCTAATCCTTCTTTGTTTTAAAAGATTTTCGCAATTCTTTTGTAAATAAATCTTTTCCTACTTTTATAGTGGAACCAACTAAAATTTCATCGATTGCTTTATTGGCTATTTTAGAAACTTGTTTTTGCCCTTTTGAAATCGTTTTATGTTCTATATTACTAACTTGTTTGTTAAGATCTAGGTAGTCTTTTTCTAATCTAAGTCTATTTACTTTCTGTTTAAGTTCGACATCACTCATAGCTTTTACGGGTTTATCATTCATCCCCTTAGAAATTTTTTTCTTACGGATATTTCTACCATTTGTTAAATCAGAATATCGATTCTCTAACTTAGCAGCTTTTCGTCTACCTCGTTCGTTTAAAGTCCCGTCACGGTTGTGATACCGCCTGACACCCCATTTCATACCTAGGACGCCATGATGATATAATTCATTCTGTGTCATTTTGACCTCCTTCGACTTGTACGTTTAGTCGCCATTCTAGTTCTTTGATTTGTTCTTTATAACATTCCATAACAGCAGTACTTAAAGGAGGATCGAATAATAATTTCACCTTTAAATGCATATAAGTTTTAACTGCGTGAAGATTAGATTCATCGGATACAAAATCAGTCCAAACAGTATTTTCATCAGTGATGCTAAAACCGTTTTTTGGACCAATACCCAACTGATGTAGAATCATGAATACAGAATTAATATGTACGATCAAATCTTGATCGAATACTTTATAATCGGACGATATTCCAATCATTTTTTTAACACTATTTAAAATGCTAAATTCTTCATCCATGTTTTACCTCTTTTCTATTATTCGACTCATCAGTTTTTAAGTATCTACTCATACAATAACCAATTGCTGGTATTCTGTTAATTTTTGTTATTGAACACCAATCTGTTGATTCACCCAGTTCACACTCTAAAACGGTATCAACATCGATAATTGTTAAAACATTAGAGTCCTTGGAAGGGTTTGCTCTAACACATAATTTTTCACAATTACAAACAGTTGCTTTCATCATTTTCACCTCCTTTAATAATCATATAACTGGACTCTCTGGGAATCGAACCCAGGACCTATCGTTTATGAGACGATTTCTCTAACCAACTGAGATAAGAGTCCTTATGCCGGATTACTCCGGCTTTTATTCTGCAAACATCCAATCTTCTGCCAGCATATCTGCCTGGCTTGCTAACCATCCCATTTGTACGCCAGACGTGCCGATAAACGCAATTGCTTTATTTCCAATATCATTGTGATTACAATTAACGATTGTTCCGTCTGCTGCTGTGTACGAAACGCATATTGCAAGCTGAATATACTGATCCTTTCCGTTCCATCCTTTTCTTTTGACTTTAAGTCCGCGTTTCATGTACTTAATTGCATCTCCGAATCCAAATGTAGCTTCTCCGCCTAAAACTGGACAATTTGTTTCATCTACAATCATCCAATCATCAGATAAGATATTAGACATAGTGTACTCTACTGCCTGTGTTTCTCTAATATCCAATAAGTCACCTTTTTCTCCATCATCTTTTGTTCTACACTGCATCATAATAGTTTTTTTCTCTACATCCCAGTACCAGTATCCGCCCCAGGATGGACGTTTTGCCATACGACCTTTTTTCATTGCTTTAAATGCATCTTTAAAATTCATATTTCTTTCCTTTCTAAATTTAGGTATAAAAAGACCCGGGGTCCGAAGATCACCCGAGTTCTAGTTATCTCTTCCATGGACAAGTATCGTTCTTTTGTCGAATTACTGGATCAGATATCAACAATCCACTATCACTATAATGTATTGCTTTATGGGTACGTGCGCTTACGCATATTAAATACTCTGGATTTAGTAATAATTCAGTCCTATTAATAATGTCATCTCTTGTAATCGGGTTCATATGATGTACAATTATATACGAATTCAATTCACGTCCCTCAATACCTAGATCTCTTCCAGCGTCCCTAATAATCACGTCATTTCTTATAGAAAGCCATTCACGATCTTTATAGAATAATTGATTTAAATAACGATCGCTTCCGAAAGTTTCTTGTCCAACTTGTCCATCTAATTTCAAATATTCATACCGTTCTTCAAACGTCGGTAATAATATAAGTTCACTATATATCCTCATCATTCGTCTTCATGTCCTGAATATTTTTTCATACTCTTTATAGCCTCGGCATATAATTCTTCGACATGTTTTGCTGATTCTAGCGATTCTGTTTTTGCCCGCAACAGCTTATTCTCTTCTTCTAACTTTTCCATCTCTCTTTTTTCTCTTGATGATCCAAGTTTTAAGAAATGAGTGATAACTTGAGACGATGCTGTACCTTCCATCATCTGTTTCTCAGCTAACTTATATGCCATGTTAACCATTCGAGCTTCTTGTACCTCTGGAGATGTTGCTGGCGGTCTTGTTTCGCCTTTTTTAGCCATGCTTCCACCTTCCTTTTTACATGTTTACTATTGTTAATTCGATAGTTTCTGACAACATTTTGGTGCATACATTGGATTTATTAACTTCTTTTTGGACAGACAATATAGACTCATTGTAGAATTTTTTAGGATAAAGTATCTTTTATGAAAAATGCTTTGACAAAAACTTGTAATTTTATATAATTTACTTTCTTTATAGGTATGTATGCACCAAAATGTTGTCAGAAAAATACCGCCGGAGAATTTTTAAAGAGGGCGGCGATGTAGGGGAGGGGGTAGTTTTTTAGACACCCCCCTATACCTTAATCAAATGCATATACGTGTTCGTCGCTCTTTCTTTCAACTTTCTTATAAATATTTAAGAAATCGTTAGCGATGATCGTATCAATTGCTTTTTCTTTCTCCTGTTCTTCTTCAACTTCCGACAAATCGTCAGGAAGGTCGGCAAGTAATCTTGCTAAGTAACCACAAGTGTTGTACCCTTTTTCGTTATCAAACAAAAGCCATTGAGTAAAGTCATCAAACGGATCAAAAGGATTGTCAAATGTAGTTAATCGATATTCAATCATTCATTAAACTCCTTTCAAATACTTGTTTACGGTTGACGCTGATACACCCAACTTCTTAGCTATCTCATCAATAGTGTAGTTAGATCCACTCAACGCTTTGATTCGGTTTACTTTAGCTGCACTAAGTTCTTTAGTAGCTTTTGGTGTAGCTAATTGTCTAAGCACATCAATGTCGGTATTATCAAGTATCTTCTTAAGAACATTCTCAGATACAGCACCAGCCTGAATAGCTTTCCATTCACTCTCTGTAATTGGTATTGATCTATCACGCCTAGCAATAGAACCGACTTCATCTCTGTATTTAGAGATTGCCTGTTGTTTAGCTTTCTTAAGATCTTTCTTAGACATCTCAGTAATTTCTATTTTCTTATTAACTGCAGCATTGGCTTTACGTTGTGCTTCTCTCTCACGAGTAGCATTCAATAGCGCAGTGTTAAGTTTAGCTTTTAAAGAATCAACCTCTTTCTGATACTTCAATTTAGCTTCACTACTGTATGCTATCTTACCAGTACTCATCATCTCTTTACGTGCTTCATTAGCCATAGCTTTCATACTATTAGCATAATCAGCATAAACGAGTTCCATTGGATGTTTTGCTTCTGATACTAGGGTGTTAGCATCATCTGTTTCTCCCATCCTAGTACTCTTCTGATATCGAGTCTTTACAACTTCCGTTATCTCACCTGTTTTAGGATTCAGCTTCTTAACGGTGTACTTTGAGTCATCGGCAGTCTTATAGATCAACGCTCCCTCAGGGCGGGTTGGATCGTAGTCTGGGGTGCCTTTGATATTAATCTTAGGTGTACCCTGACGTTTCTCAACCTGCTTCTCTCCTTTACTTCTTGAAATAAGAGTTGAAGCTCCACCATAACGCATTCGTCCATTCTCATCCATATGAGGCTGGTATTCTTTACGTAATGCGCGAATATTATTGTCTAACTCACTCTGTTTGTAGTCTAGTTTATGTTTTTCGGCATCAATAACAACCATCGAATGTCTAACAGCTCTAGCTAATTTGTCAGGACTTGCTCCTGCTAACGTCATATCAGTAATTAGGTTCGATATCTTACCCATTTCTGTATCAGTCTTAGTCATGATTCGGTATTCTCTACCATCTCGATAGTAATGTTTATTACCATCTTTATCTTCTTTAACTTCTGACGCACCATAACTTGTCTTTGGATCGAATCCTTCTAATTTTTCTAATGGTTTTGTAGATGTGATCTTAACTTTTCCTGCTTTATCATGCGTTGGAATACACATTGTTGTATCTCCGTCGAAATCAGCGCCACTTAAACGATCCGCAACTTTATGATTAATACCAATAGCATCGGGCACATCGGTTCCTAAAAGCTTTCTTGCTTGAGGCTGTTTATTATTTACAGTCAGAATTGGTATTTCAAAGGTTCCACCATGAGGAAATCTTATCAACGCGAGTTTAGTACCGTTTTCATAATTAGGTGCATAAACTTCTGTATCTTTCATGGTTGTAATTGGAATAATGACACTATATCTTTGTCCAGGTAATGCTGCCGCTTTAAGCTCTACGGCTGCAGAATCACAAGTATCTGAGAACTTTTGTAAGAGATATTTCTTAACTGTGGGATTTGTTAATGATTTTATTTCATCAAACTCTGCCTGTTTATCAGCACGGGCTAGACCTAACTGTTTCTTAGCCATATAAATAGACTGCTTAGACAAGAACTGAGCAGGTAATGTATTATCCCAATCATTCCAGTCACCCTCATCGGATTTCTTATTAATAAGTCCGAGTTTTGCTCCTGGTTTACTAGAACTAACTCTTTCACCAGTCTTTGGATCATACCAATACTGACCACCTTTATCAGCATCTTTAATTAATGCTCCAAAAGGGTTGTCAGGATCGTCTTTAATAGGTTTCAATACATACATCATCGGTGTACCTTTTGATTTGTTTGTGTTAAACATAACATCTACACCTTTTGGCAAATCATCAGAATATACAGCCATTCCTTTAAGATAATGCGTGCCATCAACCAATATACGAACCTGTGCATATCTTGATTCGCCAAGGCTTAGATCTTTCACACCTCTTCGAATTTCAATAACACCATCTTTCTCAATACCGCCATCTTCGTTATATCTGATCTTCAATCGTTTAGAATCTAAAGAAGCTGGATAGCTAAATTTCTTTTCATATGTATCACCACCATCACGAGTAATATAATCTTTCAAAGAATATACTTTATCATAATTATATATTTCTTTATGTTCCGTTCCTGGTTTACAAATAACTCTCTGATTGATCTGTTGCCCAGGATTGGTTGCCTGTGGAATACCACCTTTATAAATTGGATATCCTTCTCGTTCCAACAAATATAAGGCCTGATCGAATTTAGTCTTTGATACATTCAACTCTCGTTCTACACCAGTACCAACATCGACCATTCCCTTTTTATCTACTTGTTCCTTGATAAAATTAGCGGTCTCTTTGGACTGTTTCATCCTTGATTCTGATTCTGCATTAAACCAACTTCGAACAGTGGATTCATTCACACCCATTTTTCTACCAATCTCAGAATCATTCAGCCCATCTGCTTTTAAAGACTTTGCAGTTGCAACGTTATACGCTCTACGTTCATCTTTAGCTAAAGCTTTCTCAATTCTATATTGGGTAGTATTGATACCAAATGCTTCTTTGATATTTTCAGGTGTTTCAGTCCAACCGGTTTTCTTTAAATCTTCGACTCTACTAATAAAGTCTTTACTTCCATGCTGATAAGGATCTTCACCAGAACCCCAAGGATATCTACCGCTTCGACGAGGCATTCCATAATGCTCTATGTATTCTTCATCAGACATTCCTGAATCCAAATATATACTCATCATTTCTTGAACAACTTTATTCATCGTCCTAATTCCTCCTCGTCTCGTTTTTCTAACAATTTATCATCATGAATAATAATATCCATAATGGTTGATATATCATCAGGATCTGGTTTATGAATTATCACTTCATCGTTCTGATATATTCGCAGTTCTATATCTTTTAATTCATTTGGTTTTAATCTATACTCCAAACAGAATAATGCAGTATATACTTCTAACTGATCCATTTTAGCTGGATGATTACCAGTCTTAAGATCATGAATTCGCAATATACCTTTATCGAAACTTATTGCGTCTGCGGTACCAAAGAAATGATCAGAATAAAATAAGACAACTTCGGTATTCATTCGAAAACCAATTGCATCATTCACGTATGCATATAAAGTTTTCTTAGACCGAGGTTGTCTTATTTTTAAATCAATTGTATTCTTAGCCCATTCATGTAACTGCGTTCCTATGTACGAAGCTTTCTTGTTATCATAGACACTAAGTAATTTCTCATCGTCATATCTTAACCATGCACTTTGACTTGCACTAAACGGAGCATGAAGCCCCTCAAGATTTGAATGTTTGTTCCAAATCATTTAATACGTCCTCCTTATTCTCTGGATATATAAAACGCGAAAATGACATGTCTTCCATTTTGTCAACATAGTAATCCTGATTTGGTCTATGCGAAGCTTTCTTATTTTTCTTAACTTCAAGAGAAGCCCACTTATCTTTGTATAAAATTAAAAGGTCAGGAATGCCTTGAATGTCTGCTGAGTCAGCTTTCATAACAATGCATCCTGGAAATTTATTTTTTAACTCTTTTTTCAAATCAGATTGAAATTTACTTTCTAACATTTTCATCTCCTTTTCACTTTCATCCATCCAACTCACACAAGATGATTTGACATACCAATATTAAAAATCATCGTACATCACAGAAAGGAGTCCATCTTGTATGAGTTATCAGATGAACGTCTTAAGTAGGTCTGAGAAATAAAAGAGAGACAACTAAAATTAGTCCTCTCTCTCATAAAAGGGCATGTTTTTTTCGCGAATTTTAAAAATAGTAAAATTTTGTAAAATGCGTGTTTTTTATAGTTTTGGTCAAAAGCCCACTTTTTTTCGCAAATCTATATATATTTATTAATTTTTTCTTCACAATTAAATAGAAATAAAAGTGGGCTTTTGACCAGAAACCACGCAAACCCGCATAAATACGTGGTTTTTGCGTGGCCACTTTTGTTTTTAAAAGTGGGCAGAAAGTGGGCAAATGGCCAAAAACTGACCAAAATTCTTCAAAATTGACATAAAAATAACCCGCCATTTTCACAAAATTGACGAGTTGCCCAAACATAATTGACCAAAAGCCCACTTTTATTTTCAAAAGTGTCCACAAAATTAGCTAGATTTTTTGTTATAAAATTGCTCTCTTTCCTCCTTCATACGGAAAATATCTTTAAGTTGACACGCTCCATTTGGATATTTTTTCATACGTTTTTCAGTCAAATAACACTGCTCAACATACCTACAATCATAGCAAGACTCCTGCTTTCCATCTGAAATATACTTGTCAGAGAACATCTCACGATCGTCTTCACGAGTGTACGCACGCTTACAACCTGTGCATAAACCCAACAAAATATTACGCGTCATACTCTTTTCATACCTACAACCTTTACAAGATTTCATATCAATCACTCCTCCCAAGTAGCTATATAAGGTGTGTTTTCTTGTTCAGGTAAATCAGGTTTCGGACCATATATAAGGAATAAACTAGTTATTTCAAGAGGTGTCATGTTATACGTTTCTTTGAGACATCGTTTGAGCTCATCGTATACAGATTTAGTAATTCTAATCTTTCTACAATCAATAGTCGGACGTGAACCACCGTTATGCTTACTTACCTTATCAGCCAACACCTCATAAAAGTCAGGCAAAGATAAGTAACAATCCTCTTTTGATAACACGATAGTTATAATATCAATCACTTCTTTTGATACTACGATAGTTGCCATATCGATCACTCCTTCCGTCGCATTTCAACCGCTTCACCATTGATTATCTTACAATAGCAAACGTCTCCTGCCATAACGTATTTACCAGCATTCTCAATATTAACATCACAGCTTGGATGCTCTGCGTAAATACTCCTATCACAGTCTTTACAGTATTCATTTCTATTAACCATATCGTCTACTCCTTCTTATGTTTCTTCCAACGATCTATTACATCTAACAGATTTAATAATTGTTTGACCCAAAAGATAATTGCACATAAAGCTATAACTATTAAAAGGATAAACCACAGATACATATAAACTGTACATAAAATATCCATATCAATCACTCCTTTCTAACAGCGCTCCAACAGAACCCATCATCTGGTGTTTTCTTCCAATATAAGTCGCAATAGTCACAATCACCATGACCGGTATACCCTTTCTTAAAATGCTTACAGTCAATACAATAACAATCTGCCGTAGGCGCATCGTCGAAACGTTTCTTAAACTTCCGTTTCCATTTTTTCATAGCCCACCAAGATCGTAACTTACTGCCAATCTTCATAAGTCTAACTAATAGTTCACTTATAATAAAAATGGCACCTGATACTGCCAGAACGACAACACCAAATGCCAAACAAAATAAGAACACCAATATTACAAAGATAATGATGCTAAACAATATGTTTCCGATCATACTACTTTACCTCCCATAAATACAGCTCCGGTAATGATAACAAATATCGCTGTAATTTCAATCGCTACAAAAGTCCTAGTAACTTTTTCAGGATCAGTCTTAAATACGCGTAAATCAATAAGCGATCCTATACATACACCGATGGTCATGTATAAAAATAGTAATAGCCAACTCATACTTTCTCTCCTTTCAACTTCTCGTAAATATCAACAGCCTCTTTTCCCTGATACGCCTGCTTGATAGCCGCCATCTGATTCATCTGCTTCTGACCAACAATCAAAACAGAATCTTCTTCTTTACCTGTTGAATTTGTAAAACTAACAATAAAACTTTCTGTTACTGGTTTCATTAAATACCTCCTCCCAGTTCTATTAAATATGCTCCACCTACAAGTAGTGCTAAAATAATCTCAGATACAAGAATCCATATAATAAGTTCGTATGGTTCATCTTCGGTATCAGAATACATTAAAATACATCCAAATATATCGAACACACTAAATATTGCAAACCTCCCTAAAACACTATACATTATTTATCAGCACCTGCTTTCACGAATTTTTCGTTGAGGTCTTTATTAATACTATCCTTAAATCCTTTCGCTATAGCTTTTCCGTAATCATCAAAAGTTTTTCTTATGTATTCTCCAGCGTATTTTATAAATTCATTATAATAATTACCTTTATTACCTAAAGCATGTTTAGATATAGCCATCGCCATACCTTTCTCTGGATCGAATTTCTCTATCTCATCACATTTAACGACCGTTTTATCTCCATTACTCCAGAAAACAATAGTAGCTGGTGGATTAAATATCACATTTTTAATGGTTACTTCTTCCATATCTTTCTCCTTCTTTATATCCACTGTGTAATGTTTGTTCATCTTGCCTATTTCATCCAATATATCGACAAATGATTCCGTGTTTAAAAACCCATCTCCGCTTGGTCCAAAGAATCTATTTCCAGTCATAATAATCATCTCCTTTCTTACATTTCTCGATACAGTTACAGATCCTATCTACAATTCCGTAGACGCCTACATAAATAATCAAAGCTTTGGCAATAAAAACTAAAATATCACTCATTTCTCATTCCTCCGTTTTACATAATCCTTAATCAGTGAATATAACAAAATACTACAACAGATAATCCCTATTATGCCATTTATTGAAAACATCACAATTGATATAATTTCAAAGATCGTACGTATCATTACTACCACCCCCCTAGTCTTCCATGAGTTTTTCAATTTTACTAGGATTAACTGATTTTTTGTTATTCTTCTTTTCTTTCTTTTCCTTCTTTTCCATAGAATCAGCAATTCGTTCGAGTGATCTAGCAATACTCTGTAAAGCATTTAATGTATCTCTATCAAATCTATCTCTTACACTCATAGTTTGTACCTCACTTTCGTCTGTCTGTATCTATTTTTATATTCTTCTTCGTCCCAGTATCCGTATTCTCGTCCGTCAATAACGATCGCTATAGAGTTGTCCGTGAATCTGTTATATACTCGCTGTATATCTCTTTTTAGTGCTGGTAAATACCCATCAAGATACGCTTTATGATGTTCTATTCTGTGTGTTACTTTCGCAATACTATTTTTGGATTCGGCTCGTCCACTATTAAGAAACTGCTCATCTCTTTCGAGTTCACGTTTAGCATTTCTAAATATGGAAGCGAAAGATGTAACGATATTATTCAGATCATCTAATGTTCCGATATACACCCATCCGCTTCCGCCTACAGTTCCGACTGCTACCGTCTGTGATTCAGGTAGTGTTTTTAAATATTCTCCTAATTGCATTTCTCTGACCTCCTAAAACTAATCAAATATATGTTTCTTAGTTACAAATAACAGAACACCTGTTATTAGCATTAAAATAAAAAATGTGATGTCATAGTCTGTAACCGGTATCGATAACAAACCTAACATCACACATAATGCTCCGTATTTTCTATTTTTTCGTTGTTCCATATCCTTTCTTTTTCACCTCCCAATTTACTGGTTTGTGAGAATATAGATTAACTGGGTGAGCTAAGCACTCATCACATGGATCTTCATCCTCATTTTTATTTGTGTATTTGCAACTATGACAATACTCGTTAAAATGTACTTGCTTTAAATCGTATTCCATTCGTCTAACTCCTTTTGTTTTATGTAATATATCGGTTCGTGATTTGTAAACGTTACGTCTGGATACTTTTCAACAATATCTGGATCGTGTCCGCATACAATATCTGGTTTATTTTTTAGTTCCTTTGTATGTTTTTTTAAAAATATGAATCTTGTTCTTGTATGTTCGGTTGTCAATGTGAGCTGATTGAAATTCTGCCTGTAGTTAATATCATGTTCTCTGAGTTGATCTACCAATGCTAGATATCTATGTCTGGCACAAGTAGCATTTATAGATAATACTAAAATTTCTAACATATTAATCCTCCTCTTTTTTCTTGCTTCTTTTTTCTCTCAATGGTGCGCTCATAGTAAACATGACTTCATCATCGGTTTCTATTGGTCTAACCGAACATCCACACATATCGTCTTTAGGAAAAGCTAAAATTGCACCTTTAAATCCCATATTGTTAAAATATATAGCTAACAAATCCATACAAATATCTGCAGTCTTTCTATCAACACTAAGACCTGTTTTTACTTCTACATTAATTTCGCCAATAACTGTTTTGTTTTTATTCATAATTATTTCTCCTTAATTTATCGTTACGATGATTGTATTATCTTGACCACCATCAACTTGTATTCCATCAACTTTACTGTCTAAATAACTGTCAGATAATACATCATGACCAGTAAAGTCGCAATATATCATAGCAACATCAGTACCATTGGATTGTATCAAAACATCATCCCCACACTTAATCAATGGTAAAATATCTCTTAACTTCATATATTGTTCCTCCTATCTTGATAATAAATAGAACTTAAACCAATCTGGTAAATCTGACACTGATATGTAATAGGTAATACTTACACCCAAACCTATAACTGATACTATAGCCACTACAATAAATACCATATACCATCCAAAATAACCCTTATTTTCAAATGATACTGCCAATATTACTGAAGCGATGAAAGCTATTAAAAATATTACTGTCCACATATTTATTTCTCCTCTCTTTCTTCAAGATGTCTTTCTATAGAATCGCACAATTTTCGATTTGAACAATCTACAGAAACAATGGTTGCTGATATTGTGCAAACGGCGTATATATCGTCACGATCCATAGTTGCTTCGAAACATGGACACTCCTGACATTTTTTAGCTAAATGGCTTTCTACTTTAATCATCTTCTCTAACCTCCTAATCTAAAAAGAGAGCCTACCATTTGATAGACTCTCAAATAAATCCTGACCAATCTTACAACGATCCATAATAAAATTCATAACAAGACAACTAGAATAATCAAGATTTTTTAACGTTTCAATTGTTTCTTCTAATATAACACGGTATCCATGTTTTATGAATGTATATTTTATGGCTTTTGACTCTGGAATATACCTCATGTCATAGTCGATGTCATGTTTGTTAAAATAATCAGCGAGCTTCAGCATTATCCACTCCCTGACTTTCCAACCATTTATTCAAAGATTTGTAACAATCTTCACAAAGGTCGTAACCATCATCAATACGAGGAAGACCATCCTTATCTATTGCTCGTACATACATTCTATAAAATGTTTTTCTACCATCTATATAATGATTTGGTAGAAAAAATTTACCATATACATCACATTTCTTTGCATTCATCTTTATCGTCCTTTCTCGATAATGATATATTGATAGTTTCTGACATAGAATTTTCTGTGTTATTAAATTGATAGTATGGACCAATTATTGTTTTCATAAGATGGCATAAATATCCAAGTTCAAAATGTCGTGGCGGAGCAATATAAACTGTTTGTCCAGACACTACTTCTGTATATACCTTTCTAAGAATTTCTTTCTGATAATCAAACAACTCAAGGCCTAACACCCTTTCAGCAAATTCGACCACATCCATTTTCTCTTTATTCACAGTATCCTCCTAAATAAATATCTACACCTTTATCAGCTTCAATCTCTTCAATTTCAACCTGAACATCAGAAATATCTTTAATATAAGAATCGTCCGTATTCATACCTATTTCATATAATTCTTGAGTTATTAAATACGCAGCATTCTCAGCCGAGTCTTTTTCAGTATAAATTCCAAATACATAGGATTCATAGCCCCATCCATCTAAATTTTTATTTCCATGAACTAAATATAAAGTCATAATATCCTCCTTAATCTGGTTCACACACTTTTACACGACCTTCTATAACCATTCTACCGCTATTCATATCTCTATACTGTTCAGTTCTAACGAATTTTTTTACATCATCGGTAACATCTTCAAGTAAATAACTCTTCATTAGATCCCGATAATAATCCAAAGTTTCATATTTAGGATTAAGCTCTTTTCGTGCAGCTAATGTAACTATCTGATAATGATTAACATGTATGATAGGTGATGGATATCCCGGAATATATTTTTGTAAACGTTCGTTCTCTTTCTTTAATTTCTTACATTTCTGTCTTAAATTCATATTATCTTCTCCTCCATGTTCCCCATCTAACGATTTTTACGTCTCTGGTATACCATTTTTCGTGTAAAGGTTCTTCTGAAAAGATATCAATCACGTTTCCTTGTACCTTATTTCCAGTATCAACAGCATAATATTCTTCTCCGTTGATTGTTAAGATACTTCCAAGTGGAACAATATCCGGATCTACGGCGACTGTATAGAATCTACTGCTTCTTACACCCATAGCGGTACGATATCCCCACCGATCTTCTCCGATCCAGTAATATGTAATTTTAAAAGTACCGAATCTTCTGCCCAAATCCTTTCGAGCTTCTTCTTCTCTGCGTTTTTGCTCTGCTTTTTTACGCCTTATAGCCTCTTTTCGTGCTTTTTCAGCCTGTTTTTCTTGTCTGATCTTCTCGTCGACATGCGGTTTGAATGTTTTTTGTACTTCTTCATAACCTTTCAAGTCAACATTGCTGTCTTCGGCTGCATTAACACTAGTTCCATTTACTGTTAACATACATACTAAGGATAAAACTGCTAAAAATTTCTTCATAGTAAAATATCTCCTTCAAATCTTTGTATAAATATCTGTTTCATTAATCCCATCCAGCGAACTTCCGCTCATTGAACTTCTTTTTCTTTGTAAGAGCCTTAGATATAGCAAGATCAATACCACTTCGACTCTTCAAATGGTAGTAATATAGGTCTTTATATGGCGTATTTAACCTATCAATACGTCCAGATGCTTGTTCCATGACTTTATAAGAGTAATTCTGGCTGTAAAATATGATTGTATCCGTTTTTATACAGTTCCAACCCTCACATCCAGCCGTATATTGAACTAAATATACCCAACTTTTAGTGTCTGGCACTGGTTGATGTTTATGTCCGTTCCATTGAGCTACCTCTACGTCTTCTCCATAAGCAATATTCATAAGAATGTCTAACTCATAATCAAAGTTATAGAATATAATGACTCTCGGCGACTTTTCTAATATCTCCAAAACCGTCATAGCTCGTCGTTCATCTGTATTTACAACCCGTCGCAAGACATAACAAAGTCCTGCCGCTTGTTGTATTGGTTCGTCCTTATAAATATCCCAGCGATTTCTGATCACATCTTTATAAGTAGAAATATCGTACGGAACGTATATATCCTCATGATGCGGTACTGTATCTCTAATGAAATCCATATCGACCAATATTTTATTTCGTAAACGTATTAATCTACCTGTATTTAAGTATCGATCGATTTTAGGGTATTTCGTGTACCGAGAATATATTACATGCTCTCTTATAAACTCAGTTCTGTTTTTATAGAAACCATTCGCAATAAATACTGGAACATAATCCATCCAGCAATCACCACTAGTGGCAGACAATATGATCCACTTATTTGCCTTAGCTATTTTTAAAAACGCTTTAACCCATGCACCAGAACCTTGTACTCTGTCCTCGTCAAATATAAAGAACGCGTTTTGTATATTTATATACTTTTTTATGTTATTCCAAGAATCGATTACTACTTTATTTTTATAGTAGTTCTCTTCGCCTGGCTCAGCATAAAGATGATATGGAAGTAATTCCTCTTCCCACTCAAGAGAATCTCTTTTCATAGCTGTTGTTATGATATATAGATCCTGCGGTTTTTTCATAGGTTTAAAATTTGGAATCATGCTTCCGCCATTTTCTTTAAAATAATAATAAAGACCTGTACGACTCTTCCCTGATCCGACACCACCAGCTAAGATGCAGCCACTAAACATCTCGTTGACTGCATCTAACTGATAATCTCTTAAGAACTGTGTTCCCATCAGATCACACCATTCTTTTGCATTAATTTATAATGCGTCACCTGAGCTCTACGATATTCAGAAAGCAAACCTTTCTCTTCTAACGTTTTCTCATTCATACCAAAGCATCCAAGAACGTCGCAATCTCCTTCCCAGTTGATTGCATATTCATGATTATTCATTTCATAAAGAAACGCTTCATATGCTACGTCGTGATCTTCCATTAACTCATCTAATTCTGTTTTATGTCGTTTAATCATACTAAACCAATTTGGAACATCTTTTTTTCTAATAACATCTCCACAACCGATGATGCTTGTACATTCTTCTTCCTTAGCATCCAGTTCTTTCAATGCTTTATCTAATCCTTCATCTGAAAATGCGTATTTCATAGGGAAATCGTTAAGCTCTTTTTCGTGTTTTTTTCTGAGGTCTAAATATTTTTTTAATTGACTCATAATATTACCTCCTTTTCTGGTTTACTCGTCTTCAGGGAACTCTTCCTCGGCCATCCTTTCATCAAAACGATCCACCCTCTGGCGAATCCAGATAGACTGTAAATATGCTGCTCTGAATGGTTTATCCTGTACTACGTCATCGTACGGACGAATATCTAAATCTACAGATTCGATATCCATCTGATCGATTGTTCCTACCGTATTCTCATTTAATTTATTAGTTCGTGATCCTGACTGCACAATAACTTTAGGGCCTCTACCATTAAATTTCACTTTTACTGGAAGAGTAATAAATGGTGGTTCACCTTCTTCTCTGTTAGGTTTGATTTTTACATTCCAAGCAACGCCATATTGATTTTTATCTGCAAGTAAAGCGTCTGCAATCTCCTCATCAGGGATAACCAAAGCAAAGTTTCTATCTCCCTCACGGTTGTATTTGTCGCCAACACCTGCAAAATTACGATACACAATATGAGCGTCGTCAATCTGTAAAATTCCTCTTGGTCCAAAATTTAAATTCATAATTCTTTTCTCCTTTTTCTTTGAAATATAATTTGGTTAATAAATTTAAAACAAAAAGAAAGAGCCCTTATTAGGACTCCTCTTCGTTTTCTGGTTTTGAATCTTCTAATTCTTTTTTAATTTTCTGTAACTTGTTATTTACTGGTTCTAATAACATAGTTACTGTAGCTGCTACAACTACATAAGTGCAATGTGCTACATAAACACCAGCTCCAAGTTTCATCCAATCTTTAATTTTCATGATTCATCACTCCTTTCATAATAAGCTTTGTTTTTTACGCGAATGGTACTGTTTCTGGTATACCATCTGGAATAGTCATAAAGTTAACTGGATGTAACATCGGTGCTTCCTGAGATACGAACATCTCAAAGTCTCCATACTTAGATATAGTTTCAATTGCATCATCAACCATTTTGTTGTGATAACTCATATCAACCAGATCATCTTTATCATCTAAAATAGTGATCGTCTTACCGTCAACTTCAATATCTTTGGTATTAACACCTCTCAGCATTTCAGATTCCATCCAACGATATCCTTTGGTACCCGAAGCACTATAGTTTTTTCCATCGTTCACACGATATAACACTCCTCCACCATGTCCAGGATTAACCGGTGTAAATTGTCCGACTCTTCCCACAAAATGTAAGTCGTGTCCTTCAGCGATTTTATCTGCTAATTCCTGTGATTCAGGCTCAAACATTGTGTCAGAAATCTTACCTTGCTTATACGATTTTTCTAGTTTTTCTAACTGTTTTTCATAATCCGTAACATCTGGAAGTTTTTCGTTAATGTCTAAATATAAATCACCTTTAGATACTGAAAATGTTGTACATAGATCATTGAATTCAACAATTTCTTTACTAAATAATGTCTTAAATACGTAAGGAATCTGGAACTGAGTACCTGTAGCAGACCATTTTCCACCTTTTTTCTTATTATCATCTGGAACATATCCATATAATTCCTGACATTTTTCAGCTGTAGCAAAGTTTGCGATATAAACTGAATCGTTTACCAGACACATACGATCATACGTAGCCTCATGTTCGAATGTATACCCATACTGTTCTCCGAAATCCATTACAAACTGAATGATTTCAGGTGTTGCATTTGGAATTTTGATAGAGTCTGTCTTAATATGTGCCACAGTAAAGCCTCTTTCTTCCACGGCGTATTTAAGATCAACCATAAATAACGCTCCACGCTTAGCGACAATATTATCTTTATTACGCTTATCATTAAACGCATTTGGAAATCTAGCTGCAGTTAATCCATAAACAGAGTTAATTGCCGTTTTTAAAGCGTTCGCAAGCTCTTTAGCAGTCATTTCTCCATTCTTAACTTTCTCGATATATGGAGTTAATTTACCGTCCAACATTCCATTCACTTCTTTCCATGCTTCATGCTTGATACTAACTCTTCCCTCAACAATTTCTCTAAATCGTCTTGTGAATACAGGGCCAAACAAACATTCAGCGATTGTACTATGCGGATGCATGGATGCAATATCCAACAAAGCAGCGTTATAGTAGATGCCAGGTATTCCTTCTGCTAAACCACCTTCGCCAACTTTTACGCCTCGATATGTAGATACACCATTCTCATATTTATAACCAGGAAAATATGGAAGTAAACTGCCCGCTTCCCCATGCGTCATACACATCATCTTCGGACACGCTTCTTGTAAGAAATCTCGTACATCTTCACTCAAGTCGTATACTGGTTGAGATAAGTCACGATAACAAAATTTGTTCTGTGGATGCCTGTCCATTCCAAAAATAAACCTTGTTGTGAGCGTATTGGTGGTATCATTTACAGTCATCCCTGCTAAATCTGCAAGAATTTGTCTAGCTGTCCAATCTCCTGATAAATGGTTAAATACTGCTTCTGTTGCAATAACATCATTATCACAATATTCCGCTACAAGAGTCCATTTATCTTCTGGAACTGGTTCATCCCAAGGTAAACCAAGCTCCTGATGATGAATTCCTAGCTGAATTTCAAACTTTTTAAGGGATTTTTTATTTCCTGCAGATGCGAAATCATAAACATCTGTATATGATAAGTTATATGCTTCTCTGAAAAAAACGTTATCATCACTATTATTGATGATTTTTTGTGATAAATTATAGAGCTGTTCGTTAGAGTACCCCATAAGACGGGCATAAATTAGGTGATTATCGTATCTACGACAATTAAAACCAATCAAATTGAACTGTAATAACTCTTCGATGTCTGATGGAGATGGATTAATCATACGAATGACTGGTTTTTCTTTGCCTTGAAGTTTCCAATTTACGAGAAATAAGTTTGGAAATACCTCAATATCATAAAATACGATCGGTTTCTCTTCATCAACTGTAGCTTCTGAAGCATCTTCCGATTTAAACTTCATTTTACTTACAAGATCAATACAATAATCTGCTTTATGTGTGCTCTGTGCTGCAAATGCGAATATAGGGTTAAACATATCGCTCACATCATAATGTAATCCACTGTTATAAGCACCCTCTAAGATTTCATAAATAAAATCAATCGACGGTTTAGTTCCTGGATGTATCTCCTTATTCAAATTCCGTTTGATTTGTTCTCGGAGACTCCTTTCGCTCTTAATCACTTTATCTTCTACCATTTTTCTCTGACCTTTCTTTTTAGGTAAACCAGAATTGATTGTAGAGATCGGTAAATTATTACATTTTGTAAGTAATCTTCTCAATGAACTCTTACCGGTAAACACTTTGATTTCTACATCAGTATCGTAAATACGACTAAGCTCTTTCGGATCACCGCCAGTATAAATATAGTGTAGATGAATACCTGCTCCACTTTTACTTGTCTCAGCATATGTAGCTGGCCACTTACTCGCTGCTTCAACATTCTTTTCAAAAGATTTTTTGCCTGTTTCGTCTTTAATATCAAAGTCAATAACAATATAATTTTCTGGTATTTGTACATAATGTAACTTAGACGTATCAATATCTTTCAGTTGTGTAGTAACTTTTTCCCACTTATTAGTTGGTGTTTCTTTCACTGAAGCATATTGAGCTGGGCAATCACTACAAACATCGTCAAATATAGATTCTGTAGAATCAAATTTTAACCAATGTTCTGGTTTATGTTCTGGTTCTGTATTTTGTTTTTTATCATTTTCAAATTTCTCTGTTCTAAATCCTTTATAATAACTTCGTACTCTCGATCCATCTTCCATATTGAAACGTTCGTTGAAGTCATGAAAATAGTTCTTCAATTCTTCCTTGAAATTTCTTTTAGAAAATGGAAACGGCACTTTCGCTTCGTCGCAGTAGGTTTTATACATTTCCCATGCTGCTTTTAACGTAGTGCCGTTTTCTTTCTTAAATATATGGTACGAATCTAATACAAAGTTATAGAAATCGTTTGATGCTCCCAACATTGCTGTTGGAATATAATTATCATAACGACCAGGATTTTCTAAATATACCTCCTTACAATGATAGGCTATTGCTCCTAACTCAAAGTCTATCTTACTAAATGCTTCTTTATATGCTTTAGAACTCAGTTTATTACCAGATGGTTTTACATCTATTAATCTTCGAATAAGACCTGACTTACCATCGGTAATCTTAACCGGTTTATTTGTACCCATGAATAGGAATGCTTTAAAGCTATTAGTAAATGCAGATTTAAATTTTTCATTTACTGTCATAAGCTCATGGGAAACCAAGCTATTTAATCTTGTATTATCTTCAATCCTAGACAGGTCTCCATCATGCTGGATCGCTACCAAAGGGTTTGTCTTAAACGCTTCCAACGCAAACATATTACTAGCAGAGCCAATCGCTTTAGCGTCGAACGTTGAACAATACCCGTTAAATAACTTCTGAATAATATTCAAAATTGTAGATTTACCTGTTCCGGCTTCACCGTATAATACTAAGAACTTTTGAATTGTTTTAGAATCACCGGTTACAATAGAACCAATAGCCCATTCGATCTTATACCGTTCTTCTTCTGTATATAATGTAGATATAAGCTTCTCATATGCGGAAGTATCTCCTGGTTCTAATGGGTAATCCAAACGTTTACTAGCATAATCTTCTTTTTTTGTTTCAGTATTTGAAAATATAAGTTTTTCATCTAACATATGAAAAGAATCTCTTTTTTGCTTCTGACAATATTTATGCCAGCTATCCACCATACCAGTTTCAGAATCCCACATATGAAGAACTCTGATATTGCAATTGAATTTGTCTTGATTCTCTTTTGCGAATTTATCAAGTTCACGATCAATAATCTGCAGTGCATCTTCTTCATCAGTAGACCATAGACCTTCATCTTCCATCCAGACTGCATAAAAATCTCCACCGCGAATCATTAAATCTTTGCTTTTTGGATACATTTTAAATTTTGGGTATATCTCCAAGGTCCCTTTTTTTGTTGGGCGAGTTGAAATCATTAGAAAATCAACCACATTACTTATTCCTCCTCCCTACACAAATCTATCTAAATACCAACAGAGCTGTGTCCATATCTCAACATCTCGTAAATCGTATTCGCAATCTCTAATTGTAAATAAACCACCTTTACCATCAGGAGAATATTCTCTGTCTAAAAATCGTTCAATAATATATTTGGCTTCAATTAAGTCAAACATATCATCACTCATACCTGTTAATCCAAGACTAGATATCATACCCCAAAACCATTGGGTTGTACGATTTCCAACCTGTGGATTATCCATAATTTGTTCTTCTGCACGTATCGCTAAAGCGACCATCATTTCGAGAACTGAACAAGGAGTTCTGTCATGCCATTCTAAGACATCATTTTTACTTAAGCGTTTATGTTTCGCAAATCTAAAACGCAAATCAACACCGTCCTCTGCTCTGTTTCTATCTTTCATATTGCTCCAGCGAAATTTTGTACGGTGTAAAAGTCGTAACAATTTGTCATACGATACTGTAGAAACATTTACAACATCGCACAACCAATTAAAATACTGTTCATAAATATCATTATTTAGCAATACTCATACCTCCGTTTATTCTGGATAAATATCATGATAATTTCTCTGGTCATATAAAATTTCGTAGTCGCATTTTTTAGCATCATTTCTTACGAATACTGAGTCATCCTCGTATTCTCCAAAATGGTTAACTGCGTCGTCACCAACAATTTCATCTCGGTTATCAATAAGTTCATCGTCATCTTCATATGTCAGTACATCGTCTGCATAATATGTCAGACTAACTGTACTATATCCATACTGTTCTCCGAAATCTTCCGGTGTAATAATATAAGGTCTTTCCACTTTTTTCTCCTTTTCTACTTTCTTTGAGAATGATGAATAGTTCATTTTCTCAATAATTTCTTTGTTGTGATTCTTATCTTCTTCTATTGGTGTATATGTTTCTTTCTCTGGAATATCTTCGCTAGAATTTTCTTCCTGATTCTTCTTAGAAGAATATATACGTTTTACATCTGCAATCTCTTCGTCTGCTCTATTTCGTTCCCTCACAGACACATATTTCCAAGTAGCACAGGAACCGATAACGATTCCCGTAGCTAACATAAATAAATTTTTCTTATCCATTGTCTTCTTCTTCCTCCGTTCGTAACGTGATAATGGTGAATGCTAAGCCACCAAACAATAGTGACATACTGATTAGAATCCCTCCAGCGATATGTCGTTTTTCTTTACTGTCAAACGAGTATTCTAATAAAGATAAGATATCGCTCAGTCTGTCCATACAAGCTCCTTTCAAATGGATAAAATAACAAAGCCACTAACAAAGCAAAACACTGACATTACTGCCAGTGCGTATGCTAAAAATGTAGATTTATTATTCATGATCTTGTTACTCCTTTCGTGTAGTTACCAGTAACTCCTATCAAGTTCGTCTCGATGTACATTTCCGGAATATGTATTATCAAGACCTGTCATTCACATTCTATCTAAGATATTTCCGTCGACATTAAAATCTAAGATTACATTTCTTTCGATTCCGTTGATGAAAGCCCTTTTACGTTCATCATGAATATCGTACAATCCAAAATCAACATAGTTATCTCCGATCGGATTCTTTTCGTCGTAAATCCAACCTACTACCTGTCCTGCTTTTGTTGGGAGAATATTCAACATTTTGTATACATCGTTTAAGAATAGAAATCCCTGCTCTTTAAGTTTCTGATTTGCAAATGCCTGGGTCTTCTTTAACACTTGCAGATTCGCAGCTGGATCTTTTGACCAACCATAACAACCATCATCGTAAATTCTTGCGTAATCAGATTCACTGTTTAGTTCAGCTGTTACTGCATCCTCTTTTATGACTTCTTCTGTACCATCGTCGTTCTTTTTTACTGTTTCAATTTCTTTAGATTTAATATTATATCTAAGTTCTTTATCGATTTCTTCTCCGAATCGTTCCACAACTCGCCCACGATAATCTTTGAAACATTTATCAATAGTTGTATATGCTGCAGCTAAAGCCATGTTTCGTTTTCTCAAAATATTGTGAGATGTAATGATACTTGCAATTGACAATGTTCCAGTAATAATTGCTGGGGCATATAATTTAGCGATTTTTATACCTGTCTGAGTATAGATTATTGTTAAATCGCGTGTAGCATCTTTCTCTGTATATTCTTCGGGTAAATTCTCTGGATGTTCAGCTGCTTCATGAACTGAATCAATCTGATCTTTTGCATCATCAGTAATATCCTGTAATTTTGTAGTCGCTTTACATGCCATTACTGTACTTGCAATTGTTCCAAAAACACCTGCTACAATAAAGATTTCTGGACTGCGTTTTTTTGCTTTAAATTTTAATTTGTATCCTGTTCTTTTAATATTATTTAGCATCTTCATTTTCTTTCTCCTTTACTTCTTTGATAAGATTTTCTAAGTACCATTTAGCTTTCTCCAAATCTTCAATGCCATTCTTCTTTTTCCAACGACAAATATATTTAATGATGTTGCCAGTATCGAACGCTTCAACACCATCTAATCCATCTGTGAAAGCATCAATTACATCAATTACCTCTAATCCTGTTTCAGACTGATAATGGTTTGGATGATTTACTGTAGAACTGTATTGGTGTTTACCACTTCGCTTAGGACGTCGAGTGTTAGGTTTATATTGTTCAGAATATCCTAAGTAATGTGGAATCGGTAATTCAAATAAATGATTGTTATTAATATAACCTGACCCCACATCATCCCAAGCTAAATTTAGCCATCCATATCTACGATCTGAAGGACTTGTATAACCTCCAAAAAGGTTTATAACGTCTGCTACACATATATAGTCATTTTGTTCAATTAAATTTCTAAGCGCTTTTTCGAATTCCATTGACGCATCAAAATTTTTAAAACATACCACAAATGGTTCTACACAATTTTTCTGCATATTAATTTCTCTATCTAATGTCTTCTCTAACATATTCTCCTCCTTAATTTACACTGGTATTGCTTTTGGTAAATTGATAATAAATCCATCTCGAGTCCTCTGAACTGTAGCTCGGGATAGATTTGTCCATCCATAATTGTCGTCAGTCCAAGTTCCCGTAACACCTGCTAGAGCATAAAAATCTGCGACAGTCACAACGCCATTATAAGCATCCATAATTTCTCCCATATGATCTAACACATCTTCCGCCTCTCCACGACTGTCGAAGATAATATCGTCAAAGTCGTATCGACTACTTGTGGCGTTTCTACGATTCGTTCTACCTGATCGACTTGCAGATGAATAATCTCGATTATAAGAAACCGTATTATGATTTCTACTTCGTTTGGCTGTGTCTCCAAATAAGCACATAGAAACCACGTCAAGAATCGTGTTTTTAATTGTAGGAACAATTACATCCATGACAATATAAGACGTGATATCTTCGGCATCTTCAGATATGAAAGTATCTTTCCATTTTCTAATCTCACTTTTTTTCTTTCTACGTACTTTTCCCTGAACAACTTTCTCCTGTTTTTTTCGTTGTTCTGTTTTGTACTTATTCGAATTAGGCTTATATTCTGCCATAATAAATACCTCCTTAAAAACAAAAGAGACATACCTTGTTATCGGTACGTCCCCGTTAAGAATATATTATTCTTCGTTTTCAGTTTCTTCTGATTCATCTGATTCATCATATTCAGAGTCGTCTACATCTGTAACCTCCGTATAATCTGCATCGAAAATGTTGTCATCAGAATATGAATCATCGTTATCGTTACCTCTGTTACTAATCGCTATACCGGCTAAAATGCCTAATCCAAAGATTGCACCTGCTACAATTTTTTTCTTATGTTTTTTAAATCCGTTTTTAGCCCTTAATCCAAAAGTTTTTAATTTAGATTCCTTCATTTCTTCGTCCTCCAACATTTCGTCTAATTCGTCCATATCGAATACTTCTTCTGTAACTTCTCCATTTTTGATTTCTTTCATAAAATACCTCCTTAGAAATTTTGAATAAGTTTATCCTTCATAATATGAATTGTTATTTTCGCGAGTTTCGTTTAGCTAAAATATCATTGACAATGACCTTCGATTCCTCTGGATACTCGTTTATCATCCATTTAAGAACCTGTGTTCCTCCGTCATCGCGACCGTTTTTATATGCAATAATCATAGATACAGATATTAGAACGCATCCAATAATCTCATCTTTATGTGTTTCTACTTTATTTTTAAGTTTTGTTGTTATGTTCTTAATCATAATAGATACCTCCTAAATCAATTTTGCAAAGTCATATTTTGGTGCTACATGATATTCCAACGTAATACATGGTCGTCCGTCTGGTAGGATCATAGAATCGAATGACACTTCAAGCAATCCATCTTCTAAATTCCATCCGATTTGATCACTAATATCTGTATGATTAAGACCTAGCTCATCATAGAAATCACTAAGCGAAATATACATATCGTACGTCATTTCACGATTTACTTTGTTAATCGCTTTTTCAATAGTATTTAGATCAGATTCAAAGACTCTTCCAGACACACCATCATAACAAAGCTGATTTCCTCGTCCAGTAATGATGATATTGTTTGGTCCTGTTGGTGTTTCCTCTAGTTTTTTCTGTCTGACTTTCTTTCTGATCAGAGATTCTTTTTCTTCTCCAATCTCTTCTGTTACAGCTTCTTTATATTCTGTAAGAGCTGTTTCAGATAATTTATAGGCAGTTGCGATCGCGGCATTTCTTCTCGCATGTACTGAATGAGATCCGATCAAACAAGCCGCTCCAAATATACCTGTTGTTAGTGCTGGTACATAACACTTCCAAGTTGTTTCCAATTTTTCTCTTGGTGTTAATTCATCGCCCAACTCAGCTTCTCGTTCCTCAATAAGACGGATCGCTTTGGGTGTTTCTTTTGCTGCTAAAAACGCAGCGGTTCCCATACTAAGAATTCCAGTGGCTGTTAAAATTGCTGGGCTTCTTTTACCAAAACCTCTTTTTACTTTGTAAATAAATTTAGGCATTTTCTTTCTCATTGTAATTCCTCCTTTAATTCTTCTTTGATTTCTGCTTTCATTTCTTCGCGTGATTTTTCCTCAAGTTTGCTGGACAATAATGTTCCAATTAAACCTAAAATAGTAACCGCGATGCTTAAAAGTTTTGTTGTGTCAAGTTTTTTCTTCATGTTCTCTGACCTCCTTAAAAATTATAATTTAATTATTGCTTCTTTTTTGTTATTTGAAAGCATAGACGAATTTGCTATGTTTATAATCGCCGCATAATATTCTCTGGAACCATCAATTCTCATAGCACCTATCGAATCACTTTTATCTACACTAAGCATTGAACTATGTACAATAGCATCAACAGCGTCGTCCAGCGTAGTGTATTTTTTATCATAGTCCGTTGTATGTGGATTAATATTTTGCATATATTTCTGATACAAATAGTCTGAAATACCCTGAGCCGTCGCAGCTACGAAAATAGAACAAATACCCATGGCGATAGTACCTGTTTTTTCATTGTGTCTTTTTTAAAAACATTTTTTAGTTTCATAATAAATACCTCCTTAAAAAGTAACTTTACAAATATTCCAACAATAAACATCATTGCCATTGCAATATAAAAGTGCTTTATAATCATCTAAGTATGACATTTCAGCACATATTCCATCATGTTCTTCAGGTGTAAAATCATTATATTCTCCAGACATATTTTTATAAGCTTCATCATAAGTTTTAAATTGTTCACTCATAATTTCATATCCGTCACTAAAATTTACCACATAACATTCGTTTTTCTTCATGTTCTCTGACCTCCTTAAAAATAAAACAAAGAGCCATTGCTGGCTCCAGTTTAGTTATTTGTTATTACCTCCTAAATGTTCTCATAAAGGAGTATGTATTTTTCGCGAAAGAGAAAACAAAGAGCCCTCGTTAGGACTCCTTATCATAATCTTTCGATTCCCAAAATGGGTCTAATCCCATATGTTCCATAGCATCAAAGCATTTCATTGTATGTTTTTTCATTATCTCCTCTGCTTTTTCGTCTTTTAATATCCCTAATTGATTAGCAATATTATAAACGTCAAGCATCGTTGCGTGAAAATTTAATCTCAATTTTGCTACTTTTGTTACTAGGTTCATAAAATACCTCCTTAGAAATTTTTTATTCTGTCTCATAATAAGACATGTATTTTTCGCGAACTAAAATCCTTTCCGATCGAAACATGTTTCCCATGGTTCTTTTGGTAGTGGTTTCATTCGTAGTCCCCACATAATTTGTCGTACTGTTACTGTAGGATACAAACCATCTTGCTCACGATCAGCATATGTATCGAAGAACTTACGGAATCTAGGATGTAAATATATTTTATCGGTTAACCAGGAGTTAATACTAGTCCAGAAAGTATGTTTTGTATCTGGATCATATTGTTGTTGAATAACAGCTAGACCACGATTATCTATTATGTATAGAGTACATTCATCATATACCGGATGATCGCATTTGTACCTCTTACCAAAAATAGAAGAGTATATTTCTGGCTTTTTAAAAAAGTATCTCATTTCTCTAACCTCCTTAAAACAAAGAGCCATTGTTGACTCCTTGTGTAAACATAATCATTTCTTCATACGTTTTTTAGCATCAAATTTTTCCTGTATGGCTGCACCAAAATTCATGATGTTAGATGCGAAGTCGCAAGCTTCTACGTGATCCATACCCAAAGATTCCAAATACTCAGTATGTTTTTTAAGCTCTTTTTCTATGTCGCATTTTTTCATTTTTCTGGTTTCCATAATCGTAAATTTTTTCATAATAAATACCTCCGTAAAATGATTTTCTGTTTCATAATATCAATTGTTTTCTACGCGAAAGGAAAACAAAGAGCCCTAGTTTAGAGCTCTCTTTTTCATATCTAACGCGAATATCTTTTGCGTAATATCTAAGACATCCATTTTACTAATACCCGTAGAATTTACAATGTCGTCGACCGTACATCCTCTTCTGTACATAGCCTATACACATCTATAATCTCCATCGTTATTGTTATTTCTCTGTCTTTTCATAATAATACTCCTTTCGTTTTCACGTTATCTGTCTCATAATAAGGTGTGTTTCCTACGCGAAAAAAAAAAGAAAAGAGCCATTGTTTAGAGCTCCTTCTCAATTATAATTCGTGCTTTTATTAAATTAATCCCAGAACAATGCTGTCTAAAGTATTCTCTTTGTCGCCATAATGAAATACGCCTAATCGGATTTAATGTTTTTCGCATCAATCGATCCGCTATTTCCGCACACTCCATTTCTGCGTCAAATTCCTCTTGTATAATTTGCATAATTTTGTCATAATTCATAAAAATATCACTCCTTTCATAATAAGAGATGTTTCCTACGCGAAAAAAAGAAAAGAGCCGAAGCTCTAATCTGTTTTTTTGTTGAGTTTGGCTAAAATTAATTCGTTCTGTACAGCTATTAATTCTGTTTGTGTCTTTATTGTTTCTAACGTTAACATTTCGCGCTGTATAATATCGATGGTTGCATCAAATAAGTCCAAAGCCTGTACACACATATCGAATTCTTCACCACTTAAATGTCTTAAGTCGTTCATATCAATATTCTGTAATAAAGTCTCTTTAAATTTGTTAGCCTTTTCAATATACTCGTCGATTACGTTCGTCATAATAAATACCTCCTAATAGTACATAAATTAATTTGTATTGTCTCATAATAAGACATGTTATTTTCGCGAAAAAGAAAAGAGCCGAAGCTCTAATCTGTTGAATATATTTTTCCAATTGCTTTTTCGGGAATATCATTCCAATTCCAGATTCTATTGACATTTAATCCATCGCGAACTGCCATCCATTTCATGTCACTTGCATCAAAATGTATAAACCATTTTCGTTCATCATCCCAACCGCAATTACCGATCCCTACATCGTATAATCCGATTGAATTTATAAACTCTAATGTATTCATAACATCTTCTTTGTTCATAACAATATGCCTACATTTTACCGTAAATCTGTCAAATAATTTCTCTTTCAATTTCTTAATCATAATATTACTCCTTTGTTGTAAATTGTTAATATATCTCATAAAGGAGTATGTTTCCTGCGCGAAAAAGAAAGAGCCCTTGTTTAGAGCTCTAACTGTTTCTTTAAAGTTTCAATAATTTCTTTACGATTCCGAAGTTTATATTCTATTTTGGCTATTTCATATTCTTCATTTTCTATAAGTATTTTGGCTGCACGTTTTTTATCTCTATCGTGTAAATATACTGATTTTTGATATATCTTACCCTCAGTTGATGAACATAGTAATATTTTCATCTCTCTACCATGTTCATCCAAAACCTTGAAACAACATCTATCGCTATCATCACCATAACCACGCACAATTTTTCCATAATATTCCCTTATAGATCCTTGCCAAAGATTATACAAATAACCCTTTCCTAAAACTTCTTTTTTGTCATAAAACATAAAATATCACTCCTTTCATAATAAGACGTGTTTCCTGCGCGAAAAGACAAAAAATAAAACGCCAAGTTTCCTCAGCGTTCTATTCTTCTTACAATTTAATGAAATTTAAGAATTGCTTAATTGAGCTTCTACCTCCGTCAGTTGTAGGAATAATTCCTTTTTCTTCATACTTCATAGAAGATGAATACACCCAAAGACCTGCTCCAACCATAAGCACTGCTTTACCAAAATTGCCCGCATGTTTTAATACTGTATCGATTTTACTGACTTTAAGCTGTTCGTCTTTATGATAAGCCTCATCTGTCTGAGTTCTATCTTTAAACTCTTGCTCATTGTCGATCTTATCGATTTCAATAATTCTATCTGCGAGTTTGGTTAAACTATCTACAGCTGCGCTGTGTTCTTTAGAACCAATCTCCATCTTACTAACTTCTGAAATTTCGTCATTAAATTCCTCTGTTAACTGCATTTTAATACTCATTTTATAAGTCCTCCTTAAAAATAATTAATATGTTCCATAATAGAGTCAGTTATTTTTGCGAATTCGGGTTATCTCTGATCACTTCTAGGTGTACTGTGTTCTTAATATTAACTCGATCTAGTTCCGCATTACTCAATTCAAGTCGCATATAAGGTCCTTCTGGATCATCATATCCAAACAATCTTAAAACTCCATCTGTTTTTGTATTTCGTTTAGAAACCATTACTCCTATAAGAATTCCTAATAAAAACCCAAAAATATAAAAAACATAAAACATCAGTTCTCCTTTCTTTTTACGCATTAGTAAAATATCATGTTTTGTTGTAACCTGTGTCCGGATTTTTACATAAAAAAAGAAGACCTCCTGTATAAGAGATCTTCGTAATACGTATTTACTGGACATCTGCTAGTTTCTTCGTAACTCTAACCTGAACTTTTGTATAATATGTTAATTCTTCATCGTTCAGATTATCATCTTTAATCTTCTCGAATTTTTCTGCAGCATCACTATATTTTTCCATGTAATCTGCATAATCTTTCATCATAGAAGATGTGTCGCTGGATTCGTTATATTTTTTCATGAATTTACAATAAGAATCCATAACTGTTTCATAGCTATCAATAGCTTTCTTGATTCTTGGTCTTATACCGCTTGTCTGTGTAGATTTCTTTTTAGCGGTTGTAGTTACTTTTTCTGCAGTAGTCGTGGTGGTTGCTTCTGTTGTGGATTCTGTAGATTTAGATGTATCCAAAGAACAATTTACGCTTTGGTCTAATGAATTATATGATATATTAAGTTCGTAGTTTTTATCATTTGTCCCTGTATAAGATGTGTCATTTTCGTCTTTCATAGTAGGGAATTTTTCTTTTATACGCTTCAAATATTCTTTATATTCTGATTTTGTTACTCCATAACTATTAAAAATAAAATAATCGTCCGTATCGTAAGTAACCGCCACACTTTGAAATTTTGGTTTTGGAAGGTTCTTTGCGATCTTACTTGTGGACCAAGAATATATTTTTTCACCACTTTTATCTTCGTCCATCGTCATTTCTTTATTTTGAAAATCATAATAAAACGTATATAATTTATTATTTTTTATTATTGCAATAGTAGCTTTATCGGGTTCCATTAATTTATACTGTTTTAAATCTGTCACCGCCCAATATGTATGGTTGATAGTACAGCTAACTTTATTCGATGATTTTTTACTTTTTATAAATCTATGATTATATGCGGTAATATAGAATTTTTTTACATCGTCCGCAGAGTAATTTCCAGTATCTTTGAGTAGTTTAAACTCCTTAAGCATATCATCATCAGTTGTTGATGCTTTTCGCTGAAAATCTAATTCTATGTCACCAATTGTATAATCAGTATTATTCGTATATGAAAATACTATTCTTCTCTGTCCATCTATAATCCCGCTTTTAATATTCCAATCGATATCAGACATCTTGATTTCTGGCGGACTATTATCATTACTATTTTTACTATTACCACTGTTACTTCCACATCCTGTGAGACAGCACAAAACAAGTACTAATCCCAACAATATTTTTTTCTTCATACTGATTCCTCCTTGTGACTTAAAATATAAATAAATTATACTATAACTTAACCTGATAATCAATAATCATCATACTCGTCATGTGGAAAAAATACTGCGTCGATAGAATATACAGGCATACCACCATCGTCTTTAGATAATAACGTATGTTCGAAGTCTATCCAACAATAACCATCGCATAAACTCCAACCCAATTCTTCTCCTTCCTTAGTCTGTGGTAATCCTAAAAAATCATACAGCATATTAAGAGTTACCCCACCAGCAATTATAAAATTACGGTTTAAATGATATTCCGCAGCCATTACTTCTCGTTCGTATTTCACCACGGAGTTCCCAGAGATCGGATCGTAAAAAATGGCTTTTTCATCCGGATAATCACAATCGATTCTACATATATTAGAACATTCACCAATCGCAGCATATCCCAAATTCTCTCTAATTTCTTCATCTACTTCAGTCCCATATCTCTCAATAACCTGCTTACGATATTCGTGATAAGTATTATTTAACAAAGCATACGCACTGATCAATTGTTCCTGCTGTTTCTTATTTAATACATTTAAACCAAATATGCATACAATACTACCTACGCCAGATGCTACTGCTGGAATATAACACTTCCAAGTCAAAAGAAAAATATCAGTCTTTGTTAATTCTACGTTTCCTATTTCAGCTTTCTTTTCTTCCGATTTGATTATTTTGTTAGCTTTAATTGCCCCTGTTCCTGCAAATATACCTGTCAAAACCACACCAGTCGATGCCGCTAATGTTAAAAATAATGACTTGTGAGATTTTACGTATCGTTTTAATCTTCGTTTCTTCATAAGATACCTCCTTGAAATATAGTTAATAAAACAAAAAGAAAATAGTAACAGATTCGAACTGTCGACCTCTACTTGCGTAGCGCTCTACCAACTGAGCTAACTATTCTCTCATAATAGAGTTTGTAATTATCGCGAAAAAGAAAAAGAGAAAGTGTATCTCACTATTAGACTATCAGTCCTACTTCCTACTTCCCACCTGGATAGGCTTTACACTGCCCATAGCCATTAGTCATCTAATAGTTGTTTCCTCTAAGAAGAACCAACACCGAGTTTGAGTCGGCTTTCTTCAGATTTTACTCTGACGCTTTGACCTAGTTAAGCTACTTGTTTCTTCTCATAATAGAGTTTGTAATTATCGCGAATATAAAAAGAGCTCCCAAAGGAGCCCTGACTAATCTCTTAAGTCGCTTAATATCCAAAAGAATTTTCTATACCTATCGTAGTAAGTGTCTTTGCTACACGGAATATCTAACTTAGCTTTTAAATATGTATAAGAGTGTCCGTACGTAACAGCCAGTAAAATATATTTAGCCAAATCTTTATCGGTCAAGACTGCTACCTGTTCTAACATTGCAATACGACATTGATAAAATATCTTTCGTTCAGCACATCTTTCTGTCGGATCACTATGATGTCCTATATTTCTAAAAACTCTATCCGTTAGTTTCGGTGTTGTAACACTACTTAAATTAGTATACTGTTCTTTCCACTCTGGATATTGTAAGCAGAAGTGTTTCAATTCATAATATCTATGTCTCGGAATCCAATACTTATTTTTCTTCGATAATTCCGGACGTATCTTTGTTCCCATTTAACTCACCTCGTTCCATCCCATAAGTAACCTGTTTCTTCCCATAGTCGTTTCGGAGAAATATAAAAATTAATTCTTCCCTGTTTAGAATCCATATCGTCTATTGATGTAATCAATTGCCCGTTTCTAGTAGCCTTCCCAATGGGTAACCATCCTGATATAATGCCTGCTCTTACCCAGGAAGGATCTTTACCAAAAACTTTAGCTGCAACAGATACAGGTACCGATCCTTGGGGAAACTTAATTACATTCATCTACTTCTACCTCCTTTCAACGACTATTCTAGGCGTCTTATTATGGATAGTAAAAAAGAAGTCGGTCAATTATCTTTTGTAAATTCTTCAGTCCAATGTTTCATAGTTAGTTCACATGGATAATCCTCATACTCTAATACATCTGGTGTAATCTTGCCAGACACTACTCGATTTATAATATCAGTCGAATAATGCTTGTATGGTAATAAAGAATTTGGTAGTTCTCTATGAATAGTTCCACATTCTGTGCATCTTAAACGTCTAACTTCTATCCATTTTGAGTGTCCACTACCAGTTTTCATGATTCGCCGGACGTGTCCCAAATATTTTAATTCGCCTCCGCACAAAGGGCATAAATGCTCGCTTTCTCGTACCATAAACCTCCTTTTTCCCGATGTATGATTTGACACACTCCTATATCAAGATATACAATCGAGCTGTAAATTTCAATGGTAAGTTATGGAAATATACAAGGAGGTTAATATATGTTAATTAAATGTCCAGAATGTAATTTACAAGTAAGTGATTCTGCGGTTATGTGTCCGCACTGTGGGTATGTATTAAATAATAAAAAAATGTCGAATATTAGACGGAAAAGTAATAGACGAAAACGTTTACCTAACGGTTTTGGTCAGATCACAAAACTTAAGAATCCTAATCTTAGAAAACCATATAGAGCTATGGTTCCAGCAGGTAAGACTAATGACGGTAAGTTCTTATCAAAACTGTTAAAACCTAACGCCTATTTTGAAACTTATAACGATGCATATGCAGCTTTGGTGGAATATCATAAGAACCCGTATGATATAGATAAAGATATCACTGTTAAGGAGTTATATGATAGATGGTCTGTAGAATATTTTAAACATTTAAAAAGCGATTCTGCTATTCGTAATATTGAAAGTCCATGGAAGTACGTCAGTATGATTTATAATATGAAAGTTAAAGACGTACATGTTCGACATATAAAAGGTTGTATCGAAGATGCCTATATAATGAAAAATGATGAAAAAAATATGGCCTCGCCTAATATTAAACGACAAATAAAAAGTATTTTTAATTTATTATTCGATTATGCTTTGGAGTATGATTTAACTGACACTAATTATGCTAGACAATTTAATTTATCTAAAGAAGTGAGAAAAGAGGTCAAGAAAAATAAAAAAGATCATATTGATTTTACACCTGCAGAAATCAAAAAATTATGGGATAATTTATATAAAATAAAATATGTTGATGTGTTATTAATTCAATGCTATAGCGGATGGCGCCCACAAGAATTAGGCTTAATACGAATGGAAAATGTAGATTTAAAAAATTGGTTCATTAAAGGGGGAATGAAAACAGATGCTGGAGAAGATAGGATCGTTCCAATTCATCCTATAATAAGACCTCTTATCCAAAAAAGGTATGATGAGGCTAAATCACTTAATAGCGAATATTTAATAAATGTTGTAGAGTGTTGTAAGTGTAATAGTGGTTTAAAACTAACATATGACAAATATAGATATAGATTTAATAATATTAAAAAACAATTAAAACTAAATCCAGAACATAGATGTCACGACGGACGTGTACATTTCACAACTATGATGAAAAATGCTGATTTGAATGAATATGCAATTAAATACATAATAGGTCATGCAATCGAAGATATGACAGAAGATGTATATACTAGGAGGAAACCAGAATGGTTAATGAACGAAATATTAAAAATAAAATAGCATGTTTGAATAAAGATGTGATGTATAAGTAATGTATGAGTAAACCGCTTCTAAGTGCTTTTTACCGCTCTTAACCACTTCTACAAACCCGCATAAATACGTGAAATCTTAGTAACTTACCATATTTACAGTTTCAGCAAGGCAGACAGGAACTGCATATTTTAGAATCTTTCCATCAGGCAGTGTCACTTTCTTTTCACGTATAGAAGCAAAAATCAAGACGAAAAGTCCTGCCAACGCAAATCTTATTCCTGCAAATACGATCTGACTGGCTGTGTTTGTCGTATCTACTTGTAACAGTCGATATCCTGTCTTGATCATCGGAATAGCACTTCCCCGTGAATTACCCCTCCCATGCGGTACAGTAGTTCCTATGGAAGTGGCTTCTAACAGTCGTGACAGTTACCCATTTCT